>Ga0136590_1001502_pt1 | contig 9462 bp, 10 predicted proteins | sample AntRauMFilla3765_FD_104934 | JGI IMG/M metagenome (GOLD analysis project Ga0136590, IMG submission 104934) | Saline lake microbial communities from Rauer Islands, Antarctica - Metagenome Filla 3 #765 | ecosystem: Environmental > Aquatic > Non-marine Saline and Alkaline > Saline | place... | reverse complement strand
GTAAAGAGCGTCTTCATCGTTTTTGTCCTCCTGGACTATGGTTGTTGCCAGCGAAACGCTGGCGGTTACTGCTCCCCGAAGGAAACAGGTGTGCCAAAGTCCAAGTGCAAAAATTAATATGGACTATGCCACAAAAATTTGCGCTCCGGAGAGCTCACTTAATCTAGCATGATTAAAAGATTTGTCAAGCTTTTTTCAATCCCTCAACATGCCCCGAAACCAAAAGAAGCTAATAAGACTTATTTCTATGTGTTTTACTCAAGAATTGCCACCCAACCAATCAAAAAACGCCCTCTTTCGAGGGCGCTTTTAAAAAAATCTTTACACTTTATTAGCTGCTGTATCTGCCAGGTTTGCGGCGTCATCAGCTGCATCTTTTGCTTCTTTAGAAGCTTCTTCTGCGACTGCTTCTTCGGTGACATCACTAACTGTATCACTAACTGTATCTACAGCGTCCTTGGCTGCATCAGAAGCTTCTTCTGCGACTGCTGCTGCTTCGGTTGCTGCGTCACTGGCTTTGTCATCAGCTGCAGCTACGGCGTGTTCAGCTGCATCTGCCGCTTGATCTACTGCATGATCAGCTGCGTTTGCGGCTGCTACAGCTGATTCTTTTGCTGCTTGTTCATCTGTCTTGTCGTGATCACCAAATACTGAATCCATGATTCCCATAAGTTATGTTTGTTTACTTGCAATACCCACTAGAATACCATACTCACCACCTGCAAAACAAAGTCAGCGTTGAAATCTCTACCCTACACCTTGACTAGAGTGATTATTACTAGCTATAGTATTATAGGAACAAGTGCAGCAACAGGAGAAAACCGATGCGATGGGTATATATGATAGTAGCAGCGTTGTCACTGGGCCAGCCGGCAACTGCAAGTGAATATAATTCCTTGGCTTGTTACACTATAAATGACGCTCACGCTTTCATTCACTTTTCAGTATCAGCTTCTGAAGAAGAATTGGAAGCCAGGGCTAAGCTTTTAGTTACACAAGATCGTTGCGTCATTCTACAAATCCACCTAACGCCTGAACAAATGCCTCCGGTAGTTGCTCAGGTTCAAGCCTGGTTTGGTTCGCTTACAATTATCAAACTGAATAAAGTTGACAGTCAGGACGAACTCTTTTTCATCGTACCTGATTGGAATGATGAGACGTGGCATGGTTTCATCGAAGATACTCTTTCCGTCGATGCTTGACGACACATACCGCAGCTAGTGCTGGGGTTTTTTTATTTGCACGAGACATCAGATAAGTATCTTCATCCACCAAAGTCTTTGATGATTGCTTGTTCATTACCAGCATTGAGGGCTTTTTTGAAGCGTGTTCCCCGCTGACCTTTTACCCGGCTTTCACACTCACCCCAGGTTGTATGGGTCTGCACGACACCATCAAGCAGACTTACGTAGGAGTAGGCTTTTTGAGCTGAACGTTTGCGGGTCGCACTACGCTGCGCAGCTTTTGCCTCGTCGTATGAAGTATCTGATACATCAAATCCGTAGGCGTCTTTAGAGCCAGTATAGAGATCAAACGATCCATTAGCTGCAAAATCTGAGGCGATGGTATCGGCTCGTTCGTTACCAATAATCCCAACGTGACCGGGCACCTTATGCCATTCAATTGCTACTTGCTCGAGTAGTGGCTGCAGCGCTTGCCAGAGGGCTTTATTTAAAACCTCACTCCCGGCTTTGGTTTTCCAGCCGTTTTTCATCCAACCAAATATCCATCCATTTGCTCCTTCAACTACATATTTAGAATCTGTATAGATAGCCACCGTTGCATCAGTGTCTTGGATTGCTTTGAGAGCTTCAACTACTGCGCGCAACTCCATCTCGTTATTGGTGGTACGTTCTTTAAAGCCACCAAGCTCAATTATGGTTGTATCTCGTGCAATAACCGCCCCATAACCTCCGCGCCCAGGATTACCTTTTGACGCCCCGTCGGTGAAAATCTGAATTGACTCTGCCATATTCGTGCCAGTTTACCATAATCACTTGCTATACTTTAGGTATGAAGATCAGATATCCAGCTGCGGGTGGCAATTATCGTCACTAGATAGTCGCCCTCCAGTCTCGGTCCTGTCTGGCGAGTAGCTGCTCTGCTCGTTCTGGTTCAGCCATTACTTCTTGTATGACCCGTTCAGCCCGAATGCTCTGCGAGGCTTTCACGAGCACCACGTCACCTGGCTGAAGCATCGCTTGCAGTTCGCGACCAGCGCGTGCTACGTTTTCATATTGAAATACCGTCTTATCGTTTAGCCCATTGGAGAGCGCCCCTTCAGCAAACCCACGCGCACGCACCCCCAAGGTCAGCAGCACATCACAGGTTTCCCCTACCCGTTTACCAAGCCGACGATGCTCGTCTGACGAATACTTACCTAGTTCGAGCATGTCGCCAAGAACGGCAATCCGGCGCTTGGCGTACTTGATTTCTGACAGAGTCTCGAGGGCATGCTCCAGGGCAATGGGTGAGGAATTATACGTATCATCAATCAAGACTGAGCCTTTGATACCAGCAATAATTCGTAATCGACCGGGAGGTGCGCTGAGGGTCTGTAGCCCTTTGGCAGCGTCTGTTGTTTTGATCCCCAGGACCTGTGCTACCGCCAGAGCAGCTGCACAGCCAAGGGCGTGCTGGGTTCCAACTACTCCTGCCAGGGTAATATCTGACTTTTCGTCACCGTGCACAACACTGAAGGAAAGACCGGACGGGACGTCGTCTTTATACTGCAGCGTATCTTTTTCTACCTTAAACTCGGTTGGTAGATATCGCCCGTACCCCAACGATTTTTGCCGAACTTCTGGTAGCTGGTTTTTGATAATCTCGTCATCATGGTTATAAATAAGCGTACCCTCAGCGTGCATACCGTGCACGAGTTTCATCTTCTCTTCAATTACAGCTGTGGGTGAAGAAAACTGTTCGACGTGGACTGGCACATCTGGCAGCCGGGTCAGCACAACCACATCAGGCTTCAGCCAACTAACCAATTGCTCCATATCACCAGGAGTATCAACACCGGTTTCTAGTACCAATACATTTGGATAAGTACGTGTAAACAGTACGGTAAAGGCACCATCGACCACGTTCCAAACCCAGCGCAATGGATTGTCCCAACCGGTAGGCAGTCCTAAGATAGTCAAAGGCACGCCGATCTCTGAATTAAAACTCTTTTGGCTTTTGCGAGCGCGTACGCTATCTTTGATTGCTACATAAATAGCATCTTTAGTAGATGTTTTACCAACACTTCCAGTGATCGCCACGATAGTTGGCTTGTGACGACGCAAGAGCAGACGGGCTTCAGCTGTCAAGATAGATACAACGAGTGAGCGAAAAAATGATTTCATAACTTATCGATCGGGCGGAATAGAATAATAATTGATCAAAAACTTGGTCATGTCCATAAATGGAGTGGTGAGCGTCTCGGACGCGTAACGCACTCCCTTTGGTTCTACAGTATACAAGAAAATAATGAATTCTGGGTCATAAGACGGAAAATAACCGAAAAACGAGTGGAGGAATTTGTCATCATAATACCCACCGTTGACTGGGTCGGCAATTTGGGCAGTACCAGTTTTGGCCGCAACACTGTGATTAGGGAGCGCAACCGTACCACCACGTAGTGCATCGTCCACCACTACCGTCAACATACGAGAGATTTCTTCGCTGGTTTCAGGCTTGATTACTTGGGTGCCTTCTGGATATTTTAAATCTTTTTCAGTCCCGTCGATAAAATTTATTTTCTTAACGATGTGCGGTGTTACCAAATGTCCACCATTACCAAGAGTTGCCAGCGCGCGCGTGATAGCGATCGGTGTCATAGCGATTCCTTGACCAAAGGAAGCAGTAGCATACTCGACGTCGCGTGGTGAATTGAGGTTATCTACCAAACCATACGCTTCATTAGGCAGATCAATACCAGTCTCACTACCTAATTTATAACTAAGGAAATAGTCGCGGAACTTCTCTTTACCCATCTGAGTAACGATCCACGACACACCGGTGTTGAGTGACTGATTAAGAATTTCTTGCATCGGTACCGTCCCACGACCACGACCGTCGAAGTTACGGATAGTAAAGGTATCGAGGGTTAGCTCGCCGCTATCATAATATGTTGTGGATGGGACTATAGCACCGCTATCAAGCCCCGCTGCCATGGTCAGTGCTTTGATGGTTGAACCAAACTCGTACAGATTTTCTACCAACGGGTTTTGAAACTGTTCAATAGTCGCATCACTGCGGTCATTAAGGTCAAATCCTGGAACTGCATTCATAGCGACAATCTCACCAGTGTTTGGATCCATAATAATAGCTCCGGTGAGCTTACTATCATACTGATCATTAGTTTCTTGCAGTACAGTATCAAGCATTTGCGATACAGAGAGCTCGAGTGAAGTAACGATCTCGCCCGATTGATGTTGCTTGGTATTGGTTACCAAACCACCAAGATCACTAAATAGCTCAGCAAAGAAATTAACCGATCGGACTTGATTTTGCCGAAACAACACATCATCATATTGCCGCTCAAGACCGTACTTACCTCGAAGTTCAGTTCCTTCATCGGTAAAACCAACAAACCCAATCGAACGGGCAGCGACAGAAGATCCTGGGTAGTATCGCCATTGCTCTGGATACAAATATACGCCAGTGAGACCGAGTCCGGTAATTAGTTCGGCTGTAGTTTCGTCAATTTCACTTTGAAACTCCACATAGGTACGATCGGGAAGCACTGCTCGTACCAGACACAGCTCTTGGTCGATTTTGGCTACCTCGGCTAGTTGAGAGCACGTACCAGCTGCATCGGTAATGCGGGACGGATCAAGTGCCAGCACGTAGCCAGACTTAATGGCAGCTGCAGACAGCTCAGTCCCATCCCGGTTGGTAAAGAAAATTGAACCGCGGGTATATAAATCATCCATGGTCCGCACATACTGTAATTCAGCTTGTTCACTATACATATTGCCATGCGCAATCTGCACCACATAGCTTCGAACCAACAATAAAAAGGCGATCAGACAGATCACCCCAACGACCACTCGTATGCGTAGTGTTCGTTTTTGACGTTGCATATGTCTATTATTGCCCAAGTACCAGGTTTGGTACAGTGGTTCTAGCTACAAAAATCTTTTCACTGTCTTCTTTGTAACCATCAACGCTTGCCATTCTGGCAGCGATGGTGTGCTGAGCAGTGATGTACTCGGTCTCAAGCAATGCAATCTGGTTTTTGAGATCCTGAGCTTCTTGCATAGCTTCTTTACGCATGACGACATGCACAACCGAAACGTTTAAAAAATATAAATAGGCAACTACAGCAAATCCAATGATACCCAAGATTACTAGAGTATATGGTGAATGTGCTATTGTTTCGCGACTTTGACTCATATGTGGAGAGATTACTGTTTTTCGAATATTCGGAGTTTTGCACTCCGCGCCCTTGGATTTGTTTCCAGCTCCTCGCTACTGGCTGTGGTTGGTTTTTTGGTCACTACTATTCCCCGCTGTGCTGCTTGCGCTGCTTTGAAGGCATGTTTCACCACTCGGTCTTCAATACTGTGAAAAGTAATGATGACCAGCCGTCCTTGTGGTGCTAACTGCTCGATCCCTTGCTCGATCAACTCTTCAATTGCGGTTAATTCTTCATTGACTGCTATCCGTAAGGCTTGGAAGGTCTTGGTAGCGACGTGAGTGCGTCCGTGTCGAGCAACAGCTGGATATGCGCTGACAATGAGGTCTGATAACTGCTTACTGGTCTCGATTGGTTGTTCATCTCTGGTGGCAACTATTTTGCTGGCAATTCGGCGAGCAAAACGCTCTTCGCCATACCCATAAATGATATCGGCCAAGACATGCTCGTCCCACTGATTGACAATGTCACGAGCTGTAAAGTCGTAGCTGGCTGGGTCCCCCAGTGTCATCAAGAGCGGTTCATCATGCCGAAACGAGAACCCTCGCCCATTACCTGAAAATTGCTCCATCCGCCATCCTAAGTCAGCCAGGATGCCATCTACTTTTTCTACTTCTATAGAACCCATTATTGTGTGTAGGTCACGGAAGTTTCCGTGCACCAGGGTGACGTTTTCAAGTTCATTCAAACTGTGACGTAACGCTGTTTGATCTGTGTCTATCCCAATGTACGATCCATTAGTACCTAGCTCGGCTAAGATTGCACGAGCATGGCCACCTGCGCCAAACGTCGTATCGACGATGGTGCTGTCCGGCCTAATTGCTAGTGCTTCGACTGCCTCATGCAGCAGTACTGTTTCGTGGATCATACATTGTGAAGTTACGACTGATTAGAGGACGCCTATATCTCCGAGTTTCTCAGCCAAGGCATCTGCCTGTGCTTCAATACTCTTCTTATACGTCTCCCAGCGATTCTCATCCCAAATCTCGATACGATCATGTATTCCAGCAAGCACCACTTTGGTGTCGAGCGTCGCAAAATCCTTCAAGAAGTCTGGCACGAGGATACGTCCAACTGAATCAACCTCCGCTTCTACTGCACCTGACAGAAAAAAGCGATTAAAACTCCGTGTATCCGCCTGACCAAGTGGAAGCTTGCCAACCTTTTCGGTTATCTGCTTCCACTCCTTCAGAGGATATACAAAGAGACAGTTGTCGAGGCCTCTTGTGATTACAAGCTTTTTCCCAAGTTCTTTCCGCCATTTTGACGGAAGAGACAGCCGTCTCTTGGGATCCAACGTATGTTTGTATTCACCGATTAGCATATTTCTCGACATCCAAGTGGGCCTCCGCAATTCATGCAAATGGTGGAGAACAATTGCATGAATTGCGGAAACCCACTTGGCATACTTAGTTTCATAATGAATCTAGTATACCACTATCTCCCACCACTCGTACATTCTATAACACTTCGCCCCACCTGCAACCACCTTGTCCCCAGGTGTAACACCGACGCGAACACAACAAAACTCGAGCGAGTCGAGTTTCAATAAGAGGATTCTGAGTGATTAAACTTTGTTCGATACCCAATTCGTCCATCCTCAGCATTTATTTTTCTACATTAGAATCGAACAAAAATTACTTATCATATATGATAAGTAATTTTGCGCGTTTCAAAATTACTTATTTGCAACAGTAATGAAAAAACCGGCGGTGGCCGGTTTGTGGTTTATCTGAGCACCCGTTCGACGGGATCACGAGCCACGATTTCTCGGGCAGCGATCTGTTCGGGTGTTAGGGTCGGTTTGTCTTGTTGCTGCTGTGACATGTAGTACCTCCTGCTGCTGGTCTACTGTCTTTAACCTTGTAAGTGAGAAAAAGTTACACTAATCGTTTTTTGGGCGCATCAGAGGGAAATACTGCGTCTCGCGCAGTGACTTCCCTGCCAAGAATGCGAACAGCCGTTCACCAAAGCCAAAGCCACAGGTAGGTGGCATGCCGTGCTCGAGCATGTCGACGAACTCCCAGTCAGGCATCATTGCCTCGTCGTCTCCGGCATCAAGTAGTTGCTGCTGCACCTCGAACCGTTGTCGCTGATCAACTGGATCATTGAGCTCGCTGTATCCTCGGCCAACCTCTGAACCAGCGATGATTGGTTGAAACATCTCTACCGTTTCCCCATCTGGGCGAGCCTTTGCCAGTGGCGCGACTAATTTAGGATGGTTTACCAAGAAAGCTGGACCAGCGATAGTCTTGCGACAGACTTTCCACAATGTGTCGGTTAGGCGTTCGCGGTTGTCGCCGTCATAAGAAACCCCAAGCTCATCAAGCTTGGCTTTCATAGTTTCTTCTGTGGCAGTGATTATATTGATACCAGTTTGCTTTTCAATTTCGTCAACGTAGTCAATCGCAACCCACTCGTCGGCCAAGTTAAAGGTATGTCCCCGGGCTTCAAATTCTGTGGTACCAAAGACTTCTTGGGCGATCTCGATGTACAACTCTCGTACCAGCTCCATACCTTTTTTGTAATCAGCGTAGGCCCAATAAAATTCCATGTTTGTGAATTCCTGTAGATGCTCTGGGCTAGTACCTTCGTTGCGATAGGCTCGGCCGATTTCAAACGTCTTGGGGATTCCTCCAGCCATTAGGTGTTTTTGCCAGAGCTCACCGATTGAAATTCGTAAATACACGTCCATATCATAATCATTATGATAGGTCTTGAACGGTCGTGCTTCTGCACCGCCGGTAGTAACCTCGAGGGTTGGTGTTTCAACCTCTAGGAATCCATGACGCTTCATAAAAGTGCGCGTCACATCCCAGAACTTAGCTTTTTTAACAAATAGGTCTCGCAACTCTTCGTTTAACAACAAATCAAGGTACCGCTTACGGTATCGCTCATCTTCATCTTTGATACCAAAATGCTCAGTCGGGATATTTTGTACCGCTTTAGTTAATATTCGCCAATTACTGACTTTGATTGCTTCGGTCTCACGCTTGGTGACAAACGCCGTACCAGTCAGCTCAACAAAGTCACCAGTACTGATGAAGTTAAGCATTGAGTCATATAAATCATCGCCCATGGCGTCTTTTGAGCAAAAGGCTTGCACCTTTCCCGTGCCGTCAAATATATCTAAAAAGGCCAATGCACCATGTTCTCGTTTGGCAACTACTCGCCCAGCCAACACGACATCGGTAGCTGCTTGCTCTAAATCACCAAAATAAGTAACGAATTTCTTGATTGTGTGGGTCTGGTGTGACTCAGACGGATACGGGTTAATTCCAGCGGTACGTAGCTCGGCTATTTTTTGTTCGCGATCAGCGCGGAGATCTTCTTGTTGTGACATAGTCACTATCCTAGCGTGAGTTCACCGAAAAGAAAAGGCCAGCGCTGTGGCGCTAGCCTTTTCTTGGATTATCAATACCTCGAAACTGAACGTTGTGGAATTATTTCAGATACGAGGCGCAACTGAACGTTGGGTAGGTAGGTTAGGTACAAGGCGGACAAGAAAAAAGATCCGACCGGGGCAAGTGCCCAGGGAGGATCGTTTTATCGCAGTCCAACGCAGTAGATAGCTTGCCTACGCGACGTTCAGGACTTTGTACTTTTGGAGTCCGATAGGCGTCTCAAACTCAAACTCGTCCCCTTTCTTCTTTCCCATCAGCGCTTCCCCTAGTGGTGACAAGTATGACAACTTACGATCGTGGATGTTAGCTTCATCTGATCCGACGATGATGTATTCTTTTTTATCTTTTTCTTTCTCTTTTTGGATCGTGACCACTGATGCGAGACCGATCACATCACCCTTTTTCTTTTGATCGACAATCTTGGCCTCTTTGATGGTCTTCTCTAGGTACCCGATTCGCTCTTCGATGGCAGCTTGCATGTCGCGAGCTTCTTGGTACTCCGCATTTTCTGAAAGGTCTCCAAGACTTCGAGCATACTCTAGTGCTTCGGCGATTTCTTTGCGGCGGACGGTTTTGAGGTGTTCAAGTTCTTTTTTAAGTTCGTCGAACTTTTCTGGGGTCAAGAACGTTTGTGTGTCTGTCATAATCTAGTAT
>Ga0136590_1001498_pt1 | contig 9477 bp, 8 predicted proteins | sample AntRauMFilla3765_FD_104934 | JGI IMG/M metagenome (GOLD analysis project Ga0136590, IMG submission 104934) | Saline lake microbial communities from Rauer Islands, Antarctica - Metagenome Filla 3 #765 | ecosystem: Environmental > Aquatic > Non-marine Saline and Alkaline > Saline | place... | reverse complement strand
GCACGGTATCGACCTCGAAACACTCGAGGGGTTCGCCGCACACGCAGCGGAGAACCCCGAAGCCGTCCAGTTCGGCCTCGGGGCGTCCGCGACCTACGAGGGGACGGCCGCGCACAGCCTGGCGAAAGTCGATAGCTACGAGCTCGGAGGTGAGACGATTGCTCGTGAAACGCGCGAATACACGATTCCCTACGGTGCCTGGAAGGAAGTATTGGACGCCGGTGGGTGGGTCGGTGGGACCGATCGGCTCGAACCGGTAGAAGCAGCGCTGTCGGCGCTGGCTGCCTGTATCAACGTCGGCATCACCATCAACGCCGCCGCGAACGGCGTGGATATCGACCACCTTCAGACGCACGTCCGGACCGATTTCGATCCAGCAGTTCTCTTCAGTCTCGAGGAACTCAAAGAGGCCGACTCGGTCTTCGAGAACCTCTCTGCCGAGGTCGAGATCGACGGCGAGGGTCTCGATCAGGATCTGATCGACGAATGGGCGCGGCGGGCACCCGTCTACACGTTCGTCTCTTTCGCCCAGGACGTCGATATGACCATCAACGCGCCCGCCGAGGCGGTGGGTGACGACTAACCGGTGACCACCGATGAGTAAATCGCTCGACACGGACAAACTCGAACGAGAGGTCAAGTCGATGTACCGGGACGTCGCCGAGTCCGTTGACGCGGCGTTCCACTTCGAGACGGGCCGCGACCTCGTCGACCGTCTCGGCTACGACCCCGACGATCTCGAGTACGTTCCCGACGCGTCGATCGACTCGTTCGCGGGCGTCGGCTACCACTTCGATCTGGTCGAACTCGAGCCGGGCGAGGCAGTGCTCGACCTCGGGACGGGGAGCGGGTACGCTGCCAGAGCGCTCTCCGAGGCCGCCGGGGCCGGTCGGGCCATCGGGTTCGACGCTGCGCCCGAGATGGCACGGACGGCCAGTGCCCGCACTGACGACCCGGCCGTCAAGTTCGTCGCCGGCGACTTCCACGACCTGCCGTTCGAGTCTGACTCGTTCCACCACTGTTTCTCGATGGACGCGTTCTTCTTCGCGACCGAGCCCCGGGACGTGCTACAGGAACTTTTGCGGGTCCTTCGTCCCGGCGGGACGTTTTACTGTGGGGTCAACTTCTACCAGGCGAACCACCACTCCCACGAAGTAGCCGACCGTCTCGACCCGGAGATGCTGCTCTGGAGCGCCGAGCGGTACCGGTCGGCGTTCCGAACGGCCGGCTTCCGCGTCGCCGCCCAGAGTCACGTCCCCGACACGGACACGGAGATTCCCCCGGCGGACGCGTTCCCGACGGCCGAGTTCGACACGCGGGCCGAGATGGTCGAACGGTACCGGAAACTGGGGACGCTCCTCACCGTCGGCGTCGTTCCGTAGTTCGGTGGCGGCCGATTCCTACTCTGGGCCTCAGCCTGGCGGTCTCGCAGTCACTGTCGCAGGTCGACGAGCCTGTAGCTATCGATGACGACCGACGTCCCCGAAGATCCTGATTTCCTATAGCGCTATCAGATTTATCCGCCCCAGCGTTCGCAGCCGTCTTCGTGGCGGATGCGGAGCCAGCTGAAAACCGTCGATTACCGCGACAGCGTCGCCTCGGTGTCGATACCGTACACTTCACGAGGCGTCTCGACGTGTGCGACCCGGACTGCATCGCCCTCGCCGTTCTCGAGTAACCACCGCACGCGCCGGGGGACCGTCTTCGGTCCGAGCACTGCGCCGGGTCGCTCGGGGTCATCGATGTAGTCGGTCTCCATCAGGAACGGGTCGGCTTCCTCGATAGCGAGTTCGAGCTCGTCCCTGTCGGCCAGCACCGACTTCGTGGGCCCCTGTAACCGACCGCCCGAGTAGTGTTTGACGACCTGTCGGCGGTCCATCCCTCTCTCCTCGGCCCACTCGGCCACGTCTTCGAAGTCCTCGCCGCCTTCCGTGTGTAACTGGACGGCGAAGTCGCCGTCTCCGGCCAGTTCGAAGGCGTGACACATCACCTCGTTCGAGGCGTCCCAGACGGCCTCGCTCACCTCGTAGTGGGGTCGACCCGACTTGATGGCCAGCGCCGGACCGTCGGTGACGTACTCGCTCGCGACGTCGAGGCCAGTCTGCATGATATCGCGGGCCTCCTCGGGGGTGTAGCCGTCCTCGACCAGCTTCGAGATCAGGGCCGGGTGGACCCCGAGAACTGGCCAGGCCCGGCCCGGGAGCACCTCGGTGGCGTCCGCGACGGCCCCCACCGTCAGGTCGAACGCCTCGCGGAAGGTGGCCTCGTCGGTGGCGGCTTCGACGAGGTGCCACGATGGCTTGTTGAGCACCAGCAGGTGTGTCCCGCCTTGGTCGGCGAACTCCTCGACGGCTTCGGTGTTTCGGCCCTGCACCGGGTCGAGATGGAGGTGGTTGTCCAGCACCGGCGTCTCCTCGATGTCCATATGCGGGGTCGGGGTTCCCGAGGCAAAACGCCACTGCTCTACGGTTTGCACACCGTCAGTCGTTCGGAGACGTCTCCCGCTGGTCGGCCTCGCTGCTCACGGCTCGTTTCACTCGCCGCTGCGCTTTCGGAGACGTCTCACTCCGTTCGACGTCTCGCTCTGCCTCGCGGGTCACTCCGTTCCCCGCTCGCCTATTCCGAGGCCTCGCTACTCGACATCCGCCGACAGGGAAAGCCCGTCGTGGGCCGCGTTCTGGAGCGCGTCAGATTTGCCGTGTTCGCCGGGCGCGAGTGCGACGGTGCGGACGCCGTTGCGGGCGGCGACCTCCAGTGCGGGCTTGAAATCAGTGTCCCGGGAGGCGATGACGAGCACGTCGATGCGGTCGCTGGCGACGGCTTCCGTCGCGTCGACGGCCAGGCGCACGTCCACGTCGCCGCTGGTAGTTATCACCTCGAAGCCACGGGCCTCGCCGGCCTGAATGAGCCCCGGTGAGGCGTTCTCGTCGAGGTAGAGCCGCGTCGCGGCCAGGGGACCGTAGGATTCGCCGATGGTTCGGACCTCGTCGAGGTCGACGTCGAACTCGCTGCGCAACACGTTCGGTCCGTCGACGTACAGCCCGACACGCTCCGTGTCGCTCTCGTCGCGAAACCGACTGAGAAGGCTCATATCGCCAATTCGCCGATGATTGGATTTAGCTCTGGTGTTTCGGCCCGCGTCACTCCCGACTCCGACATAAATCTGATAGCGCTATATAGAACTGTTCGACGACGGCGACGATACGGGTCGAGTAGCTGCGCTCGTCGGTCCCCGGGCCGGGGACGAGATACTTTCGAGTGGCGCCGTGGAACAGCCCCACCGAGACCACTCACTATGGACGACTCGTCCCCGCCACCGCCGGACCGGCTCGTCGAACTCGTACAGGACGACCACGAGCGAGCGTTCGATGCGCTCGACGCGCTGGCCGCTGGGCAGCCCGACGACCTCGGCGTCGTCCAGAGCGCCATCGCGTGGACGACAGGCTCGCTGACCGGCACCGACTGGGAGCAGGTCCGGATGGCCCTGCCCTGGACGGTCGTCGCGATGGGGCTGGCGCTGGTCAGCGCTCGGCAACTGAACGTGCTGTTGCTGGGCGACGTGTTCCGCGTCGACGCCACCGTCGACAGCGAGCGTCCGACCGGGCCACACATCGCCCCCACAGCGCGATAGAGGAGTGAGGCGTGGCGACTGACAGCGAACGCCCGCCCAGACGGCTCTCGACACCCTCCTGTCGATTTTGCCAGACACAGCGAGCGTTCCGAGTCGTCCGCCACACCGGAGCCGTGGATTCGCGGCCACGAATCGATTTCCTATCGCGCTATACGGTTTACACGCTCGCTCGAAATCACCCCAGAAGGCCAACTCGTAAGGTCACAGGGGGCGACTCACCGCCAATGACACTCCGACAACCACCGCTCGCGGGGGTGTACGAGGACCCGACCCTCACCGACTTCGGCGGCTGGGAGATGCCCGTCGAGTTCGACTCGATTCGCGCCGAACACACCGCCGTCCGGGAGGCGGCCGGGAAGTTCGACGTCTCGCATATGGGGCAGGTCACGGTTTCGGGACCCGACGCGTTCGAACTCACCCAGCGGCTGACGACCAACCACGTCGCGGCACTAGACCCCGGCGACGCCCAGTACGCGGGCATCACCGACGCGGGCGGCGTCCTCCTCGACGACACCGTCGTCTACCGGCTCCCGGAGGCCGAGGCCGACGACTATCTGTTCATCCCGAACGCGGGCCACGACGGCGAGATGACCGAGCGGTGGGTGACCCATCGCGACGAGTGGGAGCTGACGGCGGCGGTGACCAACCGGACCGAGGAGTACGCGATGGTCGCGCTGCAGGGCCCGGACGCCGAGGCGCTGCTCGCGACCGAGACAGGGCTTGACCTGGCGTCGCTGGGCCGCTTCGAGGTGGCGAGCGCGCCGGTCGCCGGCACCGAATCGCTGGTCGCTCGCACCGGCTACACCGGCGAGGACGGCTTCGAGCTACTCTGTCCGGTCGCCGACGCGGAGACGGTGTGGACGGCCTTCGACTGCCAGCCCTGCGGCCTCGGCGCGCGCGACACGCTCCGACTGGAGATGGGCTTTCTGCTCTCCGGTGAGGAGTTCCACCCGCGCGACGAGCCACGGACGCCCTACGAGGCCGACATCGGCTGGACGGTCGCACTCGACACCGACTTTGTCGGCCGCGACGCGCTGGCGGCCCAGGAACGCGACGGGGTCGACGAGCGACTCGTCGGACTCGAACTGCTCGACCGCGGGGTGCCACGGCACGGCTACGAGGTCACCGACCCGGACAGTGGGGCGCTGGGTCACGTCACCAGCGGGACGATGAGTCCGACGCTCGGGGTGCCTATCGCATTGGCGTACCTCCCGACAGAGTACGCCGAACCCGGGCGGTCGGTCGCGGTAGTCATCCGCGGCGAACCGAAGGAAGCACGTACCCGGGCGACGCCATTCATCGACAGATGAGCTTCGACGTACCCGACGACCTTCGATATCTGGAATCGCACGAGTGGGTCCACACAGACGACGGTCCCGCGCGAGTCGGTATCACCGACTTCGCTCAGGACGAGCTTGGCGACGTGGTGTTCGTGGAACTGCCGGCCGAGGGCGACGAACTGACCGCGGGCGAGGAGTTCGGCGTGGTCGAGTCCATCAAGGCCGTCTCTGACATCTACGCGCCTCTCTCGGGCACCGTGACGGCGGTCAACGAGGCGCTGTTCGACCAGCCGGAATTGGTCAACGAGGACCCCTTCGGCGAGGGGTGGATGCTCGAGGTCGAACTGGCCGACGAGAGCGAACTCGATGACCTGCTTTTGGCCGAGGAGTACCGCGAGCAGATCGAGTAGATAGCCCGCCTGACTCGGTCTTCGGAGCTCCTGCCCGGGATGGGGTAGGCACTCGTGATGAGTTACCGGTTTCTTGCCCCTCGACCGACCGTTTCGGAGCGGCGCCGCGGTCCGACGACACGGCGTCGCGTCCGTATATCAGGTTTCGAAGGCTCGCAAGTGCAGCTCTGTATCGGGGTCGGCGCTCCGGTCTCGGCCCCGATACACCACTCCATGCTATACCAAACACGGCACCGGCCAAGATGGGTGAGTACCAGACACCAGCACCACTGGGAGGGGTGGTGAATCGAGATAATGATATGCGGCCAGTCACAACTGTGACACATCGATGTCAATCTGCGGGAGCCGACGACAGTTCGCGGGAGTGCTATCATGACCAGCCCCTACGCCCCACATACCGACGCCGAGACGGAAGCGATGCTCGAGGCCGTCGGCGCCGACGACCTCGAGTCGCTGTTCGACGTCCCCGAGTCGGTCGCATTCGACGGCGAGTTCGGTATCCCGGCCCACGGCGAGCGGGAGGCCCGTCGGGAGGCCGCCAAACTCCTCCGCCGGAACGACGACCTGACCGAGTTCCTCGGCCGGGGGCACTACACACACTACGTCCCGAGTGTCGTCGACGACCTGGCGAGTCGCTCGGAGTTTCTGACCTCCTACACCCAGTATCAGCCCGAAGTCGCCCAGGGGTTCCTGCAGGCCCTGTTCGAGTACCAGTCGATGCTTGTCGAACTCACGGGGCTGGACGTCGCCAACTGCTCGATGTACGACGAGGCGACGGCGCTTGGCGAAGCGGCGACGCTGTCCCAGCGGGTCCGGTCGGTTTCCGGCGAGACGATTCTGGTGCCCGACCACCTCCGGGACGGCAAGCGCGGCGTGCTGGCAAACTACGCCGACGGCCCCGGGCTCACCGTGGAGTCGTATCCGATGGCCGACGGGCAGGCCGACATCGCGGCGCTGGCCGAGCGGATGGACGGCGACGTGGCGCTGGTGTACGCCGAGACGCCGACGGTCCGTGGTGTCGTCGAGGAGCGCCTCGCCGACATCGGCGAACTCGCCGACGACCACGACGCGCTGTTCTGCCTGGGCTCGGACCCAGTCGCGCTCGCATTACTGGAACGGCCCGCCGACGTGGGCGCCGACGTCGTCGTGGGCGACGCCGCGTCGCTGGGCACCGGCACCGCCTACGGCTTCGGGCTGGGGATGTTCGTCACGCGCGAGGAGTACCTTCGACAGGTCCCCGGGCGCCTCGTCGGCGCGAGCGAAGACAGCGACGGGCGCCGGGCGTACACGCTGACGCTCCAGACCCGCGAACAGCATATCCGCAAGGAGCGAGCGACCTCGAACATCTGTACGAACCAGGCGTGGGTCGCCCTGCGGACGGCGATGCACGCCGCCTGGCTCGGCCCGGACGGGCTCGTCGACCTCGCCGAGGACTGCGTGACCCGGCCCCGTGACCTCGCCGAGCGGCTGGACGAGGTAGTCGGCGTGCAGGCGCCGGTCCACGACGGCCACCACTTCCGTGAGTTCGTCGCTCACACCGACCAGCCCGCCCGCGCCGTGGTCGAGGACCTCGCCGCGGAGGGGTATGCCGTCCACGAAATTGGCGAACACCTGATTCAGGTCGCAACCACGGAGGTGACCGCCGAGGCCGAAGACGGGCTCGTCGGGGCTATCGCGGAGGTGGCGAAATGACGACTTATCAGCAAGCCAGCTGGACCGACGACGACGAGCGCTACGAACCGCTGCTCTCGGAGAAGGCCAACGAGCGCGTCGACATCGAGGACTCGCCGCTGCCCGAGGACCTGACGCGGGAGTCGCTGGAGCTGCCCGCACCCGCCGAGCCGGAACTGGCCCGCCACTACACCCGACTCTCCCAGATGAACTACGGCGTCGAGAGCGGGCCGTTCCCGCTTGGCTCCTGTACGATGAAGTACAACCCCTCCTTCACGGAGGACATCGCGGCCCTGCCGGCGGCCGCCGTCCACCCGGACCGCCCCGACCGCACGGTCCAGGGGACGCTGGGACTCTCCCATCGCCTGCAGGACTACCTGGGGCGCATCGGCGGAATGGACGCGGTGACGCTCCAGCCGCCCGCCGGCGCTGCCGGGGAGTTCACCGGCATCCAGATCGCGAAAGCGTATCACGAGCACAACGGCGACGAGCGCTCGGAGGTCGTCATCCCGGACTCGGCCCACGGGACGAACTTCGCCACGGCGGCGATGGCGGGCTACGACGTCGTCGAACTCCCGAGCGGCGAGGACGGCCGCGTCGACATCGACGCGCTCGAAGCGGCCGTGAGCGAGGAGACGGCGGCGCTCATGCTGACGAACCCCAACACGCTGGGGCTGTTCGAGCGCGACATCGAACGGATTGCGGACGTCGTCCACGACGCGGGCGGCCTGCTGTACTACGACGGGGCGAACCTCAACGCCCTCCTGGGGAGAGCCCGGCCCGGCGACATGGGCTTCGACGTGATGCACTACAACGTCCACAAGACGTTCGCGACGCCCCACGGCGGCGGCGGTCCCGGCGCCGGGCCGGTCGGCGTCACCGAGGAACTCGCCCCGTTCCTGCCGGACCCACACGTCAGACAGAGCGACGGCGGCTACGAGTACTACACCCCCGACCACTCCATCGGGAAGGTCCACGGCTACTACGGCAACTGGCCGGTGCTGGTGAAGGCTATGGCGTACATCACCCGGCTGGGCGATTCCGGGCTCGCCGACGCCAGCGCGAAGGCCGTCCTGAACGCGAACTATCTCGCCGAGCGGATTCCCTACGAGGTGCCCTTCGGTCCGTCCCACCACGAGTTCGTCGCCAGCGCTGGCGAACAGGACGCAGCCGACGTGGCCAAGGGGATGTTAGACCACGGCGTCCACCCGCCGACGACGAAGTGGCCCGAGACGGTCTCCGAGGCGCTGATGACCGAACCCACCGAAGGCGAGAGCCGACGGTCGCTGGACCAGCTGGCCGCCGCCTTCGAGGCCGTCCACGGCGAGGACGACGGCACCCTCGCGGCGGCCCCCAACCGGACCGCAGCCGGCCGTATCGATCAGGTGCGCGCGGCCCGGACTCCGCGGCTCTCTTGGCAGGCGCTCGATTCAGACGAGTGATAATGCCGCCCTCCCATTTATGTGGGTATAGCGGGCAGTACGGGTACTGACGCGAATGTTCGAGCAGGCAGTTATCCTCCACGTCCGCCCCGGCTCCGCTCCATACGGCGGTGTCTCACAGACGCTGTCAGACCGGATGGACCGGCCAGTACTGACGGCGAGTTCGCCAGAGGGGGCACTCGAAGTCATCGCGACGACCGACGTCGGCGCCGTTGTCTGTGACCACGCCCCCGATAGCGGGCTCGACGGACTCGCGGTCCTCGAAGCGGTCCGCGGGGACCACCTTGAGCTACCGGTGTTGCTGTGTACCGGAGAGCCCGACGGCCGCGTGGCCGCCGAAGCGACGCGACTCGACGTGACCGAATACGCTCCCCGGAGCGAGGTCGAGCCCGCGGACCGGGTTCGGGCACTGGTTCGCGAGGACTCGGCACCCGCCCTCGTGGGGACCCGCGAACGGGAGCTAGAGCGAAACAACGAGTCCTTGCAACGGCTGACCGAACTGGCATCCGCAGAATCGCACACCGACGAGGAGATAATCGAACGGGTCCTCGAACTCGGCGCGGACCGGCTCGACCTCTCGCTTGGCTATCTCTCCCGAATCGACGGCAGCGACTACGAGGTCGTCTCGGTCGTCGGCGACCACGACATCATCGAAGCCGGCACCGAGGCCGACCTGTCCGACACCTACTGTCGCCGTATCGTCGAGGACGACAGGGACCACTTTGGCGTCACCGACGCGGTCGCCGAGGGGTGGGACGACGACAGGGCCTACCAGCTGTCGGGTATCGCCTGCTACCTCGGGGGCAAGGTCGTGGTCGACGGCGAGCTGTATGGCACGCTCTGTTTCGCCGACGACGAACCCCGGTCCGAGTCGTTCTCCGAGAGCGAACAGGCGTTCACACAGCTGCTGGCCGAGTGGACCAGCCGCGAACTGGAGCGACGGCAGCGCAACGCCGCCCTCGAACAGTACGAGACCGTCATCGAGGCCGTCGACGACGGCATCTACGCGCTCGACGAGACGGGGCACTTCCAGCTGGTCAACG
>Ga0136590_1001486_pt1 | contig 9542 bp, 10 predicted proteins | sample AntRauMFilla3765_FD_104934 | JGI IMG/M metagenome (GOLD analysis project Ga0136590, IMG submission 104934) | Saline lake microbial communities from Rauer Islands, Antarctica - Metagenome Filla 3 #765 | ecosystem: Environmental > Aquatic > Non-marine Saline and Alkaline > Saline | place... | reverse complement strand
GCTACCCATTCGGTGAAATACAACAATTTCTAAATCGGGGTTAAACCTAAGTAAAGCGCTTTTTCACTTTCCCGGAAAATAAGTCGGGACAGGCCGTTCAAACCGCTCAACTTAGGCATCAATTGAATTGCGCCTTTGTACCGATTGCTATTTGAATTGCGCCTTTAGTTCCTCAAGGCTTTTGGCGGGACGGGCGTTACACTCCTAAAGGCACTTCAAATATATATCGGCGAGTCTTCGGGATAATTTCAATGTTTCGTTGAAGCTCACTTTGAAATACAATTGGTATAAACCGTGTTAAGAAGATACAGCAGCATCAATCAAACAACCCTGAAAGAGTTTAATAACAACAAGATATACAATTGAGAAACTTTAGCGAATAAATTTTTTTTTAAGATTTGCCGTTATGTCAAAGGTTTATATGAAGGCAGAACAAAAGGCGGCCTGTTTTTTTGGCTTATCTTTCTCCTTGGCTATGAATTCCTCTATCTGCTTAACTTTGGCATAAGCTATTTCTCTTTTATCAGATAACAACTATCGCCATAACTCAGGAACCTAAAGCCATGTTCTAGAGCAAACTGATATACTTTTTTCCAGCGGACCCCTATAAAAGCAGATACTAGCAGAAGGAGCGTGCTTTTGGGCTGGTGAAAGTTGGTAAACATGGCATCAGCCATTTTGTAGGTGTATCCCGGCACTATCATAAGCCTCGTTTGGCCGGTGAGTTGCTCAAGATTATTTGCAGTTAAGAAATCTATTACTTTTTTAAGTGCCTCTTTGCGGGTTAACGAGGCATGCTCTTTATAGGGCAACCACTGCGGAATATCGAAGGTTGCCCGGCAGCCCTGCTCTGCTATTTTTCCGCCAAACCAGTAAATGCTTTCCAGGGTGCGCACAGAGGTGGTTCCTACCGGGGTGAAGCGTTTGCCTGCGTTAGCATGCAGATGTTGTAATGTTTTGAGCGAGACCACTATTTTTTCGTCGTGCATGGCATGGTTGCCGATTTTTTCTTCTATAACCGGCTTAAAAGTACCGGCACCTACGTGCAGGGTGACTTTTTCTGATGGAATTCCTTTAGTGCCGATGGCTTCAAGGATTTCAGGTGTGAAATGCAGACCTGCCGTGGGCGCCGCCACAGAGCCATCGTTTTTTGCAAAAATGGTCTGATAACGCTTACGGTCCAAGGGTTCTGCTTCCCTTTTCAGATAGGGGGGCAGTGGTATTTCTCCTGCACGCATCAGCAGTTCTGAGAAGGTAATGTTGCTGTTCCACGAAAGTCTCACAACATAGGCATTCTCTTCAGGCTTCACTTTTTCGGCATATACAGTTATGTTATCATCAACGTTCATTACAAGTGAACCGCTTTTCCATTTTTTGGCGTTGCCAACAAAGCATTTCCATAAGGAGGGGCCTGTGCTTTGAAAAGCGGATTGAATATCGCTTTCAAAGGGCTCTAAGATAAATACTTCTATTTTGGCCCCGGTTGCTTTTTTAAAGTAAAGGCGTGCCTGTACCACTTTTGTTTCGTTAAAAATCAGCAGGCTGTTCTCCGGAAGCAAGGCGGGAACGTCTTTAAAAACGTGTTCGGTAATGGTGCCTTGCCGGTAACGTAAGAGCTTCGATTCATCGCGGCGGACCAGCGGGTATTTTGCCACCCGCTCATCCGGGAGCAGGTAATCAAAATCTTCAATAGTGATATTTTTAGGATTGTGCATGGTTTATTTTAGTGCAGAGCCCCGGAGATGTCTATTTTATCGCCGTAGAAATGGATCACTTCATCCTCTTCAATAACTCTGATTTTTCCAATATGGTTTCCGGTTTGGTGATACCATAATTCCACAAAAAAGTCATTTACCAGGTAGAGTTTTATGGCGTAATACATATATATCCTCCCGGCCATCTCTTCTCCCGACTCCAAAGCATGCGTTGCCTGCTTAGCCATCGGGAGCGTCATGTATTGTTCTTTTGTGATTGGTTTCATAATATTTTTCAGGATGCAAATTTCATAAAAAAAAGCACTCACATGAGTGCTTTGTTCAATTCTGTTGGTAAAGTAGGTGTAATAAAAAGAGAAATATCTGTCCGTAGCGTTAGTATATAGGTTCAAACTGATCTATTTCCCTTTCATAGCGGTCTTTAAGGATACGGAGTTTTTCAATATCCGCATCAACATCATAAACCCTCAGCAGATCCACAACACCCTGCTTAATATAAATCATCCCTAAAGCGGCATCAAAAGACTTATATTCGAAATTAGTTTTGATTATTTTGGTAATTACTTCAAACTCATCCCACGGCACTTCATGCGGAAGCTTGATATAGTATGAGTTCTCCTGTTCCAGATCTTTAAAGATGTCCTGCTCTATCTCTTCCATTTCCAAAAACTTACGCACTCGGATAAGCGTTTTTACCTCTTTGATATTGCGGTTTTTATCAAATTTAATACCTTGATTTTCATAAGCCTGCAATATTTCTTTCACCCTGGAGAGGTCTTCGGTTTTAATGCGTAATACCGACCGCAACTGGTTGAACAGGGTGATATGGCCTAATACGCAATCAAATTGCAAATCGGGGATTTTTTCCTTAACATGCTGTGTAATCCGGATAATATCATCTTCGCAGATGTTTCTAAAGCTGGTCATAACAGCAAAAAGGTTTCTGGGGACAAGTTCTATTTCATTTCTCGGAATATTGAAAAACTCATAATAACCCGGAAATGGATGCATATCTTCCAGAACTAACTGACGGATAGGAGTTTCCGTTTGATAAGTAGATAAGCTTTCTTTTTTAACAATATATCCTATTGACCCATACTTACACTTATTTTCCATATTTTTCTGGTTTTAATTACAGATTCAAATATACAATTATTTAAATCTATCACAAATAATTTTAAAACTCTTTTGAAACGTTTGTGCATGTTATAGTTATATAGTAAAACAGCAGGTCTGAGTGGATGATATAGCAGGAAATCCTGAGGTTGAACTTACATTTTATTTGCCGAACAATATACCACGCGTGCTTTTTATTTAATTTTGCAGGCTCGTAAGATTATAAAGGCAATGAAAAGATATATTCCAAACGTTATCACTTCGCTGAATTTGATTTGTGGCGTGCTTGCTGTTTTGCTGGCCTCACAGGGTTACATTATCATTGCGGCTTGGTTTATTGTTTTGGCGGCGGTAATGGATTTTCTTGACGGGATGGCTGCGCGTGCGCTCAAAGCTTATTCGGAGGTAGGGGAGCAGCTGGATTCGCTGGCTGATTTGATTTCCTTTGGCCTTGCTCCGGCTGTGCTGCTTTTCCAGTTGATTACGCATGCTATAGAGGGATCAGGACTCTCAGAGTATCCCGAAATTGCTTATGTGGTAATTTTGTTGCCGCTTTTTTCGGCGCTGCGCCTGGCCCGTTTCAATACCGATGATACACAAAAAAGTTCTTTTTTAGGACTTGCCGTACCGGCCAGCGCCCTCTTTTTTGCGGGTATTGCTTTAGCGGCAGCTTATGCCATCGAAATCCCCGGCCTGGCCGGATGGGTGGGTAAACAGGCTTCTAATGCCCCTTTGCTGATAGTGCTGATACTTGCTTTTTCTTTTTTTATGGTAATGCCCATGAGGCTTTTCTCGCTTAAAATGAGTGATGGGTCATGGGAGAACAATAAGGTGCAGTGGCTTTTCGGCGCCTTTGTGGTGGTGCTTATGCTTATTCTAAAGGCGGCAGCATTGCCTTTGATTATCCTGGGATATATTTTTTCAGGAGCGCTTGTCAATCTGTTTAATAACGATACCAAACAACGCTAAGATGAGAAAAGCCTGGGTTATTATTTGGATATTGTTGCCGGCGCTTTTTTCGTGTACCGGAAATACCAGACAAAGAAATGTGGAGCAGGAGCGTGCTGAGAACCCTTTGGTTATAGAGAAACTAAGCCCGGCCGAGCAGGCACAGTTAGCTGCAGTATTCACTGGTGGCGTTTATGAGCAAATCGACTCGTTGATGGCTGTCTATAAAGAGCGTTTTAGTTTTAATGGTAGCGTACTGATAGGTTACCATGGCATGCCTGCTTATCATAAAACGTTTGGGTATATGGATTTTTCAGAAAAAGAACCCACCTCTAAAAATATCCCCTTTCAGCTTGCTTCTGTTAGTAAGCAGTTTACCGCCATCTCTGTCATCATGCTGGTGGAGGAGGGAGTATTAAATTACGGTGATACTGTGGCGCATTTTATTCCTGACTTTCCTTATCCACGAGTAACAGTGGAACAACTGTTGCATCATACTGCCGGGATGCCTAATTATATGTGGTTGCTGGAACATAAATGGGAGCGGGGGAAAGAAGCTTATAACGATGATATTATCTATTTAATGAAAACGCATGAGACCAATCTGTATTTCAGACCTGGCTTGCGATATGATTACTCCAACACAGGCTATGCCGTGCTGGCTTATCTCGTGGAAGTTGTTTCCGGGATGCCTTTCCCTGACTTTGTACAGCAGCGCATCTTTGATCCCCTGGAAATGAAGAATAGCTTTGTATACAGCAGAGCGCTGGGGCGGGAATATCCGGAACGCCTTAGCGGTTACTACCGCCGGTGGCGCAGGTATAATAAAATAAGCGAAACAGTGCATGATGGCGTGGTAGGTGACAAAGGAGTCTACTCTACGGCAGAAGATCTTTTTAAATGGGACCAGGCACTTTATACCAATAAGCTAATATCCGACTCCTCTAAAAAGCGGGCTTTTACCCCCGTAAAAGTACGTTCCAGATGGGAGTATCCTTATGGTTACGGTTTCAGGCTAAAAACAGTGAATGATAAAAAGGTGGTGTACCATACAGGCCTCTGGGAAGGGTTCCGTGTTAATTTGATGCGTTACATAGAAGACAGGAATACCATTATTGTGCTGAACCACACCAATGCAAACGTTAATAACGTGATGATAAAACGGATTGAGCACATCCTGCAGAATGAGCCAGAGATAACACCTACCCGTGAAGTGGTGACCAGGATACTGGAAGAGGGCGTTGATAAAGGAATGTTGTTGTATCTGAAGTATAAGCGCAGAGGTATAACTATCGATAAGAAAAAAATACTTACTGCGGCCGAGTTGCTGTCGGAGCTTCAAAAACCCGGAGCTTCCAGTGCTTTGATAGAGGTGTACAGACAGATTTCCTCAGAGATGTCGGTAGAGCGGGATTTTAAGGTAAGCGGATAGAGGTCAGCGCAGTTCAAAATTTTTGCCCAGGTATACATTCCTCACATGTTCATCTTCAGCCAGCTCTTTGGGGCTTCCGGCTTTCATAACGCTTCCTTCAAACAGTAAGTATGAGCGGTCTGTAATTCGCAGCGTCTCATGTACGTTATGGTCGGTGATGATGACACCGATATTACGGTCTTTTAGTTTTTTTACAATTTGCTGTATGTCTTCCACCGCAATAGGGTCTACTCCTGCAAAAGGCTCATCTAACAGAATAAACTTGGGATCTACTGCTAAGGCACGCGCTATCTCGGTACGTCTGCGTTCTCCTCCCGAAAGGGTAATTCCTTTGCTTTTGCGCAGATCTTTCAGGCCAAACTCTTCCAGCAATCCCTCGGTACGCTCTTGCTGCTCTTTTTTACTCAGGCTTGTAAATTCCAATACGGCTTTCAGGTTATCTTCCACACTCAGCTGCCTGAAGACAGAAGCTTCTTGTGCCAGGTATCCTATCCCTTTCTGAGCCCGCTTATACATGGGTTCTTCTGTAATCTTCGTCTTATCGAGGTAGATTTCTCCGCTAAAAGGCTTTATAAGGCCTACAATCATATAAAAGCAAGTGGTTTTTCCGGCTCCGTTGGGCCCCAGAAGACCTACTATCTCTCCCTGTTCTACGTTAATAGAGACGTCATTAACTACTTTACGGCTCTTATATTTTTTTATCAGATTACGAGTATATAATTGCATGCTATAAAATCCCCTCTTTTAAAATATCATGTAGATGAATAACGCCCTGATATATGCCTTCATCCACCACCAGCAGCTGGGTGATGTTATTCGAACGCATGATGCTCAACGCATCACTTACGAGCGTCCCTGAGGTGATAGTCTTTGGGTTTTTGGTCATAATATCTGTTGCTTTCAGGCGATCAAAATCGCCTGTTTGCTCCAGCATCCTGCGCAAATCGCCATCGGTTATAATTCCTTTGAGATGATTGCTTTGGTCTACTACCGCCGCCGCTCCCAGGCGCTTCGAGGATATTTCCATGATGATGGCCCGGATGCCCTCGTTCAGGGCTACCACCGGGGCTTCATTCTTTGGGTAGATGTCCGAAACGCGCAGGTATAGTTTTTTGCCCAGGGTACCGGCAGGATGATAGCGGGCAAAATCGTCTGCCGTAAAGCCGCGATACTCTAAGAGTGCTACCGCCAAAGCATCGCCCATCACTAATTGTGCAGTAGTACTCGAGGTAGGTGCCAGATTATTGGGGCAGGCTTCTTTATCGATACTCGTATCAAAAATATAATCGGCTTGGCGGGCCAGGAAAGAGTCTGGATTACCTACGAAAGCAATTAACGGATTGCCCCCAAGTTTCAGGAATGGAACAAGCACCTTAATTTCGGCCGTGTTGCCACTGTTCGAAAGGCAAATAACCACATCATCTTCCCGCAGAATGCCCAGATCGCCATGAACAGCATCAGCGGCATGCATAAATATTGCCGGGGTGCCGGTAGAGTTCAGGGTGCCTACAATTTTTGCGGCGATATTAGCACTTTTGCCTATGCCTGTTACAATGACACGTCCTGCTGATTGAAAGATCATATCCACGGCCTGCTCAAAATGGTCTCCTATCCGGTGTTTCAGGCTCAGAATGGCTTGAGCTTCCTTTTCAATCGTTTTTATAGCACTTTGCTTGATGTTAATTTGCTGCACAAGATATTTTTTTGCAAATATATGAATTCTAAACAGGTGCTGAGGAATTAAAAAAACGTTAAAATCGGGAAAAAATCAGGTTTTATTTTCGCAGAAACAAAAAAAGAAGTAACTTAGAGAACAGATAAGCGTATCGAAATCGATTGAGAAAGTAAGTAATATTCTTGTTTTTTAGTTATCTTTGTTAACAATCTGCGAGGATATATTTCAAAAGAAGAACAGGCTCAATTTGTTTTATCGATAGCATATAGTTATTGGAGGTAATTAATTATTGACATGGTAGAAGTTAAAAAGGATTATTCTTTACACGGTCTTTTAAAAGAGATTTTCGGCTTCGAAAGCTTTAAAGGTAATCAGGAAGAAATAATACGAAACGTACTGGATAATAAGCATACATTTGTGATTATGCCCACCGGCGGGGGTAAATCTATGTGTTATCAATTGCCGGCACTTATCAGCGAAGGAACAGCTATTGTTATTTCTCCGTTGATAGCATTGATGAAAAATCAGGTGGACGCGCTGCGCAACTTTGGTTCTGACGAAGGGATAGCGCATGTTTTGAACTCTTCGCTCAGCAAAGCTGAGGTGAAACAGGTAAAGAGTGATTTGCTTGAGGGAAGGACCAAGCTCTTGTATGTGGCACCGGAATCGCTTACAAAAGAAGACAATGTAGAGTTTCTCAAAAATATTAAGATTTCGTTTTATGCCGTGGATGAAGCCCATTGTATCTCGGAATGGGGTCATGATTTCAGGCCGGAATACAGAAATATCAGGCCCATTATCAACTCGATAGGCCAGGACTCGCCGGTGATTGCCCTGACGGCAACAGCTACGGTAAAAGTGCAGCAGGATATCATGAAGAACCTTGAAATCCTGCACGGCTCTGTTTTTAAGTCTTCCTTCGACAGGCCTAACCTGTACTACGAAGTGAGGCCTAAAACCAAAAATGTGGTGAAAGACATCATCCGTTTTATTAAGACAAAACCCGGCAAGTCTGGAATCGTCTATTGCCTGAGCAGGAAGAAAGTGGAAGAGCTGGCTGAAACGCTGCAGATTAACGGCATTAAAGCATCGCCCTATCATGCCGGACTGGATGGCGCCACCCGGAAAGGCAACCAGGATAAGTTCCTTATGGAAGATGTGGATGTGATTGTTGCTACGATTGCTTTTGGTATGGGCATTGACAAACCGGATATCCGGTTTGTAATACACCATGATATTCCCAAGAGTATTGAAGGGTTTTATCAGGAAACAGGCCGTGCCGGAAGAGACGGGGGAGAGGGTAATTGTATTACCTTCTACAGCTACAGCGATATCCAGAAGCTTGACAAGTTCCTGAAAGGAAAACCAGTGGCAGAGCAGGAAATTGCCAGACAGCTGTTGCTGGAAACAGTGTCGTACGCCGAATCTTCCACCTGCCGGCACCGGCAGCTCCTGCATTATTTTGGCGAAATTTATACTAAAGATAATTGCGGCGCCTGTGATAATTGCTTGTACCCCAAAGAGCGCTTCGAAGGGCAGGATCATGTGGTTAAGGTGCTTAATTGTGTTATAGAGACCAAGCAGCTGTTTAAAGCCGACCATATCGCCAATGTGATTACCGGAAATTAACAAGCCGACGTGAAAGCGATGCGGCATGATCAGCTCGACTGTTATGGTATTGGAGAATATGAAGATGAGAAGCTTTGGAATGCCGTAATAAGGCAGTGTATCCTGGAGGGATTTCTCGAAAAAGAGGTGGAGAATTATGGCATTCTGAAAGTCACCAGCAAAGGACGTGAGTTTCTTAAAAACCCGCATTCCCTTAAACTGGTGAAAAACCATGATTACGAGACCAGCAACCGCGAAGCAGAGGAGTCCGAAGCGGGAGGACGTACCAGCACCGTGGATAAAACGCTTTTCAGAATGTTGAAAGACCTTCGCAAGGATATCAGCCAGAAAGAGAACCTGCCTCCGTTCGTGATATTCCAGGATCCCTCGCTGGAGGATATGGCTATCCAGTACCCGGTGAAAATGGAAGAGCTAACACACATTACGGGTGTGGGTAAAGGAAAAGCAGCTAAATACGGCAAGCCTTTTATTGAGTTGATTAGCGATTATGTGGAAGAGAACGACATCATCAGGCCCTATGATATGGTGGTGAAGTCTGTAGTTAATAAGTCCGGACTGAAGGTTTATATCATCACCAATATCGATAAAAAGGTGTCGCTGCAAGACATCGCTTTTGCGAAGAATATGACAGTCAGTGAGTTGTTGGGAGAGATAGAGTCTATCGTATCGTCGGGAACGAAGCTCGATATTGACTATTATGTTTCTGAATATATCGATGAAGATCATGAAGAGGAGATTTACGATTATTTTATGGAAGCCGAGTCGGATGAGATAGATGATGCCCTCAAAGAACTGGGCGAGGATGAGTTTTCGGAAGAAGAGATCAGGTTAATGCGAATAAAATTTCTGTCGGAGGTGGGTAACTAATGGAAATGACTGCGTTGTTCAGAACGGCAACGGGCCGTAGTTTCTTGTTATTTTTTATCATAGGGTTATCAGTGGTGTCGGTGGCCTGCTCTGAGCAGGAGAAAGAGAAGCCCGCTGTGGTAATGGATTAACAAAAGATGGTGGAGGTGATGGTGGACAT
>Ga0136590_1001481_pt1 | contig 9561 bp, 12 predicted proteins | sample AntRauMFilla3765_FD_104934 | JGI IMG/M metagenome (GOLD analysis project Ga0136590, IMG submission 104934) | Saline lake microbial communities from Rauer Islands, Antarctica - Metagenome Filla 3 #765 | ecosystem: Environmental > Aquatic > Non-marine Saline and Alkaline > Saline | place... | reverse complement strand
GGCGGGAGCAGCCAGAACGCGATGGCGTTGATGCGCGGGAACGCCATGTCGTCGGCCCCGATGAGCAGCGGGATGAAGTAGTTCGCAAAGGCCGCGATGATGGGCGTCCCGAAGAGGAACAGCATCGTGATGCCGTGACTCGTCAGAATAGAGTTGTAGGCGCTCGTGCCCAGAATCGCCCCGCCAGGGACGATGAGCTGGATGCGAATGAGCATCGCCATGATACCGCCGACGGCGAATGCGATGATGGCGTACAATCCGTATAGTAGGCCGATGTCTTTGTGATCTACGGTCGTCAGCCAGCGAATTAGCCCAGTGGGTTTCTCCCGATTGAGGACGACAGAGTCTTCACCGGTCGCTGTTGCCCCTCCGGCCAGTGGCGTATACGACCGCCAGTTCTCGATACGCACGAGTAACGCGATAATGCTGACGAGGAGGACAGCCATCAGCCCTGTCAGCACTAAATCTCCTGCAGCCATTATACGAGAAGAAAACACCTCGAACTGGATTCTTCTGTAGGTTATCCGTATAACACATTTATATCGGGTTGCGAGAATTTTGTGCGGTCCTGGCCCTTCCGAACGTGACCACCGAGTTCAAAGAACCACATCTGGCGTGAGATAACTTATGCCACTTCCTGCCCACCACAATCGGTCAACAGCCTCGTTAGAAATGCCAGGACCTGTTCGGCCGCTTCCCCGAGACGACAGCGGAAATCACCACCTTATTTGTCGGACCACAGTATTATTGTTACAACCCCGGCCGCCAGCACAGTAAGATAAGTTACCGCCACGTATCGGAAAATAGCTTCACAGCTGGACAATAAAATGTCAAGGTAAGACCAGTGACCGATATTAAAGCCGACATACGGGTCGAGCATCCCGACATAGTGTGTACGAAGTCAGTCACGTACGACCAAAGTTCGAAAGTGATGTCGGTCTCAGAGGCGGGAACTGACCCAACATCTAGAACCTTCTATTACTACATCGAATCGTCCGACTTCCACCGGTTCGAAGAGGGATTACGGAATGATAATACCGTTGCTGAATTCGAACGGGTCATCGAAACCAGAGATCAGGAAGCGATATATTGCGTCGAATACAGTGGCGAAGGGATACTTCTCTCACCGGTGATTTCGGACGCAAATGGTGTTATCCTCGATAAGGAAAACAATGGAAGTGCTTGGCTGTTCACAATCTGGCTGACAGAACGAGCAGACCTGCATCATATCTGGGACTACGCCCAAGAGAACGACATTGACATCGAGTTACTTCGCGTGAACGAATACGCGAGTTTAGGAAATACGGACGCTGGGTTGACCGATAGCCAACGTGAAGCACTCCTCGTCGCACTCGAAACAGGGTATTTCGAAGAACCACGGAAGGCAACACTCGGTGAAGTCGCCGCTGAACTGGATATCTCGCAACCTGCAGCCGGTGGTCTCCTCCGACGTGGAATCAGGCGACTCATCATCTCGTCCCTGCTGGACGAGAGCGAAACGTCAGTGCAAGAAAGTAACTCGGTGCAGTAGCGACGATGACTCCCTGCGGGCGCACGACTGACCGTTCTGTCAGCATAACCGGGCCCCGTTGTTTACTATTATGCTGAGTGGTGACGGATGCAATCCCCGTACTGACGACGAGTGGAATCGCCTGCCATCATAAATTTGCCATTTACTTTTTCAAAGTCAGCCCTCGGTAACTACGGATCTGATTCCGGGTATATCGTAGGCTCAATTGCTGGGTTCTTCGGCGCTGAGTAAGCGTCCTGTATGCAGCACGGCCGCTGGAACCTATCATCAAATGAGGATTTCAACAAGGCCAGTGTCTTCGTCTCGCGAGGCTCAGAACGACGAGAGTGACGATTGCGTGCTCCCTGACTCAGAGTCGTCCTGTGACGATTCTTGCTCAGGATCAGCCTCAACATGACCACGTTGAGACATCGAGATGCGGCGAGCGACAGCTTCGTTCTGCAAGGCACGCTTCGCCCGATCTCGGACGGCTTCGAATTTCGAGACGATCGCTTCGCGAGCAGCCTCGTACTCGACAATCGGATACGGATACGTCTCACCGATCGTTACATCACACTCGTCTTGCAGGTGGAGTGGTGTCTTTTCCGGCCGATCTAGGTACTCGACCGGGAGCGCCTGTAACTCCGGAACCCACCGATAGATGAATTCCCCATCGGGATCGTTATCTCGAACCTGTTTGCGTGGGTTGTAGATCCGCAACATATTCGTCCCATCCATCCCGGCCTGGATCTGAAACTGGGTGTAATTGATCGCCGGGTCAGCGTCGATGAGATGATAATAGAACCAGTCCGCCCCGATTTTCCAGGGCTGCTGGAGCAGATCACACAGGCACGACGCACACATCGCTCGCATCCGGAAGTTCAGCCAGCCTGTCGCTTGCAGACACCGCATCGATGCGTCCACCATCGGATAGCCGGTCTGGCCGTGTTTCCACGCCTCGACGAGGGCAGGGTCGTATGTGTCATCGTGTAATCCCTCCATCACCGGATTCGCGGCCTCGTCCATCCAGCCAGCCCAATCGGCGAGCTTCTGATTGTAGTGTCGATTCCACCAGAGTCTGGACTGGAACATCTCCGTTGCCCGGTCGGCGCCGTCATGCTCGGTCACCGCTTGATAGACCTCCCGCACAGAGAGACAGCCAAATCGGAAATACGGCGAAAGTTGACTCGTGCCCGTCCGTGCTTCGACAGGGGCGGAGATACTCCCTGGATAGCTATCGAGTCGGTCGAGAAAGTCGATGACACGTTTCCGTGCCGCCGTCGTCCCCCCGGACGGAACCTCCTGTTTGTCCGGCGTGATATCGTATGTATCTGCAACACGGTCGGTCGTGACTGGCGTGTCGAGAGATTGGAGAGAGACATCGTCAGCACTCCAAGAACATTGTGTCCCAGTGAGCCACGCTTCAGCCTGGTCAGCCCACCCGTCGCGTGAATCATCGACGCCTCGGACAAGCCCGTCGGCGTCGATAAACGTCACATCACAGGTCTCTGCCACCGCATTATCGCGTCGCAGTCCATACCGACCGGTCGGGTCCGCTGTCGTGACGATATCCCACCCCGCCTCGGCGAACGCAGTGAGAACCTGGACTGGATTACCATGACACAGTGTCAGCGCACCGCCGCGGTCGCGATACTGGTCAGCCAGATCCGCTATCGATTCGTGGAGGAACTGAATCCGCGCATCGCAAGCTGACCCCTCGGGACCGTAGAATGACGGATCGAACACGAAGAGCGGGAGCAGCGTCGAATACTCAGCTGCTGCATACTCGAGGGCTGGGTGGTCTCGGGTTCGGAGCTGTCGACAATGCCAGACCACGCAGCTATCCTCGCCAGGCGGAAGTACATCTGGGGACTGGGCATCTAATGCGTCCTCGTGTGTCTTCATCTGTGTAGTGTCGGATCGGCAATGACCTCGGTAGGTGACTTCTTTGGTTCGTTGCCCCTGAGCCAGTATATCTCTGGTGTCGCAGTCCGGTGTTGTTGGCGGCGAGTAAGGCCGAGAGACGGCACAGTTTCGTATCCAAGTTTCACGGACATCCGTTTACTAAGCGCCGGCACTCCAGCCTAACTAAACGGTTTGCGAAAATCATTTACTTACACGAGGCGAAACGTCGCTAATGAAAGACGGGTACCTCATCGATTCACCAGCTCCTGGAAAGTACCTGTCCGCTGACTCTGGCTCCTCGCTCCCAGCGGAGAAATTCTATCTGCCCGACAACTTGCCGCCGAGCATCGATCTGTCGGATACGGTTATCGAGGCACACGGTCGCGCGATGCACTCGCTTGGCCGACTCGACGGATTTTGGAGTGAAATCGACGATCCTGACGTCGCTTTCGGGTTGTTTGTCTACAAAGAAGCCGAACAATCCTCGCAGGTCGAAGGGACCGAAGTGACTGTCTCGGATATGCTACAGAAGGGAGACGATTCGAAGGATGTCCGAGAGGCTCGAAACTATGCCACCGCGTTGCAACACGCGACAAAGCGCCTCAATCAAGCCGGGCGGAGTCGCCAAAATCTCTCACTGGACCTGATTAAATCGCTCCAGGAGTCGCTCATGGAAGCTGGCAGGACTGATGACGACGACCCCAGACCCGGGAAATTCCGTTCAGAGTACGTCTGGATTGAAGAAACAAACGACAGTGGATACGGCACTAGTGTGCGATTCGTGCCACCGAAAGCGAGTACTGCGCGGTCGAAGATGGCGGACTTTGAAACGTATATGCAGTCTGATGGCGCGTACCCGGATCTCATCGATATCGGAGTCCTCCACTATCAACTCGAAACCGTGCATCCATTTGTTGATGGGAACGGCCGCGTCGGCCGTCTGCTGATTGTCTTGCTGTTGATTGCATCAGACATTCTCTCCCAGCCACTGTTCTATCTCAGCTCCTACATTCGACGCAACCGAGACACATACACCGACCTTCTCCTCTCGGTAAACGAAGAGGGTGACTGGAACGCTTGGCTTGAGTTCTTCCTCGAAGGTATCAGAGCACAGGCGGACGAAGCGTTCGGGCGTGCAAAGCTCCTCTTGGCCCTCCGAACGGACTACCGCGAGCGATACAGTGACGCGTCACCGTCAGTGCACGCACTCGCAGATGCCACGTTCGTCGATCCGATATTTACCGTGTCCGAAGCGGCCGACCTGATTGATATGTCGTATCCAGCCGCGAACAAAGCAGTCGACCGGCTTGAAGCAGATGGGCTACTCGAAGAGCGAACTGGGAAAGAACGGTATCGGGAATTCCAAGCCACGGAGGTTCTGGAAATCGTGAACCGCGACAGCACAGAGATTCCGGAACCCAAGGACCTGCTTAGCGATTAACGCCATGTGCTGGCACCCGCACAGAAAACATATCACTATCCTATGAGCACTTCGAGACGTGCAATTCGGTTCGTCCCTCGTGGAAACCCCTCTGCTCGGTGCCGCCTTCGCTCTGACAGTAGTCATATTCGTCGGCAACCTTGTTGCGATCGGCTACTGGGCTCGTGCAGAGGCAGCGGCGCGTGATGGGTCGGCGCTGTGGACATTCGTCATGCTCTCTTCGGGTTACGGGCTGGTCTACTATGTCTGGGTCCGCTACGCCCGAAACAATTGGGAGACACGGTCGCGGCCAGCTGACCGACGCGAACGGCTGGTCACAGCCTACTCGGTGGCTGTCCTCTTGGCGTTCGTGGTCGGGGCGTTCGTCTCACCTCCAGACCCGTTCGCGCAGATCCGCACCTTCCCGGTGCTGTTTGTGGGGTCGTTTCTTCTTTCGCTTCTATTGGTCTCACGAGACTCAACCGACAGCAGCGATGAGCCTGCTGCCTAAGTTCTATCGACGTCTCTCGGTGACTAGCGACAGCGTGCTTAGCGTGGGCAGCCGGTAGCGTTGGAGTCGGACAACGTTCGAACGGTCGTGTCGGTCCACCGTGCCGGCGTAGCGGGCGCGGTCCCACCTAGTGGGCCGGGGGCCAGTTGCATCGGGTACAGCGGCTGCCCTCGCTGCGGTCGACGCGATCGCGGATCGTCGCCCACGTCCCCTCGACGGTCTTGCCGTCCGGGTCGGCTCCACAGCCACGGCTGCCGACGAGATGCCAGGTTCCTGAGGACTCGGTCTGGGCTGCGTGCACGGGTCAGGTGTCTCAGGAGAGTGGTATAGCTTTGTCGAGGAACGACGATTGTCCCCAGACTCTTAGGTAGCGATGTGCAAGATATGCTCATAAGATGGGTGCTGACGAGTCCCGCCGCGTTCATTTCCAGTCCCCGGAGTATCTTGTCGAGCGACTGGATGCCATCGCCGACCTCATCGGGACCGACAGAACTGACCTGCTCGTTGAGGCCGTGCGGGAGTAAATCGACGAGCAGGCCGACAGCGATTCCTTTCAGCAGCGCGTCACCACAGCGTTTTACCAGGATGAACTTGACTTCAGGACGGTCAAACAATTCGTTGGCGCCAAACAGGCCCAGCGCCTGCGCTTGCTCAAAGCCGATCTTGAGGGTAAGATGTCGAATTCGATCAGGAATGGCTGAGCGACCGTATTCGTGAACTCTCTCGTGCTGGGTAAGTTGTCGCATTCCGATTAGTGGAACTGCTGGAAGCCGCTGTCGATGTCCGCGAAGAAGACGAATTCCGACTTTACGAGGAGTTTGAACCCCAAAGGATCCAACAGGCACTCGATCACGTCTCCTGGGGAGCACCACTTCCGAACGTCGCTGGGGAAGTGATGTCGGACTTGATTCTTCGGCATTCCCTCCCAAATGCGAATCATCGAACTGGCGTTGCGATGCTGCAATTCTGTATTGAGAGTGTGAACCCAGATTTTGAGATGCCACGAACGCACGTCGACGACGATACTTGACGAGAGTGGGTTGATCCGTATATCGTCGATTCCAAGCGGCTAATTACTGTCCGTCGGAACAACCTCCGTTTCAAGCAACTGGAAAAGTTGGACGTCGACTTTGTCGAACGGAAAGATGGAATCCAAATCCGATTATCCGAGTTCGAGCTGGATATGCACTGGCGAGATGCTCTCTCAGAGTACGCTGGGCAACACGAAGCCCACTGTACGGACTTCGCTCAAGCGGTCCTAAAGCGCGCAGAACGAGATGATCTGCTCGATAATAAAGGACCAACGATACAAGAATTCATCACGTACCTGGAGGACGGACTCGTCGAACGAGACTTCCGAGAAATGTTCTGATCAGTCGCGAAGCTCGGCGACCGACTGACCGACCTCGCGAACATATACACTTCGTTCGAGGTCAAGTTCCTCGGCGAGGTAGTCTACCGTCTCTTCGAGGCTCATACTGGAAGGATGTCTGTCGAGCGGTATAAACCCAGTGCTGAAGGTGGTGAACTACCCTACCCTACCCTACCCTACTCGCTAGAAAAAGGCTTAGCGCCTAAATTCAGCTAATCTAGAAGACTGTCAATTTCTTCTAGTGCTTCAGTTGCGACATCGCCCAATTCACCAGCCTCAATATGTGAGTATCGCTCACGAACCATCTCCTCGGAGTTATCCAGGTACCGAGCTGCAACGGTGTAGCCGAACGCTCGGACGAGGACCTCACCCATCCCGCGTCGCCCACCGTGAGGAGCAAGATAGTCGTGTTTCGGATGGTCGATGTCGACCTCCCCGTCTTCGGAGAGCCGCTGGAGAATCGACCGTGCTCCGTCTGTTGTGATCGACGGGGGTCGGATGTTTTCCGCAAGTGCCAGCAAGAGGTCGCGAACGTACTCGTCACGCTGCTCGTCGATGGTCTCTGATCTGAGTCCCCTGTCGGCCAGCTCGTCTTTCAGAAGCGTGGCAAGCGTCCGCTGGTCGAACGTCGGAAACACTGACCACCGTTCCGTCGGCGGGTCCATCAGCTTTCGATAGCTCCGAAGCGGGGACATCACCGGATCGGGGAGGCTCGCGGCGTCCCACTGCTGTTTCTTCCGGTAGACGTCCATACTCCAGTCGTCGAGCGATATCTCCTCCCATCGAACACCACGCCGGCGTGGGTCGTTCGGATCCCGGAGTAGTTCGCCGACGCGGACGGCCGTATACGCGAGGACGAAGACGAGGGCTCGGTCACGAGCCGCCTTCAGCGCCTCGTATCGCGCTCGCTGTCTGTCGAGAGGATCAGCATCCTGCGGGAGTGTCGTGAACGTCTCCTTCGCAGTCCGGGGCGGGTGATAGCATCGTGATTTAATCTCGTAGTAGCCAAACTCCGGTGGATGGTCGCACAGGCCTTCGCCAACAATTCGTCTGCGGTGTGCGTAATGATGCGTATCCGTTTGTTTGTCTCGAAGAGATGGACTGCTAACGCTACCACTGACCCATCTCGCCAATTATTCGTTGTCGGGTACTTGCTTTGCTGATCGAGGAAATGGTTTGCCTCTCGCCACGCCTCTGCAGCGACAGATTCCCAGACTCGGTGCCACCCGTCTCGTCTTCGGGATGAGGTGGCGTCGCAGGACGAATCCACCCTTCTTCGATTCCATGATCCAGATATGGGTTAGATACTGTACCGCCCGGTCCTTGGTCTGCCAGCTCCTCGTAGATGAGTTCTGGTATCCAGAGCTCTGTTTGGGCTGTCTCGACAGCGTCTTTGAGCATGTCGAGATGTGGGTTTGGGTGTTTTCCGAGGCTCCGAAAAACGACGGTATCGACGATATTCGCCGTGTATATCTCTCGCTGCTCCCCCACGCTCATCCCTCAGTCGAGTCTGTATCAGGTTGCCCACCGTCAACATTGTCTGGCGTGTACGTCTCCGGACTAGAGGGTTCCTCGCCGAAGCCTCGAACCGCGTAGATTGCGTCGACAAGGTCGTAAGTCATTCCAGAGGAGAGCCCTGTGAGATCGCCGATTTGCCGAATGGTGATATCTCCCTCGTTGTGAGCCGTAACGAGATCGTGTGCGAGAGCGAATGTCAGAAGTCCATGCTCTTCGAGGACGCGGTCGATAACGGAATAGTCGTCCCGCCGGCTCAGTATCTCGACCAGTTCCGGTGTGATGGAGACGGCTACGTCCCGTACCGTCAGGGTCATTTCGAAGTCCTCGGCGGCGTACGTAGCAGCACCGTTCTCCGCACCGGCCTCGGTGGTGAGGCCCGCACGTTCGAGTTTGTGGAGATAGTCGTAGACCGTCTTCTTCGAGATATCCGCCTCGTCGACGAGTTCAGGGCCGGTCGCAGTTCCCTTGCTGCGGATACTGGTATAGAGACCAGCAAGAGCAACGTTATCAACCAAGTCCGTGAACGCTTGAATCCCTGTGATACGTTCAGGGGTCCGGCCGGCGTTCCGGACGTGGTCCGTGTCGTACGACATAGTTGTGTAAAGTTACGAAACTCGGAACAGTACATGTTGGGGTCGATAAAAGGTGCCACTGTTTAGCCCCAGCGCTTCGGTTGTCACAGGACAATACAGTTCTTACATTATTACAAGTCTAACATATATCCGATGACATCGACTACAGGTGAGGTGATTACGGTACTCCAGAGTGCGTACTTAGAAGAACTCGAGACAGTAATGAACTATAGGACGAACTCGATTGTTCTCGATGGTGTTCGAGCGCAAGAGATCAAAGAGAGTCTCGAAGAGGACATTCTAGAAGAACTCACACATGCAGAGTTACTGGGACAGCGGCTCAAACAACTCGACGCTCGACCACCTGGATCTGCCGAGTTTACTGCCCAGCAGGAAAGCCTGCAACCCCCTGAGGATTCGACTGATGTTCTGGCAGTCATCAGGGGCGTTCTCGACGCTGAAGAAGACGCTATTTCGACGTATAGACAATTAGTGGATCTTGCACGTGAGGCTGACGACCCAGTCACGGAGGACTTGGCAGTAGAAATTCTCGGTGACGAGGAAGCCCACCGGACGGAATTTCGTGGATTCGAAAAGGAGTACAGCGAAAACTGAGACAACGAGTGAGGTGTTTCGGCACGTCTCTCTATCAGCGTGGTGGGCGATATCGGTTTGTCGGACGACAAGCACGAACCTATTCATCTCCGGTCATAATACGTAATCGTCCTGTGGAGACCCTGCCGATCAGATCTT
>Ga0136590_1001479_pt1 | contig 9565 bp, 12 predicted proteins | sample AntRauMFilla3765_FD_104934 | JGI IMG/M metagenome (GOLD analysis project Ga0136590, IMG submission 104934) | Saline lake microbial communities from Rauer Islands, Antarctica - Metagenome Filla 3 #765 | ecosystem: Environmental > Aquatic > Non-marine Saline and Alkaline > Saline | place... | reverse complement strand
TTCATATATATATATATGTATATACATATATATCAAATTTTTCATATCCATATGTATATATATATGTATTCAAATTTACATCTGCTACGTTTATACATATATGCTGATATACATGTACGCCTATACAAAGGTGTTTTCACATATATGTGGGTATCAATGTATTATATATATATTCATACATTTATATATATATGTATACATATATTAGTCAGAATACATGTATTTATATACACATCCATGTATGTACACATACAGGTTAGAATATATGTATTTATATATGTCTTCATGTACATGTCAAAATATGAATATTCTTTGAGGTTTATATGTATATGTATACATATACACAACTTTATTTATATAAATGTGTGGATACATATATTTGTCCAAATACATGTACATGTATACAAAGTCTTTTCTTATTGAATATACATATGCATATGTGTCTATATACACATGATAGTATGTTTGTTTATACAATTTGAAATATGTAAAGAGAAGAAAGGGGAAAAACAACTCAATTTTAGGAAGTCCAACAAAAAAAAAGATGAGGTTTCAGGAAAGAAAGAAAGAAGAGAACCAAAATAAGAAGAAAAACGGAGAAAAATGAGAGAAATGCAGGAAAGGGAAAAAATGCAAAAAGCAACAAAAAAGAGGGTGGTTGATGTGTTTTAGGGGTGTAAAGGAGCGTGGGTACTGAGGAGGGCTGGACCTTATACTAACAACGACAGAACGACATGAATGTCTTCAGTTGTTCATCATCTGGAAAAGAACAAACAACGATAACAACGCCACCCATTGAAACTAAGATGGAAAAGATGAGAGAGGTTCACACGCAACTGCTTATTTGGCCAAGAGTTGTAACAAAAATCATCATTACATGTATATATATGAATATATATGTATAGGTATATACATGTATATTTTGTTACCTTACCTGTATACATACATTTTGATATATATTTATTCGTGTATACGTATGCCCATTTTTGTTTGTTGATATTATTTCTACACGCTGCATAACTACATGCATAAGTTCATATACATAAATGCATATTTACATGTTTCTTTTGCTAATATACATATACACGCAAATTCACATATATACAAGTTTTTCTGTATACATGTACACAAAAGTGATTTATATATATACGCATATACATACTTATGTATACATTTACATTTCTTTGTTATATGAATATGGGCTTATTTATATGCAACATATGTAGCGAGTGTATGTGCAGATTTGATATATTGTATATTTTTTAATGAATGCATGAACATATACACATATATTTTTTTGAAATACCTCTACAGGAAGATTAACACAGCTTTAAGTCGTCAGTTCATTATTTTGTTGCAGAGATCTTTTTTGCATTGAAAATGAAACGTGGATGTCCTAAAGATGCAAAAATGTATCGAACGTTTTTGGGCTTTATCAGGTGTATTGAATTGAAGTGCCTCTGCCTTATTTTCAAAATTTGTTTGTGAAATCAAATTTTCAGACATAATCATGTGGGTATTGTGCAATCATATAGATCATCATTTCACATACATACAATCTCATGTTTTTGGAATGAAATTTTTGAAATGATGCAGGCACATTGCTCATCCATACTGGCTGAACTCTTGGTCTACTTTAATTTAATTTTTGAAAGTTCTGTAGACAATCTACCTGTTGCGAAACTCAAGGCTTTTGTTGAAAACATCAAACTTACCAAGGGCAGACACTACATACTGATGAAGCGAGTGGATTTTATGCGGTAGCTCTTAAACATATACACACACACACAAACACGCAAACACACACAAACACCAACACATACACATTCACATACACACACACACAAACACGTGTGTGTGTGTATGTGTGTGTATATGTGTTTGTGTGTGTGTGTGTTTGCAAGTTTGTGCGTGTGTGTGTGTGTGTAAGAGTTAGCGCATGAAATCCACTCGCTTTATCAAGTATTTTTAAAGCACACACTAAGAATGAGAAAAATTTCTTTTATTACTTTGAAAACAAAAGTTGAGTAGGGACTATTTAGCCTGGTGTCATGTGCTCGCTTTTATATTCTTACACACATCGGATGTCAATGGCGTCAACGATTACCATCTTGTTGTGCTGAAGTGTTTTACAAGTGTTTGAGATTTAGTAGATCATGCAATCACTTGTAAGTAATGAGAGAAAGAATTATTCCGTACTTCTAGTTTGCAACCATTTGTCAAAAATTGGCAACAGGTACACGTGTTTTTGTTGCCATGGAATACCGGCATATTTCGTCCACAATGAGGAAAATTGTCACAGGATTCAAAATTGCCACAACTGATGTGAGACCAAGACGCTTGTGTTGTCCACACAGGAAGGCCAACACATTCTGCTGCTGAAGGATCCAGTATCTCACAATTTTGTGGTCATTCCATCTCACGGCTTCCCTTGGTAGATCGAAGAGATGCCATTGTTTTGAAAAGTCAAAACGCCAGTGAGTTGTGTCAACATGTGGCAAAGGCCAAGCTCTGAGTAAATTTCCCATGTGCTCAATATCGTCTTGGTTGGGTGACAACAGTAGCAATTGACGTAACTGTACCAACATCGGAAGTGAATTTACTACCATTTTTAAAAGATTATGCGAATCAGAATTCAGGGTGACTGGAATACTACAATGTATTGTCCGCATTTGCACCAGACTTCCGATGCTTTCAGGAACATCCTCGACTAATACGTGAAGGAGGTGTAGTGATGTCAAATTTGTTAGCCTGCAAATTTCTCGGGGAATACTAGTCAATTTACATCTTTCAATCTTGAGTTCCTGAAGATTTGTCAATGTCTCTATAGTGTTTGGTATATTGTTGAAACTTGGGAGATATCGCAGAGTCAATATCTTGAGGGAAGCCAACACAGAAATATTGCTGTGGATTTCGATGCCAGAACAATTTGCAATTTCAAGATTTGTAAGAACAGTGAGATGACACATTTCGACTGGCAACCGAAGGAGAGCCACGTATTGAAGCCTGAGAGTTTGAAGACCAAGTGATTCGCAGGAAAATGGAAAATATGTCAGGTTCGGGTGCCAACGCAAGGTCAGTTCACGCATGTTCTCAAAATTACGTGTTCGCAGGGATAGTCCTCCAGAGAGAGCCGTATTGTTCAGAGTGAGGGATGTTAGACAAGACATTTGCGAAGTGTTCCTTTTGCAGACATGGAGTATCTCAGGACAATTCAAATCCATTGAGACACATGTTGAAATATTCATAGACTCTAGAGACAATAATTTGAATATTGCATCGGACGTGATTATCAAATTCGGAAAATTCATCAATGTGAAATGCTTGAGTTGCGTCAGCATCCAAAAATCCAGAGGAAGTTTTCTCAACGCCTTATTTATTCCGAATTGTGCTGTAGAGCGGCCAGTACCAGAGCTGCCATTGAGAACAAGCACTTGAAGGTTTGACAGACCACAGAACCAAGATGGAATCGTGGTCAAAGCCGTGCTGAATACTTGCAACTCATGGATATCACCTTTGATTTCTTGCAGATCATCTGGCAATTCAAAAAGCCCTTTTGGTTCAGCCAACATTTTCATCCCCTGCATCAAAGTGTGGTTTGACAGGAGTATCTTCGAAACCTTCAAATTGAGCAATGTGAATGCTGCTTGAACTAATGGCAGCATGCAAACACCTCTCGAGTTTTCGTCGTTTGATGCATTCCACTGTGCGTCAAGAACAGAGCTGAGCACTTCTTTGAATTTGATTGTGTCGTGCAATGTGGGTTGAAAGGTGGACACCTGTTGTACGATAGGCAGCTTCAATCTGCTCAAATACACATTGCCATCGAGCGATTGAATCTTCACTGTCACCTGTTTCTCCATCGAATACTGCTGGCTGCGCAAGTGCGTAAGAAGGGATCTGTGAAGACGGTGAAGTCGATACCACGGCAGACACACCGTACGGTGGCAGGGTAGCTGCAGGGTGTCAAACCAGAATCGTGTCAAATCAAAGGTTTTGCCATTTCGTGGCAAAACCTGGTTTTTTTTTGGTGGATCCAACTCATTTTCGAACTTGTCTGTATTGCAATTTTGTTTGTCCAGCGGCGCTACAATGCCAACCGCTGCGTGTTTCGAGAAGCAATAATAAATTGAATAATAAATTCCAAAATTTGGCGCGTTTTTCACAGCTGTGTATAGGGCACATGTCTCAAGCCATGGTGTCCAATGACTTGAAACCAGGTACGAATTCACAGTCTGCTACCCACTGTACAATGAGACAAGATTTGATCGATTTTACTGTTGAATGTGAAACAGCAATCTGTTGCAAAGAATGACTGGTTTTGCTTCGTAGGATTATTTTCCGTCTACTGTCACTCCTGCAAACGCAATGTTGCTTGGAGTATGCTGGATGATGCCGAGACAGTAAGGTGTTTTTTTTATTGGTTTGTGGTACTTTGCTTTGGGGAAAAATTATGACTAACACAACTTTGAATTCAACAGGACCTGTTACAATGTGTTCAAGCATCGCAATTTCGCTCCAGGATGGGAACCACCTGTTTCATTTAACGAGACTTTTGCCGAGACGCCATCCAAAGAACGTAACAAGGACGCCAAAGACAACAAAGACACCGAAAACGACAAGGACGCCAGAGATTAAGGATGATCACAGCGAGCTCACACCCTTTCCTGACGCGGGTGATCTCTTGAATGCGTGTTCTTTCTTTCTTCCTGGAACCAGAGGTCTCGCCAGTCCACTCTTTGGCATTGGATTCTGTTGTTGGTGTTCATGCGGAAGACTCTGTCATGCACGTAGGTGACGCTGATGGCACAGTTGCAGTGGTAGACATGGACGACCGAGCTGCGGATGCGGAAATGATGGTGGATTTAGGCGGTCTTGCGGACGTAGTCGAAGGCTTTATCGCATTTTCTTCGGCGCCCTCACCAGTGTCGCTCGATCAGGTTACCTTGGGGATGGAGGTGCAGGTGCCCGAGGAGGAGGCGATGGTCGGCCTGGGGGTTGTGGTTTTTTTGGCAGCGCAGGAGAAGGCGAAGTTGACAGCCTGGCAGCAAGCTTTCTCTAGTGTTCCTCACCAGTCCTTCCTTCAGAGTGTGCAGGGTGAGCCGACGACAGGTGTCACTTGCATGGAGGCCACTTACCCGAGCTGCACAATGTCCTGCAGCAAGGCGTTTCGTGTAAGTTTGACGGAATATGACCTCGCGATGGAGTTCGTAAAAGACACGCACTTCAAGCCGTACATCCTCGCTAAATAAGTAGCAATACAAATATGACAATAACACTGAGCATCAAATCAAAATTAGACAATTACGGAGTAAATCTTCCAACTGATGGAAGAACAAGAGCATACGCTAACAGGCGACTTCCCGGGATGTCTCTTCATGACCTTCCCTCGCGCATTCCCCCACGTCCCCCACACTTGTATCCCTCTCGTCCCACCTCTTCCCCTCCTTCCCTTCTTCCCCCCTCTCTCTCTTTCTCGCATGCTACCCCCCCCCCTGCTTCGCACCCCCACCCTTCCCCCTCGCCTCCCATCCTCCCTTCCACTTTCCTCCCCCTCCCACCTCCTTGTCTCCCCTGCTCGTCCCGCCCCTCTCACTCATATCATCCTCCCGTCTTCGCCCCCTACTCTGCTTCTCCCCATTTTCCCTCTCCCTCCTATCGCCCTCCCACCATTCCTTCTCTCCTTGATTGTCTCCACTCCCTCCTTCTCCGCGTACGTGCTTCTGTCTCGTGTCCGGTCCTCCTCGACATGGGCCTTCAATGTGTGTCTGTGTGTTTGTTCCTGTTCTCTCTTCCTAGACCCCTGGGGAGCTAGTACCTGAAATCTGGGTGCCTTTCTTATTTGTCCAAAAAAAAATTTCCTGTTCCTGAGGTTAACAAGAATAAACACTCTCAAATTAAATGAATTTTTTTATTTTGTTAAGTGCATTCTGCGAATTGTGCTGTGAAACAATATGACACAGCTAGTACTTCGCTCAGCAACGAAGGTGCGCGTTTTATCCAATCACATCCTACTTGCCCGTGATGGCAAACATTGTTGTTTGGTGCTTCGGGTTCATAGACCTGAGACTATTGTATGCAATTCTTGCGTTCACATCCATTGTTGCCTCACGACAATCAAAGAGAAGTTTTCTTTGTTCTGTACGTTTCCTGCCGCTGGTAATCCAAATATTTCTCCTGTGCATGTTTTTTCAACATAGAGTTTACAGCATACTTTAACAAGATGCAGATACATTTGCAGACACTCAAGCCACGCACAGGCATGCACGATCCGAGAAACCAACACGTACACAAGCATACACCCACACACACATAGACACATGCACACACACATACGCACACACACCAACACACGCGCACGCACATACACGTACACAAACACACGCATACAATTTGAGATGGACACGATGTCTTGTTTGAGCAGGATACTACAAGCTTTCTTTTCAAGGTCACCAATGAGCACGTGTGATTCCTATGATGACATTGCAGCATTTACTTATTCCAGGTCCTGGATATGTGGTTTCTGAGTCCTCAAAAGAGAAATATTTTGACCCTTACCGACAAGAGTTTGGTATTTGACCCTTATTGACACACGTATCTTACCCCGATTAACACACTCGATAAGGGGGTGCTGGTTGCCTTTAACTCTGCCTTCTGTTAGCTGCAGGCAGTCGAATATGTCTGTTGCATATGGTAAGTATTCGATAAAACCTTGTAAGAAAGGTAACATTGTTACTGAGGTTGGTGGTGAGAAAATCGACTTGAACGAGGCAAGGAAGCGCATCAAACTAGGCAAACCCCAAAAAATTTGCAGTGTTGGAATTATTTAATATGGGGGGCACTTGTTGGATGGAATTGTCACCCCTGACAACTAATTTACAGAGCATTACTACAGATTAAATCATTTAATAGGCAGTTTTATCAATAAACTGTGCTCCGAAACGCATGAGCGAAATCCCCAAGCCTATGGACAGTGTGGTCAACTGTGAGTATGTGCTGGTAAATTACATCAATTTCGGTTGTTGCCATCCTTATGTGCAAGGCTTACACAAACCGTGACAGAGAAATATAGTCGAGGGTGGAGAAATCATGTAATCGCGGGTGACCTGGCCCAATCTTTGCGCAACTCAAAGAGGCTTAGACCCCGAAGCGCATTGTGTTCGGTTGGGGCTCAAATGTTCGTCATAGCTACACGAGATGGAGAAGCGGATGAAGAGTTTTTGTACACCATTTCCAGACAGAGGTATTGTTGTGAGAGGGTTGTAGACACACAATCTCTCAAATAGGTTTTAAACAGTTACACGCACATGTGTACATGCTAAATTACATATGTAAAATGCATAGCTAGATACGTATGATTCACACATCTGTTTATTCGAGACCGGATACTGCCAAGCACAATTTTCATTATTTTGACTTGGACGTGTTTTCAACATGAGCCTTCAAGCACCCTCGCTTATACAATTGGGTTGGGAGGACATTCGTTGTCTAATCTTGTTGTTCTTAAGGCGCCCAAGGTGTGTACATCTACATGAGTCACGCTTTCTGTGGGTTTGAAGGTTGGCATGTATCTGTGCGAAGGAGTGTGTTTGTGAATATTTCAGTTCTTTACGTTGTGCTTGTGCGTGGGTTTGCACGTGCCTTTCTGTTGGTGTGCATGGGGTTGCACTGTCGTTTTTGATGACAAATGATTGTCTATGTGTTCATAAACATATCCTTGCTGTTCGCGCTATGGGTGTAAGCAACTATGAGTGCAGATAAAAGCCAACATTGAACGACCGCACCACTTGGGATTTGATGACTCCTTTGTACTACGTCTATTTGTATATCCATACTAGCGTGGTGACGTGCATCTTTGTGCACATCTATATGTGTACATATTATTATACAACTGGGCATAAATTCAAATAGGTTGGTAGGTCATTACCAGCAATAGCATCAGGTTGGAACTCAAGATGGACTGAAGGATTGTATGGCGCGCTCTAAACACAGAGAGAACGAGAAAGCATTTCACGTTGGAAAATTAGGAAAATCCATAATTTCATTTAATCGCTGTTGGCCGGAGAAAGTGTGAGGATTAAATTGCACAAATATGAAAAAAAAACATAATAAAACTGTCCTACATGCCCGTATTTGATCAAGCTCTCTACCAAATACTTCAATCCCCAATCACAAAAACCTAAACAAACTATACACAGACACACACACACACACACACACATACACTTTCCTGCACTCACGCACCTGTATTCTGGCAACGGACGTTTCACTGGTTCGTTGTTGTGCATGATATTGATGAAGTGTCGCTCGTCAGCACTGGTAATAAAAACTCACAATAAACATGAGTCAATTCAGCCAAAATACTTTTGTCTCAAACTATGTGCACTTATTCCTTTTCCCTCCTTTGTGGTTTGGTCACATATATGTTTTTGCTTCGAACTGAGAAAGATTCTGACACAAAGGGCTTGTTTCCCTTATTGCAATCAAGCGCTGTTGAAAGGAAAAAGTGTGATGATTGCATTGCAAAGATATGGAAAAAAACGAAATCAAACTCTCCTGCATGCACGTATGTGGTCGTGCTCTCTTGCAAATCCTTCAGCCCACACTCACACAAACCAATACACACACTACACACACAAACAAACACACACGCATAAACACAAATACGCTCATGCACTCACGAATCTTTGTTCGGACAACGGGCATTTTATTATTTATGTGTTGCGCATTATATTGATCAAGTGCCTCTGGTCATTACATGTACACATTCACAGGCACAAACGCACACACATGCACACACACACACACACATATCCACACCGAAACAAAAATACACTCATATACTTAACCATACATTCACAAACCCAAATACGCAAACACAAACACACACACATACACATGCACACACAAATATCTACACCGAAACAAAAATACACTCATACGCACAACCATACATTCACACACACAAATACGCACACACAAACACATAACACATTCAAAAACACAGAGACACACACTTACAACCACACAGACAACCAAAAACACAAACAAACACAAGCACACACAGATACACACACACACAAACACAAAAAAGTAACGTTCACACAAACTCGAACACACAATATAAGACACTCACCCAAAAAAACACATAACCACACACACACACAAACAAACACGCATACATACACACATAGGTACACACACACTCACACACTGACAGATACAAATACACTCGCACACACACATACGCATACACACACAAATAAATAAACACACACACACACACACAAACACACAGACACACAAACACACAAACACACAAACACACATACAAAATCACACACACCCAATCAAAGAAAAACACACAAGCACACACAGATGAACACGCACACACACAAACACAAACACCGGAACACAGACAAATACACACGAACACAAACACACACACACACATACACACACAAACACATACGCATACACATATTCAAACACACATAAGCACACATACACAAACACACACAAACACACACACACACACACACACACACACACACACACAAGCACA
>Ga0136590_1001473_pt1 | contig 9590 bp, 8 predicted proteins | sample AntRauMFilla3765_FD_104934 | JGI IMG/M metagenome (GOLD analysis project Ga0136590, IMG submission 104934) | Saline lake microbial communities from Rauer Islands, Antarctica - Metagenome Filla 3 #765 | ecosystem: Environmental > Aquatic > Non-marine Saline and Alkaline > Saline | place... | reverse complement strand
CAAATTTTCGATTCGCGAAATGGCCGAGGCCTGCATCGAACGCGGATACGAATATTTGGGGCTCAGCGATCACTCCCAAACAGCGGCCTACGCCGGCGGACTTTCGCCCGATGAAGTAAAACAGCAGTGGGGTGAAATTGATGAGTTGAATGAAGAACTGGCTGACAAAAACTTCCGCGTTTTCAAGGGCATTGAATCGGATATTTTAGGCAACGGCGACTTGGACTATAAAGATGATTTATTAGAAGACTTTGACTTTGTTATTGCCAGCATGCATCAGAGCTTGAATATGGAGCGCGACAAGATGATGGACCGATTTAAAAAAGCGATCGCCCATCCTGCCACGCGTATTATTGGTCACCCTACCGGCCGCCTGCTGTTGAAGCGCGACGGCAGCGACCTGAACATGAACGAGCTGATTGCACTGGCCGCTGAGCATAACACCGCCATCGAAATTAACGCGAACCCCTGGCGGCTGGATTTGGACTGGCGCCATGGCAATAAAGCCAAATCCGAAGGAATGATGTCGGCCATCAACCCCGATGCCCACACCACCGACGGCATTGACAATATAGCTTACGGAGTGAAAATTGCACGAAAAGGGAAGTTTAATGCAAATCGCATTTTAAATACCAAAAGTGCGGATGAGCTGGCCGCGTGGTTTGCAGAAAAATCGTAGGTCGCGCATCTTGCCCGACCCCGATGCATGCAACAGATCCTCAAATCCACCGCTGAGCGATCGATTGAGAAGTCTTTTAATAATTACTTTTCAAAAAACGTAACCTTGCCGGTTTTCAGATCATATATGCCGCCCACCAGCTTCAGGGTGCCGGCCTCCACCTGCTCGCGAATCACATCACTCCGTTCTCTAATTTGATCGAGCACATTTTTGATATGTACTTCGGTAACGGCATTTACAAAGGCCTTATTCTTGCTGGTTCGCGGCTGCAGGGTGTCCGACACTTGCTTCATAGCGGGCTTAATTTTTTCAACGAGTCCGGTAAGATGACCCAGCTCTGCATTATCAATCGCCCCTTTAACCGCACCGCAGTTGGTGTGCCCTACCACGGACAGCACTTTGCTGCCGGCCACTTTGGTGGCAAATTCCATACTCCCGAGCACATCATCACTGATTACATTCCCGGCTATGCGTACCTTAAAAATCTCACCGATGCCCACGTCAAAAAACTGCTCGGCTGCCGAGCGCGAATCGATGCATGCATATACCGTTGAGTGCGGATACTGCCCCTCGGCGGTGCCTTCAAACTGCTGGCGATAGTTTTTGTATTTCAGATCCCCGCTTACGAACCGTTCATTGCCTCTTTTTAGTTTTTCCAGCGCTCCTGCCGAGCTGATACTGTCCTGCATTTGTTTGGTGAAAACCTGCGGTTCGGATTGCTCCTTGTTATTTTTCTGGGCCGTATTGCTGCTACAACCAACAGCCATTAAGAATGTTACAACTGCTAAACAGGGTATTAAATATCGGTTCATTGTAAGTGGTATTCATTTGAATGAAGTGAATTATAAAGTACCAGTTAGCGCTTAGCCTTCCAAAAGATTGTAAGCCTTACTCTTTTAAGTTGCCTTGAACTATTTATATTTGAATGTATCAGTAATCGCTTTAAAAAAGTAATCTATCGTAGCTGGTTTCCGTTGCTCTGCTACGCAACCAGTAAACCTGCCCGGCCTTTAGCTGCTTCTACAGAGCGATTAAACAAATCGCTCTACATTATTTACACTTACTTTTCACCTGATGTCTCTTCCTTTTCTTCTTCCGGATAGAGAATGCCCGTAATATGACCTTTTGTTAAATATTCTTCGGCCACCTGCTGAATGTCGTCTTTGGTAAGGGCATTTACTTTGCTTTTGTAATCAAGAAAGCCCGTTTTATCTGCTTGCGTCAGATCAGCACTGTACAACTCACTAAGCCAGTATGAATTCTGTTTGATATTTTGTTTGTAATTTTGCAGCTGATTTTCCTTCACTTTCTCAAGATCTGCGGTCGTAGGACCGTTTTCAATGATTTTTTGCACTTCAGCCAGCGCAATTTTAATCAATCGATCCACGTTTTCGGGTCCACAGGGAAAAGAAATATTAAATGAGTACGAGCCATACGGTATTTTTGACATGTTAGCATTGGCTCGAACCGTATAAACACCACTCTCTTTTTCGCGCAGATTCTCAATCAATTTGATGGACAGGATTTCCCCAAGGCTCTCCATGTAATAGGCCTTTTCGGGGCTATAGTCCGTTTCACCGTTATACACAATATTTACGAAACTTTGCGGGGCTTGGCCCTTGCGCACAATTTTTTCATAGTCTCCGCTCAACGGGCGATACGAGGGCACTTCATAATTTTCCTTTTCAGAGGTAGCCGGCAGACTGGCAATGTATGTTTCAACATAATTTTTGAACTCAGAGACCGGAATATCACCCACAAAGTAGAATTTAAAGTCACCCGTATTTTTAAACCGTTCCTGGTATTTCTTATAGGCCAGATCATAATTGGCATCATCCAGTTCTTCGGGCGTAGGAAAGCCAACAAAACGGGGATTATTTTTATTAACGAATTCTGCAAACTCCAAGGCAAAATAAAATTGCGGGTTCGACAGCAAGTTTGCAAACTGGGCTTTCTGCCTGCTTATAAATGATTGAAATGCTTCTTCATCTTTATTTAATGCCGTAAAATATTGATTTATAAGCTGAAAGAGCGTCTCCAAATCATCGGGCGTAGCATTGCCACGCATCCCTTCCGTCAAGTTACTAATGTAGGGTGATACACTGGCATTTTTGCCTGCAAGTACTTTTTGCAGATTCGTTTTAGACAGCCCCGCAACGCCGGCTTCCGTCAGCCCGCCATTGGCAAGTGCCGTTTGCTTATATACATCGGTGCTGTAAAGGGAGGTTCCACCATAACTAAAAGAGCGGAACAAGATTTGATTATCCTTGAAATCGGTTTTTTTGTAGGTAACCTCAGCCCCGTTGCTCAATTTGAATGTGGTGGTGGCCAACTGATCATTTGTGGATTCATTTGCAATAGATCCTTTTTGGGGCCGTGTTTTCATTAAGTTTTCACGAACCGCCTCTTCTTCATAAGGCTCCACCTTCATCGACGCTACCTCAGCCAACATGTTACGCACGTCTTGTTCCATCGCAGCTTTGGGTTTGTCCATGGGCGGGCCGGTTATCAACACCGTACGATTGTCATCATGCAAGAATTCATCAATCAGCGAGCTAACCTCTTCTAAGTTAATACCGGGAACAATTTCCTGACTTTGGTTGTACTCCCATGAAATACCTGCAATGGGTGAACGGTACAAATAATTGGAAACATAGCTCCCCACATAACTCCTTGACTGACGGGTCTTTCGTCCATCATATTGGTCTTTTTGCGAAGAAAGCAGTTCCTTTTTTGCCCGTTCCAGTTCAGACGGCGTGAACCCGTGTTCCTGAATACGCTTATTAGTAACCAATAGTGCTTTCAACCCTTCTAAGCGTCCGTCTTCGCCGGTGACGGCAAATGATCGGTACGCCTCTTTATTGGGAGAGAAGTACCGCCCGTGGCTTGAAAATCCAAAAACAAAGGGCGGTTCCGGGCTGTTGCGCAGTTCGTCCAGACGGTTGTTAATCATTTGTGTAAACAGGCGTTCAACAAGCTCATCCCGATAATCACCCATCGTTTCGGTAATCTGTCGTTTTCCTTCATCCTGGTAGGTTAATTGGACTTGGGCTGATGTAGCCTCTTTGTCGCTGGCTACAGCCACATATGTTTCTTCGTGATTGGGGATGGAATATTCCTTTCGCTCGGGCGCATTTTCAAGCGGTTTAATATCCGCAAAGTGCTCCTTTATTTTTTCATACATGGCATCCACTTCTAAATCTCCAACAGCAATCACCGCCATCAACCCCGGGCGATACCAGTCTTTATAAAATGCTTCAAGATCTTCTTGCTTAAAATTCTGTATGCTTTCTTTGGTGCCAATGGGCAGGCGGTTAGCATACCGTGAACCGTCTAAAATTATAGGTAAATATTCTTTGCGCATGCGTTCGCCCGCGCCCAGCCCAATTCTGTATTCCTCTAAAACCACGCCGCGTTCATCATCAACCATTTGCGGATTTAGTAATGTTCCGTGCGCCCAGTCGTCGAGTACCTGAAACCCTTTATCCAACGTTTTAGAATCATCGGTGGGAATGGGCAAAATGTACAGCGTGCGCCCAAAGCCCGTGCTGGCATTCAAGTCAGCGCCGAATTCCACGCCAATACTTTGCAGATAATCAACCAGCTCATTCTTTTTGAAATTTTCGGTGCCGTTAAAATTCATGTGTTCCAGTACATGAGCAAGGCCGCGCTGGTCCTCATTTTCCTGTATAGAACCCGCCTTTACCAATAAACGCAGCTGCACCTCGTCTTCAGGTTTATCGTTGTTTCTGATGTAGTAGGTGAGGCCATTGTCAAATGTGCCTTTTTTTACATCGGGATCAACCGGAATTTCTGCATCTTGATTCATAGTGTCGGCCTCTTGGGCACCGGCAGTAAACGGAGACCATATAAATGCAATAAATAACAGTATGAGGGGAAGTATCTTTTTCATAATAAAGGAGTAATTGATGAGTGATTTAAGAGATTCAATATTACTAAACAAATAGTATTCAAGCAAAAAATCACTTTTGATGTTCATTACATCGGCTTATTTCAGCATGGGCCGTACTATGTACAGCTATTACAAAAATATTTGTACCCGTACCATTTGCCAGGTTTCCCGCCCGGGATGTACCTCCTTAACCTTGCAAGTGAGTTCAGCGCCTTGCTGCAACAACCGACTGATATGCTTGTTGTCCGAACGCGGCACATGGCCCACCATCTCCCCTTTTCGGTATATAGATACCGCAAATTTATCATGATTATTTTCCGGCTCGGCCCGTAACTCCAGCTCCTCACCCGGCTATCATTTTGTTAATCAACGACGACCCCCTTGTAGAGGCCTTTGCATTACCTACGTCTATTTCGACTTCGCTTCGCTGCGCTCAATATGACGTCAGTCTGAGCGCAATAAATCCCGATTATTTCATCGGGCGAATGTAGTCGAAGACTTTTTAGGTAGTATTTCAAAGGCCTCTTATAGTATTGAAAACCGGCTACATAAAATTTATTGAGCAGGTAGGGTGATTGATTTTGACCCTTTAAAAATTTGTGAACCAAATACGGGCCAAACGGCAATGCAAGCAAATGTCTTATAAATTGGATCCGTTTCATAATAGCTGCGTTTTTGGTGATTATAATGAACTACCCCTAAGATATGAGCCTGACTGACAGTGGGCGTCACTCCTTGCCTAAATTTATTTTGGATGCTTTCTTTGATACCATAATTTATAATGGATATTTCTAACCACGGCCAACCTCATGTTCAATTTCTTCAATTCTATAGATACTGCAGATCTGACTTTCAGCACGTCGAGGCAATTTTTCCAGGCAATATCTGCCGAAGTAATGAAGAGTGATGAAATCACCTTTCAAGAAATTGGAGCCAGTGAGCAAAGACGCCCCATTCATGCTTTTGTAATAGGGAGCGGTGCCACCCGTGTTGCGCTGTTGGGCGGCGCCCATTCCGATGAACCCGTTGGGCCCGAAATGCTACGGTTGTTGGTGAACCATTTTATTACCAATGATGAAAAAGCCCACTTGCTGTTACAGAAATATACCTTCATTATTCTGCCACACATTAACCCCGATGGGGAAGCCAAAAATCAGCAATGGATTGCCCGATGGCCCGACATGGCCGCCTATGCCCAACACGCCTTTCGGGAAGAACCCGGGCGCGATCTTGAATTTGGCTACCCGGATATGCGGAGAGAAAATAAGGCGGTGTCTAATTTCCTTCGGGAGTATGCTCCATTCGAACTCTACATCAACTTCCATGGTATGGCCTTTTCCGAAGGGTTGATGCTACTGATTGAACGGCACTGGATTGAGCAGACCAACCAGTTGCGGGGTGATTTTCAACAAATCGCTGAATCTCACAATTTACCCCTGCACGACCATGACCGCGGCGGCGAAAAAGGCTTTGAATATATCGGTCCCGGGTTCACCACCACGCCAGAAGGGCGGGCTATGCAGCACCACTTTAAAGAGCTGGACGATGAAGAAACCGCTTCAAAGTTTCGGCTGAGCTCCATGGAATATGTACGATCGCTGGGCGGCGACCCGCTGTGCCTGGTTACCGAGCTGCCACTTTTTATTGTGAAATTAAAGGAAGGTTCAGCTAACGAGCCCGGTACTCCTGAATCATACCTTGAATTCAAAAAAAAGATACCGGAATTGCGAAAACGGGCCGCAAATGATGAACCGTTAAGCCCTATACTGGATGCTTTTGATATTAATCCGCTTCCGTTACAAACATCGGTTCAGATGCAACTTTTGGTTATCAAAAAAGCGTTGCAACTGATTGGTAGTAAAAAGTAAAAGAGAAGGAATTATGCTCTGTTTGATATCCTTTCGAGATGAATTACTTACCCTCAATTATTGCTCGTTGTAATTTTTGATTATTCTTTGCGAACCCAATCGCCGGTAGTATTGTGTTTCAATCCTTATTTTAGATGGAAGTGGTTCAGGAAGACGGCTTATTCCTGGTTGCCGGCACGCGGCCGGGCCAAGAATTCGGAGGGGGAGAGGATGGGAAGCGTAGATTCGGTAAAATCTTTTCGATTTCGGGTTATAATGGCATCACAGCCCGAAGCACGGGCCGTGTAGTAGTGGATAGCATCTTCAAAATCATTCCATCTGCCACCAATAGCTTTGTCTATAACTGATTGGGTAACCGAGGCTACTTTAAAAGCTTTGCGGAGTATATCTAATCCTTTGTATGCCTTTGCTATACCCGCATCTTTTCGAAGAAAATAAAAAATAGTATCAAAACTATGGCTCGCAACCGCGGCCACAAGATCGCCCATTTGCGCCCGTTCAGTAATTTCAAGGGCGTTCGCTGCAAACGGTTTGCGGTTAAGTACGGCATCTAAACAGATATTGGTATCGATCAGGACGTTATTTATTTCCATAGCGTTCTTCTAACATTTCTCCTTTCATTTTTTTATAGTCATAGTCATCCACTTTTTCCGATTCCGGTATAAGATTTGCGAGTTCGTAAGCGGCCGAGCCGGGGGTAGGGGTAAAATAATCTTCTGATTCGGCAGCGGTTTTATTCAAAAATTCTTCTACCATATCCGAAACGCTGCGTCCTAATACTTTAGCGTGCTTCTTGGCCCGTTTTTTTGTTTCTTTTTCTATGGTAAGGGTTAGTTTCTCTTTCATAACATCATCGCTTTTGTTTATAACACGTGTAAAATATAATAAACACACGTATTACATACAATTAAACACATAAATAGAACCTACTTATTGGCCGGGGATGTGGTTCAGGAAGGGCTTACAGTTTCAACTTCATTGGTAGGTGAAACGTCATGTTGTGATTTGATATCCTTTCGAGATGAATTACTTTCTCCGAGTCAGCATCCATTATTTAGTATTTCAATTCCTCTAAGGTGCTATTAAAAGGCCAACGTCGCCGCGCAAACGCTAAGCTTCTTTGGTGAATTTCAATTCCTCTAAGGTGCTATTAAAAGCATATTCATTGGGTTGATGAGTGGTTATTTTGTAGATTTCAATTCCTCTAAGGTGCTATTAAAAGCAGCAGCATATTTTGAATCAACGATTATATGATAGTGATTTCAATTCCTCTAAGGTGCTATTAAAAGTTTGCCGGGGCACGTTTTGGCCGCGCCTGTTTCCCTGATTTCAATTCCTCTAAGGTGCTATTAAAAGTATTATTTCACCAGTAGGTGGGCAAAGCAAAAGCGCATTTCAATTCCTCTAAGGTGCTATTAAAAGTTTTTGGCGGCACACCGGATGGGTTGGCCGTTGATTTATTTCAATTCCTCTAAGGTGCTATTAAAAGTCGTATGCCGATAAATCCATGTCGTAATATTCATGATTTCAATTCCTCTAAGGTGCTATTAAAAGTGTAGGCCCATTGCCGTATCGGCTTCTCGGGTGCCCAGATTTCAATTCCTCTAAGGTGCTATTAAAAGTTTTATAGATGTGCTTGGAATGACCTACAATGCAAAATTTCAATTCCTCTAAGGTGCTATTAAAAGCTCCTTTGCTCGAAGAAAGTTACGAGTATTACATTTATTTCAATTCCTCTAAGGTGCTATTAAAAGCGGTATAAATATTTTTTTGGTGAAGTAACTTTTGCCGATTTCAATTCCTCTAAGGTGCTATTAAAAGCGCTTATTGAGCTGATAGGGGGCGCGACTTTACGGCTGATTTCAATTCCTCTAAGGTGCTATTAAAAGCAAAAATAGTCAAATTTATCAGTTCGGCTGAAATGCCATTTCAATTCCTCTAAGGTGCTATTAAAAGTTTTTCCGATTCCGATCGCTCCAACCGCTACACCTGCATTTCAATTCCTCTAAGGTGCTATTAAAAGGAATGCTTTGAAATGTATACCGGCACTGCCAAGCTGATTTCAATTCCTCTAAGGTGCTATTAAAAGTAATTAGATTCATCAGGCTCTCGGCGCTGCGACCCAATTTCAATTCCTCTAAGGTGCTATTAAAAGATAATGGAGTTGATAGCCATGCCAAGTTTGGTACTAATTTCAATTCCTCTAAGGTGCTATTAAAAGTATTTTTTAAAGCATAATGCGGCGCCTTACAACATATTTCAATTCCTCTAAGGTGCTATTAAAAGTTGGCTGGTTCGCCTGGCTAACTCCGCAGGAAATTGATTTCAATTCCTCTAAGGTGCTATTAAAAGTTGATAAGCATATCGAAGGTATCGGTGCTTCCTGCATTTCAATTCCTCTAAGGTGCTATTAAAAGTGCCATTTCGTGAAATAACAGCATAGGCCCTGTCGATTTCAATTCCTCTAAGGTGCTATTAAAAGGCTTACAAGACCGGGGAGAGCCGATGTATAAACAAATTTCAATTCCTCTAAGGTGCTATTAAAAGAAGAACAGATAGCTTGGGTAGGATCTCCGCTTCCCAGTTACAATGCCTCTAATGATGATTTATTTTTTGCAAAATATCAAGCCTTTTAATCCAATCAATACAAGGTTACCCGTACAAACGAATCCTCTGGATTTATAAAATAACATCATTGTCATCGATAAAGGAATGTCCGGATTCACCATGAGGGCTAGATTCTTTACCAAAGGAGCTTTTTGATGATACCACGCCCGGACCCGGATCATGCGTTGCCTGCTCTGCATAATCATTGATATTGTTTGCATTGTTATCCACAAACATTGGGTATATCGGTTCAGCCCCTTCGGGAGCGGTAGAGCGGCAGCTCCCGAAGATTAAAATACCGAACAGCATAGAAGAAATGAGTCGTTTCAAAATAAAGCTCCTCTGACCGGTTAAAGCCTAATTACTTTGCTGCAAGAAAGTGACGATTTTGGCCGTCTCTTCAGCCGTAAGGCCGGCACGCACCCGCATGTGGGTGCCGATCGCTTCCCACTGCACATCGCTGAAGGCGGTAGGATCGGGAGCATTATGGCAGCGGCCACAGGTTTCCCCCCACAGCACGGCT
>Ga0136590_1001468_pt1 | contig 9630 bp, 11 predicted proteins | sample AntRauMFilla3765_FD_104934 | JGI IMG/M metagenome (GOLD analysis project Ga0136590, IMG submission 104934) | Saline lake microbial communities from Rauer Islands, Antarctica - Metagenome Filla 3 #765 | ecosystem: Environmental > Aquatic > Non-marine Saline and Alkaline > Saline | place... | reverse complement strand
TGTTCGAGTGGAATGGCAGGGTGGACTTACCAGAAATGCAGGTGCACAGCCGGCCTTCAATTACGAGCGATTTTATTTTTCGGTGGGCGTTCAGCTTAAGCTGGATGATATATTTTAACGGTACCGGGCGTTTGATCTCTTTTTAAACCATCGGTAGATCAACCAGGCACCCAAGCCAAGCAGAACAAATAAGATTAGGCTGCCCCAGAAAAGATAGATCAGGTAGGGCACTATAAGAATGGAGATGAGCCCGAGTATAAAGCTCATCGGATTAGAAGAAAAGCGCCAGGCATTCAATGCAGTTGAAAAGATGCGCAGCAATCGAGACCACATAAGTTATACATAAAATTGGCTTTGTATTGGTAGCCCCACCGTTAACGGCCGGGCTGCCAAATATTCCTCTTGGGATACGGGACGTGGTCTCACAAGGTTTCACCGCTTAGGCCACGGCAAATAACTCTTCTTCTTTAAAATTGAGCAGCAGGTCAAGAATGGGCTGCATTGTTTTATGCTCCATGATATTAGCTCGTAGCTGACGGCTGTTACGAATGCCTTTTAAATATTGCCCGTAATGTTTCTTCATAATGATGACGCCGTAGCGTTCGCCGTGATGATCGACTGACCGCCGTAGCTGCTCAGCGCAGAGTTCCAGCCGTTCCTTTACCGTAGGCTCCGGCAGCATTTCGCCGGTTTCCAGAAAATGGCGCGTTCGTTCAAAAAACCAGGGATTCCCGATAGCGCCGCGGCCCACCATCACCCCGTCCACACCCGTTTCATCGAACATGCGTTTGGCATCTTGCGGAGTTGTTACATCACCATTGCCAATGATGGGAATTTCGAGTCCGGGGGTATTTTTTAATTTTTTGAGCCATTCCCAGCGGGCATCCCCCTTATACTTTTGGCAGCGGGTGCGCGCGTGTACTGTCAGCGCTTTAACGCCCAGTCTTTGCAGCATCAGCGCCACCTCTTGAATGCGAATGGTGCCGTCATCCCAGCCGAGGCGTGTTTTAACCGTCACCGGTTTTGATTCCACGGCATCCACCACCGAGCCGGCCATGCGCTCCATCAGGTCCAGATCTTTAAGGCATCCGGCCCCGGCTCCTTTTTTGACAATTTTATAGACCGGGCAGCCAAAATTAATATCTACTACATCAGGGTTGTTGGCTTCAGCTATTTTTGCAGCCCCTTCCATGGCTTCCTCACGACCGCCGAAAATTTGCACGCCGAACGGCCGTTCCTCTTCATCAAAATCCATTTTGTGCATCGCGCTGTCGGCATCGCGGATAATGGCTTCCGAGCTGATAAATTCCGTATAAACAATGCTGGCTCCACGACTTCGACACATATATCGGAAAGGCGAATCGGTGACATCCTCCATGGGAGCCAGCAGCAGGGGTTTATTTCCTAAATCTATTGGGCCAATTTTCAAAACAAAACATTTAATTTTAAATAGCGTGGAAATATACGGGTTTTGGGAGAAAACGTCGATTGTTTGTCAGATATAATATATTTTGGGATTAATCATCGGGCAAAAATCTATAATCGCAGGAATTATGAGAACAGCGCATGAAATAATGTTTGAAAATGCTGAAAACATGGAGTTGAGAAATAATTCGGTTGGCTTGGTTGTTACCTCTCCGCCCTATCCAATGATTGAAATGTGGGATGAAATATTTGTCAATATGAATGCAAACATTAGCCTTGCTTTAGCAGAGAATGAAGGCCCACAAGCATTCGAGTTAATGCACAATGAGCTCGATAAAATATGGAAAGAACTCTACCGGGTTTTAAAACCGGGAGGATTGGTTTGTATAAATGTGGGCGATGCAACGCGAAAAATTGGTAAAGATTTTCAGCTTTATTCAAATCATGCCCGAATTATAACAGCTTTAGTAGGTCTGGGATTTCAAAATTTGCCGAATATTTTGTGGAGGAAACAAACGAATGCTCCCAATAAATTTATGGGTTCCGGCATGTTGCCGCCGAGCGCCTACGTAACGCTGGAGCACGAATATATTTTAATCTTCAGAAAAGAAGGAAAGCGTACTTTTAAGCAGGATGAAAAAGAAAATCGGAGAGCGAGTTCTTATTTTTGGGAAGAACGTAATCAATGGTTTTCTGATTTATGGGATCTGAAAGGTGTTCGCCAACAGTTAAACGAAGATGAAAGCAGAGAGCGAAGTGCGGCGTATCCGTTTGAAATCCCTTATCGGCTAATCAATATGTTTTCGGTGAAGGGCGACGTAGTTTTAGATCCGTTTTTGGGAACCGGCACGACATCTTTAGCAGCCATGTGTGCTGGCAGAAATAGTCTCGGTTATGAGATGGATGAAACGTTTTCGGGTTCTATTTTTCAATATTTAAATGGGAAGAACCTTAATTTTCTGAATGACAGAATTCGGAAAAGGATTTTAGATCATAAACATTTTGTAGGAGAGCGTATTAACGAAAAAGGATCCGGGGCTTTTAAATACAAGAATATTCATTATCAATTTCCCGTAATCACAAAGCAAGAAAAAAAACTGTTATTTAATTTTATTCAATCAATTGAACAGAGAAATGATAACAGGGTAGTGGCTGAATACAGTGAAGAAGCAGTCTTGGATCAACCCAAAGAGGGAACGCTATTTGCGGAACCTTAAAAAAACTAACTGAATTTTATACTGACTAGCATCATGAGACGTGCTGAACTTTCTTAAGGCTGTGAGGAGGTTGCACCTCCGAAATACTAGTCGTAAGGCTCGAGGGTAAAACCCTCTCGTAGCGGATAATGGTTCCATGAATGAATCTTTGTTGATTATAAGTCAACGGACTTTAAGTCACATTAAAATTAAATACTCTTGACATTTGACTAATGATATGAATGCGTAAAATTTGTATAATGAGCAAAACTAAAATGTTGAACATTAAAGGGTGAAATTATGGCGTTAGCAGCAAAAAATATTGAAGACTTACTCGGGGATGAAGCGGGTGATTTATTAAATCATCAATGCCGCAAAATTTCAAAAGATAATCTTTATTTGCCTGGGCCCGATTTTGTGAGCCGGGTAGCCCAAGATTCAAACCGTAACCCGCGGGTGCTGCGCAATTTGCAAGCCCTGTTTAATCACGGGCGCCTGGGTGGCACCGGCTATGTTTCCATATTGCCGGTTGATCAGGGTATTGAGCACTCCGGGGGCGCATCATTTGCCAAGAATCCAGCCGGCTTTGACCCCGAGCATATTGTAAAGCTGGCTATTGAGGGCGGCTGCAACGGAGTGGCATCAACCTTTGGCTTGCTGGGTTCGGTAGCGCGCAAGTATGCGCACAAAATTCCCTTTATTGTAAAACTCAATCATAATGAATTGATGACTCATCCCAATAGCTACGATCAAATTATGTTTGGATCGGTAGAAAAAGCCTTTGACATGGGCGCGGTGGCTGTGGGCGCGACCATTTATTTTGGCTCGGAAGAGTCGGGGCGACAAATTCAAGAAGTAGCCCGGGCGTTTGAGCGTGCCCATGAGTTGGGCATGGCGTCTATTCTGTGGTGTTATACCCGCAATAGTGCGTTTAAGGTGAACGGAACTGATTATCACGCTTCGGCCGATCTTACCGGACAGGCCAACCATATTGGGGTTACCATTCAGGCCGATATCATTAAGCAAAAACAGGCGACAAATAATGGCGGCTATCCGGCGCTCAATAAAGGTGAAAACTCTTACGGTAAATTGGAAGACCGCATTTATGATGATCTGACGACCGATCACCCCATCGATTTAACCCGTTACCAAGTGGCCAACTGCTTTATGGGCCGCGCCGGTCTAATCAATTCGGGCGGTGCTTCGGGCGATAATGATTTTGCGCAGGCAGTACGCACCGCAGTAATTAACAAACGCGCCGGTGGCATGGGTATGATAAGCGGCCGAAAAGCGTTTCAACGGCCCATGGATGAAGGCATAAAATTGCTGAACTTTATCCAGGATGTTTACCTCGATGAAAATATAACGGTGGCTTAAATCGTTATCGAAACGGTATTGTTTACGCAGTAAGTATATGTATTTTTTACAGGCTGGGTCTTAATATCCAGCCTGATTTTTGTAAGTACCATTGTGGCGTAATGAAATTTAGCTGACGATTGTTTAATAAATAACTCAATTCTTTTGGCCGACCATTCTTCCCAAATAAATGATGATCCCAATAAGTATTTCTCCAAGAAATATTTATTTATTTCTATCGCATTAAGCCTGACAGCCATGGGTATTGTCATTTATTTGACTTATACACCGGGCGTTCTTGAACATTTGAAGCCAAAGCGGCTGCCCGGACTTTTTATTGCGCTTTTTGTTTCTTTTCTAAGGCTGTGGTTCGTAGCGGCCAAAATTCGTTATCTGGCCGAAAAAAAAATGGACTGGGTTCAATCGTTTCGCATTGTGCTTGCCTGGGATTTCACCTCATCCATTACCCCATCAACCATCGGGGGTGCGCCTATGGCCACCTATGCCATGAGCCGGGAAGGGCTTTCGCTGGGGCAGTCAACGGCCATTATTTTATACGGCGTACTGCTCGACCAGCTCTGGTTTGCCATGGCCATACCCCTCTTGCTGATTGCAGGCATTTATTATGAAGTGGTGCCTGCGAATATTGGGCTTGTGGGTGAGGTATCCATGCTTTTGTTGTATGCAGGCTTGTTAACCTATGCCGGGCTGTTAGCTTATGGAGTATTGAGAAACCCGGCGGCATTAAAAAAGGTGGTCAATTGGGTATTTAAGCTCCCGTTTTTACGGCGTTGGAAGGGTACCGCAGAAAAGGAAGCCGAACATTTGGAAGAATATTCCCACGAGCTGCGCAAAAAACCAAAAAGCTTTTTGGTCAAAACGTTTCTGCTTTCCAGCATGTCGTGGATATGCCGTATAGCACTTCCCACGATCGTGATTTTGAGCCTGTTACCGGCCAACGAAATTTTATCATTACTGCGCAGCTTAGCTATGAATCTTGCATTTTTAATTATGCCTACTCCCGGCGGCAGCGGCGGGGTTGAAGGGCTGTTTGCTATTTTTCAGGGCCCGCTTATTGATCGAATGGCCTTTATTGGGCTGGCCGTATTTCTGTGGCGTATCATCAGCTATTACATCAGCGTAGGTTTTGGGATGATGGCTGCCACCTGGTACATCAACCGCTCGATGGTAGATAATTTTGGGGCTGATGAAACAGAATATGCAGATCAAATCCAATCATCAAAAACAGAATAGCGTGGCTAAATCAAGAGTTCAATATGTGTGCGGTGATTGCGGCCATACCTCCACCAAATGGCTGGGCAACTGTCCCAACTGTGGAGCCTGGCATACTTTCAAGGAAATAACTGTCAAGCGAGGGGCCGACAAAAAGGAGAAAGAACACAAAGGAAAAGTGGAAGGCCTGGAAAAATCAACATCGCCGAAAAAGCTGGAGGAGATTGAACATAAAAAAGAAGCGCGTTTCAAAAGCGAAATTCCTGAATTAGACCGCGTGCTGGGGGGCGGATTTATGACGGGCTCATTTGTGCTCATTGGCGGCGATCCCGGCATTGGCAAGAGCACGCTAACCCTGCAAATAGGAAAATCCCGGCCTGATCTAAAAATTCTGTATTGTGCCGGTGAAGAGTCTGACGGACAGATTAAACAGCGTGCAAAGCGGCTGGGGGTATCTTCAGAAAATTTGTATGTCTATACCGATACCGATGTCAGCAATATTCTTGAGCAGGCCCAGCAGCTCCAGCCCGATCTGCTCATTGTCGATTCCATTCAAACCGTATATAGAACGGAACTTTCTAGCATGGCCGGCAGCATTCAGCAGGTAAAAGAGTGCGCTGCCTTGTTGCAGCAGCTGGCCAAAAAACAGGATATTACCACCGTGCTTATTGGCCACGTTACCAAAGAGGGCAGCATTGCAGGTCCGCGCGTTTTAGAACACATGGTGGATACAGTGCTGCAATTTGAGGGCGACAGCAATTATGCTTACCGCATGCTTCGGACCTTAAAAAATCGCTTTGGTGCGGCCCACGAGGTGGGCGTTTTTGCTATGCGCGAAGACGGTTTGCATGATGTACTGAATCCTTCGCAGCTATTTTTATCGGAGACGGAAAGCGGTGTCAGCGGCAACGCGGTGGTATGTACCATTGAAGGCACGCGTCCGCTGCTGATTGAGGTGCAAGCGTTGGTGACCCCCAGTAACTACGGGACGCCCCAGCGCACTGCTAATGGGTTTGATCACCGTCGACTTTCTATGCTGCTGGCGGTGTTGGAAAAACGAGGCGGATACCAATTTTCGGGACAGGATGTGTATTTGAATATTGCCGGAGGGCTCAAATTGAATGACACCGCCGGCGATTTAGGGGTGATGGGAGCTCTGGTTTCAAGTCTGCTGGATAAGCCGCTCTCGGATGATGCGGTGTTTTTAGGCGAAGCGGGCCTGGGCGGTGAGTTACGGGCGGTTAACAGAATTGACCAACGCCTGTCGGAAATACAAAAGCTGGGCTTTACCAGTGCATTTATTCCAAAGTCATCGAAAATAGGGAAGGCGGGCAAGAATTTATCCCTTACCAAGGTGGGTAATAGTATTGAAGCCATAAAAAAAGCCCTGTAGCAACGCTAAAGGGCTTGAGTCGCTAAAATCATACTTAAAACTGATCCCGGTCGCGTCGCCGTTGATCACGGATGCTTTTCTTCAGGGCTTCACGCCGTTTTTTTGAAGGCTTGGTAAACTGCTGACGATCTCTGTATTCGTTTAAAATACGCGAGCGCGTAACCATCTTTTTAAAGCGGTTAATGGCTCGGTCAACACTTTCATTATCTTTTACTTCTACTCCAATCATATAAATTTTGTTGTATTATTTTTAACTCGGCTCGCTAATATAAGAATAATTTTTTTAAACTGTAATTAATTTGTGGGTTCATTTTACCACCCAGTTATGCAGAGGAGACACAAAGGTTTTCGATATTACTGTGATGGATTCGATGTTGTGAAGGAGTTGTGCTGAAGGCATTCCCTTGGATTACTCTTTCACATGAGATAAATGTCAGAAATTAATGCTAAGACCTACGCCAAAATCAATTCCTGAAGCAGCATAGAAAAAAGTGAAATCGCGTTTGATTCTTCGAGTGCCAGAATCATCTCTCTGAATATCGGTGGTTACATTCTTACCACCACTGATAATGCGGTAGCCGGATTGGAAAAAGAGTGAGCTGAAACCCGAAAATTTCAACTCCCACTCGATGTATGGTCTAAAATTCTTGATTAAAGTCGTCGAAGTTTACATCACCTACATGAGGTCCAAATTCGTCCTCATTGGCATCTACGTCTTCCAATTCAATTTTGCTCAAGCCCAAGCCCGCTTTAAAGATGTTTGATGAACCAATCTCAATCAGGTAAGCAAAACTTATGCCATATGAAAAACTTGCCACCTCCCCGTACTTACCGTACGCATGAAACCCAATCTCCCAAGGTAAGCGATCGTAATCGGAAGCCATCACCCGTATGCCAAATGGCTGCACATTGTTGTCGGAAGCTTCGCGTACGGTAAAGCTGGACATATAAGCAGAATGCAACTGCACTTTAAAATTGACGTTCTGTTGTTCTGGTTCAACAACTTGTGCAGGGCTTGTAAGCCAAGCCATACAAAGCAGTAGGATGATTATTGATCGCATAGTTAAGAAGGAAATGTTAGAAAAACCGTACGTTTATGATGCGATTTTTTTTATTAAAGAGGACTTTGCATTACTGACGTCCCATTTCGACTTCACTCCGTTGCGCTCAATATGACGTCAGTCTGAGCGCAATGAGGAGGAACGACCACGAGTACTCGGGGAAGACTCCTCAGCGGTTCTGCAAAGCGCTCTAAAAATTAAACTGAAAGTCAACAATTACTTGGCTTCTAAGATCATTTTCCGAGGTAAAGTAGCTCCGGAACGTCGGTTGCAGAGCAAAAGAGAAATTGTCCGAGAAATCAAACAAAAAGTCCAGGCCCAGCTCGGGACCGGCCACAAAACCCTCGAATGCCTGGGTGAGTCCGGCATCAGTTACCGGAGACTCGTAGTCGCCGTATCCCAGAAAACCGCCCACATTGGGCAGTAATATAAAAGTATCAGAAACAGGTAGCCGGGCGTAAATAGCCGAAGAAGTGAGGGCCGAATTCAGCGATGGATCTTCTATTTGGTCCGGGAAGCCGCTGACATTGAAATTGAATGATTTATACAGTGAAATTTCAGATCGAACCATCCACTGTTCGGCAAGGCGGGTGGTTTTTCCCAATACCAGACCCAGATTAAGTAAGGAGGTTTCGCCGCTATCGGTGGAATTAAACTGCACTTCGCTGAACAGGAGTTCGGTATGCATGGATACATCGTAGGTATCATTAAAGCGATAGCCGAAGGCCGGACCAATGAGCTGCGCATTTTCAATGGAGCCGCCCCGCAGGTAGAATGATTCCAGACTCGCAAATACACCGGGATCATCCTTGTAGATGGTTTGGGCTTGTGATGTGTTTGAAAATGGAAATAAAAATAAGACAAGTATGGTAATAGAAGACGCGAGCGTAACTTTTATATTCATAGTGTTTTAAGTTGGAGTGAAAAATTAAAATTATATGTGGTTCCGTCTAATCGTCTTATAGATAACAGGAGATGTAGGCATTTATTATCGCATGATGATGTGAGAACATCCACTGCGATTCATTAGATGGGTTAAAATTTTCGTGCAATGTATTTTTTAAATATCACCCAGTTTAAATTTATTCATATTAATGAACCCTCCTCTGAGGCCTCTTTTCAACCTAAAAAAACCCCACGTGCAGATCACATTAGGTCAAAAACTAAACAAAAAAAACTATTATAAGTCAAACCCGATATTTAATTGGGGCATTAAAGGCCAAAAGCCAGTATTGCCTTCTGAGTCGAAATAAAATTGGGGTCCTACATCAAATAAAAGATGAAAGCTCCCATAACTTCTTTGGATACCCCAAGTAGGTCCCACAGCAAAATCATAGTCAGCGATTCTCTCAAAATTATCATCTAAAGATTTGCCACGCGATCTAAATCGTATGGAGACAAAGTTGCCGGAATTGTTATCGGTAACCTTATCTTTACGAGCACGTTTGGCCAAGTTATAGAACCTTTTAAATTGAACATCAGCAAACGGGGCAATAGCATATATGCCACCACTATCAAAGGATGTTTCACTAAGGTTTGGGTATGAGCCGCTATAGCCTATACCTACATTTAATGAAAAAGTAGATTTTTGCGAAGTTGGAAGTTCTATTTCAACCCCGGGATTTATAACATTAGCACGCCAGACTTTTTCGGTTTGCTGGCCGTAAAGAGGTGTTGATAAAAACAATACAAGTAGTGTAGAAAGTAGTTTTTGCATGGTTCGATAATTTTATGAAAAATTAGCATCTCACTTATTACGCAAAATGCTAATTTAATTAGTTATTCAGATTATTTACGCTTGTCTGTAATAAAACCGAGGTGGTAGCCGTCATGTACAAGCGTATGTTTTGCCCTCACCATTAATATTGGATTCAAAAGTTAGTGGTTGGATTGTTTTTAGATTTGCTCTTTGTAGAAAAGCGATCTGCCACTAACTTATTTAATTTAAGGGGGGGGGGGCAATTAG
>Ga0136590_1001428_pt1 | contig 9823 bp, 6 predicted proteins | sample AntRauMFilla3765_FD_104934 | JGI IMG/M metagenome (GOLD analysis project Ga0136590, IMG submission 104934) | Saline lake microbial communities from Rauer Islands, Antarctica - Metagenome Filla 3 #765 | ecosystem: Environmental > Aquatic > Non-marine Saline and Alkaline > Saline | place... | reverse complement strand
GCCGTGCCGGTCGAGGTGACCGATCCAGGCATACTCGTAGGAGTCCGAGTTTGTCAGTTGTTCTGTGATCGTCTGCTCGATTTGCTCTCGGGAAGAGGACTCGATAACTGCATGCGTAACCTCCTGAAATACCTGATTGAGGTGGTTTATTGCCGTGAGTTCCTCTTCGTGCCGCTTGCGTTCCGTGATGTCCTGTGACACCGCCATCGCGCCAAATATGCGGCCAGCATCGTTACGGACAGGAACGATACGGAGCTGGTACACCTGCTCGCCGAATTCTGCTTCGAACGCGGATGGCTCACCATTGAGCGCGTCAAGGTACCGTGGGACGAACAGGTCGGCCATCTCAGGGGGAAGCGCCTCCGCAACGGTTTTTCCCGCTAACTCTGCGCCAGTGGTGAGCACCTCTTCGACTGTGGGCGGGCTGACAGTCACGAAGCGGAGGTCTTCATCAACCAGCGCAACCGTGCCATTCGGGAAATTCTCGATGAGGGTGCGATAGCGGTTTCGGGACGCTTCGAGTTGGTGCTCCCGCTCCTTCCGGTCGGTGATGTCCTGTATGATCACGCTCGCTTCCGTGACTTCCTCGCTCTCACCGACCGGCATCGCCGCGACGTCCATCCACCTCGTCTCGCCGTCCCCGTCGAACCGGAATTCGATCCCCGGTGACACCGCTTCGCCACGCAATGCCCTGGCTCCCGGCCACTGTTCGGGCGGAAGTCGCTCGCCGTCTTCGTCTATCGCGGTCCAGTCGCCTTCCGTCTCCGGGTTTCTCGACGGGATACGATCTCCCATGGCGAGTTGCCGCATGCGGCCGTTCTGCAATCGGAACTCGCCATCGCTGTTGAAGACGCCGATGGCGGCTGGTAGTTGTTCCAAAATACTGGACAGCCACGCCTCGTTCTCGCGGAGTTTCTCTTCGGCGTGTTTACGGTCAGTAATATCACGCACAACGGCGACGACGCCGAATTCTTCGCCCTCCGGCGACGGTAAGAGACTGAATCGGGCTTCAACAGGCACTGTCTCCCCAGTTTTTGTCTCAAGCGTTAGTTCGTGGTGTGCAACCTCACCGACGGTATCGAGTTCGGCTTTCAGTCCCTCGCCCTCAGTGTAGTCTTCTACTGAGGCGACCCGTGATGCGTGCGTTCCGATCAGTTCGTCCCGGGTATAGCCGAGCATATCGGCGTAGGCCTCATTGACCATCGAGAACTGGTTTGTCGCATCGACGGTGAAAATGCCATCACCGACCGTTTCTACGATTCGTTTGTACTGCTCCAATTGGCGTTCGTGCTGCTTGCGCTCTGTGATATCGTCGTACAGCACGGCGACCAAGTTCTCGTTCCGGGGGAACATCCGCACGTCGTACCACCGGTCGTTCGCGGGGGCGTAGCTCTCGTTATGCTCGGGCTCGCCAGTCTCCGCGACGCGACTATACCGCTCGAAAACCGAGTCATCCCGTTCCGGAAATACGTCACTCGCTCGCCGTCCCTCCGCGTCGATGCGACTGATTCCGGTCAACTCCTCGAAGGCCTCGTTCAGCTCAATGTAGCTGATATCGCAGACTCGGCCGTCGGCGTCACGAACGAGTTCACAGAGGGCAAACCCTTCACTCATCTCCTCGGCCAGCGTGCGATACCGTTCCTCGCTCTCCTGCAGAGATTGCCCCGCCTGTGTGTGGTGTCCTTCCTCCCGGGACGGGGGACGTTCGTTGCCCCAACCGACGGGCCGCCACCAGACCCGGGCGTTCGCACCCACTTTCTTCGTCTTCAGGTCGCCGCGATCCACCAGCTTTTCCAGACGTTTATACACCGTTCGTCGGGCGATGTCGAGCGAGTCTGCTACCTCTGGTGTCGTGAGTGGTGTGGCTGCGTCCTCGTACGTGTCGAAGACGGCGAGGGTTTCAGTATACACGTCCTCGGAAGAATTCGATGATGACATAGCCGCTTGAAGCTCTGCCACAGATAAATCAGTTCCGTCGATGGAACTGCGGAAACGACCTCGTCGCTCGTTTGGTTTGAGAACAGGGGACAGTATCACGACCCATCAACGATACACCGGCTATTCGGCGACGAGTAGTGCCGAACGGCCGATTTCTTTCGTTCTTCGCGTTCACAGCCACGCTGTGCCGTTGGTCTGGTCGCTCGCTCCGCTTGCGTGCCCGCTCGGTGGACAAGCCATATTATGTCGCAACGGGTAGCAGTAGGTATGATACGCACCGCGATTCGCTCGCATCTGCCGGCCCGCGCGGCCGATTCCGAGCGTCGCCCGCGCTCACCGAGCCCGAAGCGAGGGGAGCGACCGTGAGCCACCATCTCGACGAAATCGACCGACAGATCATCCACGCGCTGATGTCGGACGCGCGGAACACCTCCGCACCGATGATCGCGGAAGATATGAACGTCTCGGCGGGGACGGTCCGGAACCGGATCGAGCGCCTCGAAGAGGCCGGCGTCATCCGAGGCTACACGGCCATCGTCGACTTCGAGCAGGCGGGCGGCCGACTCACGTCGGTGTTCATGTGTACCGCCCCCGCCGACGAGCGCGAGCGTCTCGCGCTTGCGGCACGGTCGATTCCGGGCGTGATCAACGTCCGCGTGCTGATGGCCGGTCGACGGGACCTGCAGGTGGTCGCGGTCGGCGAGGAGACGAGTGACCTCCGTGAGATTGCCCGGGCGCTGTCGGGGCTCGACATCCGCATCGAAGACGAGGAACTGCTCCAGACGGAGCTCCACACCCCGTACTCGCGATTTCTCGCTGACGATTCCAAGCGCTCGGTGGTCACGGACACCGTCACGCTCGCGGACGGCAGCGCCGTGATCGAAGTGTGTGTCACCGACGACGCACCGATCGTGGGTCGCTCTCCGTCCGAGGCGCAAGCAGAGGGCATCCTGTCACGCAACGCCATCGTGACATCGATCGAGCGCGACGGGTCGATCATTCACCCCGTCGACGACACGACGATCCGGCCGGACGACGTGGTAACCGTGCTCCCAAAGGAGTCGTCCGGCGACGAGATTCTCGGCGCGTTCCTCGCCGACGAGGACGAGACGCCGCCGCCGATGTCGTGAGTCCCTCGTTCGATGGCCATCTCGTTCGATTGAGCCCTCCGTTCGGTGGGTCCCTCGTCGGGTGAGTCTCCCCGTTTATTGTCTTGGGCACGCAACGACGAGCCATGGTAGACACGATCCTCGTTCCGCTCGAACTCCCCGATCCCGAGCCCCTGTCGCCGGTGTTGGTCGAGGACTTGTCGTCGCTTTCGGTCGTGATCCTCGGCCACTACGACCTCCCCGAACAGACGCCGGCGAGTCTGGCGCGCGATCAGTTCGGCGAGGACGCACAGGCGACACTCGACCAGGTCGCAGATGCGTTCGCGGACGCCGGCGCGTCCGTCCGAACGCGACTGGTGTTCGGCAAGAACCGAGCGGCAGCGATCCGGCAGGTCGCGGTCGAGGAGGACTGCGCCGCCGAACTCGACCCCGCTCCGACTGAGGGGATCGGCCGGATCCTCGTCCCGCTCCCGGACGTCGCCGAGTTCGATCAGCTTCCGCGGTTCATCCGGGTACTCAGCGAGGATTCGACGAAGCGGATCACCCTGTTTCACGTCGTCGAGGACGACGACGACTCCCGTGAACAGGGCGAGGCAATGGTCACCGAAACCCGAGCGCGACTCATCCAAGACGGGTTCGACGCCGACGCCGTCGACACGCTGGTCGTCGAGGGCGACGAGCACGACGAGGAGATCCTTCGGGTCGCGGCCGACTACGACGCGGTGGTGATGTACGAACCAGCGTCTCGTCTCGGAGACCGCGTCTTTGGAACGCTCGCGGACAGGATCGCCGACGAGACCGCCGATCCGGTGATCGTCGTCAACCGCGACTACTGACCGCTCACCGTTTTCGCGTCGCTGAACGTCATTTTTCCAAACCTGTTCCGGACTGCTGTCTTCCGACTCAGCCTTCTTCAGGCGTGATTAGCTACTCGGAACCCGTCGAGACGATTCCGTCGTCCTCTTCGCCGCGGCGGGCGCGGATGATCGTCCCAAGCGCTCCGGTACGGTCCGTCCGAGACCGTCCGTACACGACGTACACCAGCGCGCTCCCCGCGATGATCCCGACTGCTCCGAGGATGGGGAGCGTTCCCATCTGCGTGAGCAGAGCGATACCGGCGACGAATCCGAACACCTGCACGTACGGGTAGCCGGGCGCGGTGAACTCCGGCTCGTACGAGGGCACGTCGGCCACGCGGAAGGCGACCAGCGCCATGTTCTCGAACGAAAAGACGAGTATCTGGAACGCGCTCGCCAACTTGGCCAACTCGATCACTGGAACGAACGCGATGAGCAGCACCAGGACGATTCCGGTGAGTACCACGGCGTTCCGCGGCGTCTTGAACCGCTCGTCGATGGTCCTGAGCGATGGCGGCAACAGGTCGTCACGGCTCATCGCGAGCGGGAAGCGCGAGGACGATAACACGCCGGCGTTGGCCATGCTCGTGAGCGCGACGACGGCGATCACGGAGATGAACAACACTCCGGCCCCGCCGAAGAGCGCCCCCGCGCCGTCGGCCATTGGCGTGAGCGACGCCGTTCCACCCGGGCCGCCCGTCTTCAACACCTCCGAGTCGGCCAGCCCGATAATCGCGCCGACCACGCCGATGTACAGGACGGTCATGATTCCCATGGAGCCGAGCATGGCGCGGGGGAGGTTCTTCCCGGGATTTTTCACCTCCTCGGCGACGCTTGCGATCTTCGTGACGCCGGCGTACGAGACGAAGACGAACGCCGCGGCCGTGACGACGCCGACGCTCCCTTGGGTCGCGAAGGGAGTGTACTGACCGGTGTCCGCCACGAATCCGGCGTTGACGACGTACGCAAGCAGCCCCGCGACGACCAGCGTGACGACGATTGCCTGTATCTGGCCGCTCATCTTCGTTCCCGAGACGTTCAGCGCGACGACGAACACGGCGAGCCCCAGAGCGACGTACACCACGGCACTCTGTGAGAGCGGCGCGAACAACAGCAGATACGCTCCGAGTCCGACGAGCGCAAATGAGCTTTTAAATACCAACGAGAACCACGCACCGATCCCAGCGATCGTACCGAACAGCGGGCCGAGCGCCCGATCGATGTAGAGATACGTTCCCCCGGACTCCGGCATCGCCGTCGCCATTTCGGCCTTCGACAGCGCCGCCGGCAACACGACGACTGCAGCCAGCACGTACGCGAGGATCACCGCGGGGCCTGCCTTTTTATAGCCCAGCGCCGGCAGCACGAAAATTCCGCTGCCGATCATTGCACCCATACTGATCATCATCGTCGGGTACAACCCGAGACTCCGATCTAAGTCGTGCTGGCCCATGCGTCTGTGATCTACTAACGGATATCGCGGTTTATGCTCTTCGGAATGCTCAAACTCAGTGGGCCGAAACTACTGATTCAACAACGCACGGCAACGCACGACAACGGACCGAACCGACCGCCTCCTGATTTATCCGAGACTACGAGTCGGATCGTCGGTCTTCGTCCGCTTCGTCTGCTTTGTCTGCTTCGTCTGCTTTGTCCGCTTTCTCGGCGCTCTTTTTCACCGACTCTTCGACCTTCTCGTCGACGGTCTTTTCGACCGTTTCCTCGACCTTCTTGTCGACCGCCTCTTCGACCTTTTCGCCGACGGTCTTTTCGACGGTTGCTTCGACCTTTTCGCCGACCGTTTTCTCGACCGCCTCTTCGACCTTTTCACCAACCGTCTTTTCGACCGTTTCCTCGACGGTCTCGCCGACGGTTTTCTCGACGGTCTCGCCGACCGTCTCTTCGACCTTCCCCGTTACCTCCTCGCTGACGGTGTCACTGACGTCGTCAGCGACCTCACTGACCTCCTTGTTCACGGTTTCACCGACCGTTTTCTCGACAGTATCGCCGACGGTTTTCTCGACGGTTTCACCGACGGTTTTCTCGACAGTATCGCCGACAGTCTTCTCAACCTCTTTGCTGACAGTTTCACCGACGGTCTTCTCGACTTCCTTGTCCACCGTCTCACCGACGCTCTTTTCGACCTCTTTGTTCACCGTTTCGCCAACGCTCTTTTCGACCTCTTTTCCGACCTGGTCCGCGACCTCTCGCGTCATCCAGTCCGGGTCGAACCGGGCCATCTTCCAGACGACGTGGACCACATACGAGGCGAACACCCCGATCCCGAACGCAACGCCGACGTCGTTTACGTTCAGCGTCGCGATCAGCACGATGGATAAGATGATCAGCGCACCGTACGCGAGGTCGGTCAACGCGTCGATACGGGCCGGGCTTACCATCCCTGATCCCCTCTCGGTTTCGCGGTTCGTTCGCGCGCCGCTTCCGCGCTCCTCGGGCGAGACCGACCGACGCGGTCTCGACTTGGCGTAGCGTGCATTGGTATCTCTACCTATCCGCCGTGACGGGCTAAAAGCCCCGCTTCGCGCCCACGCCGTTCTCGACGCGTCCGTTCCGGGGAACCACCCGCGGAACGCGGTCCTTTTGTGCCGGATGACCGAAGCCGAGGCATGGATATCGAAGAGGGCGGGGTCACCGTCTCCGTCCCCGAGGCCCGCGACGGGGCCAGCGAGGGCACCGGCGGCGGGGTCTTCTTCAACCCGACTCAGGAACTGAACCGCGACGTCACCGTCGCGGTGCTGCGCGCGTACCGCGAGCGGGAACCGCGCGCGGCGTCGTACCTCGACGCGATGGCAGCGTCGGGAATCCGCGGGGTCCGCGCGGCCGCTGAGGGGTACGACGTCACCTGCGCCGACGTCGATCAAGACGCCGTCGACCTCGCGGCCGAGAACCTCGCGGCCAACGACCTCGACGGCGCGACGGTTCACCGCGACGTCAACGCGCTGTTGTACGAGAACGTCTTCGACGTCGTCGATCTGGACCCGTACGGGACGCCGATTCCCTTCGCCGACGCCGCGCTCGCGAACGCCCGCAACCTCGTCTGCGTCACGGCGACCGACACCGCCCCGCTGTGTGGCGCACACCTCAACAGCGGGATTCGAAAGTACGGGGCCGTCCCGCGCAACACCGACTACCATCCGGAGATGGGGCTTCGAACGCTCATCTCCGCGCTGGTGCGGACCGCGGCCCGCTACGATAAGGCGGCCCGGCCGATCGTCTCCCACGTCTCGCGCCACTACGCGCGGACTTACCTCGAACTGGAGTCCGGTGCGCAGGCGGCCGACGCCTGCATCGACGAGTTGGGCTACGTCGACAACTGCGAGGACTGTCTGTGGCGAGAGCCGGCGCGCGGACTGATCGCCGACCCGGCCGAACGCTGTCCGGTCTGCGGGAGTAACCGCGTGCTCACGGCCGGCCCGCTGTGGCTCGGTTCGGTAGCGGACGCCGACTTCGCCCGCGCGGTCCGCCGCCAGGTCACCGACGACATGGGCGAGGCGAAGCGCGCCCGGAAACTGCTCGGAACCGTCGCCCGGGAGATCGACACGCCCACGCATTACGACCAGCACCGACTGTACAAAGCGTGGGGCGAACCCGCCATCGGCATGGACGAGTTCGTCGACAGACTCCGTGCGGCCGGGTACGACGCCAGCCGCGCGCACTATCGCGGCACTGCGGTCAAGACCACCGCCTCGATCCCTGAGATGCGGGCCGTGGTTTTAGACGGTGCTGACGATGCGGACGACACGGCCGACACAGACGACGCCGACGACAGCACCGGCACCGCGAACTGACCCGTCGTGTTGCTCGCGCGGTCCTCGCCGCTCGGCTCACACCACCCCGCTTTTGTCGCTCTCGCCTGAACTGCGAGGCGTGCTCCCACAGCTGACCGACGCCGTCGGTACGACCCGGCGTATCGTCGACGTCGCGATCGATCGTCAGGTGACGTTCCTCGCGGCCGCAATCGCGTACTACGCGTTCGTCTCGCTGATTCCCGCCCTCTTGCTACTCGTCGTCGTCGCGACCGCCGTCTTCGGCGAGGCGATAGCCGGCGAACTCGCGGGGGCCGCGGGCGACTTCCTCACGCCGGCCGGCCAGGATGTGGTGACTGGAGCAATCTCCTCGGCGGGCGGCCGGACCGGGGCGAGCGTGTTCGGCGTCGCCGTGCTGTTGTGGTCGACGCTGAAGGTGTTCCGCGGACTCGACACCGCGTTCGCCGAACTCTACGGCGTCACGGAGCCGCCGGACTTCGTCAAACAGCTCACCGACGCCGGCTCGGTGGTCATCGCCGTCGGCGTCGGCGTCGCCGTGATGGTCGTCGTCGGCGCATTCGTCGCCGCCGCCGACGCATTTGCGGTCGTCGAGGCGGCGAGCATCCTCATTCTTCCGGGGTTCCTCGCACTGGCCTTCCTCCCGATGTACTACCTGCTCCCCGAGCCGAACATCCGGTTCCGAGAGGCGCTACCGGGCGCGATGATCGCAGCGATCGGCTGGACGCTGTTGCAAGCCGGCTTCCAACTGTACGCTGCCAGCGCCGCGCAGTATCAGGTGTACGGTGTCATCGGCGGTATCCTGCTGCTCGTGACGTGGCTGTACCTCGCCGCCGTGGTGGTCGTGGTCGGTGGGGTCGTCAACGTCGTACTGGCCGGACGAGAGGGGCCGGACAAAGCGGGCGGGGTGGGTCGCGGGAACGGTCCGGTTCGCCGCGCTCACTCGACTGCGGTCGACCACGGCGCGGACCGGCAGTTACAACACGACCGCGGCCGACCGACGGGTATGAACGGCGAGTCGGACGGCGCGGACGACGCCGGCGACGAGGAGCGGCCGCAGGGGGCACCGGACGTCGCTGCGCTCCAGGAGGAAGTCGGACGGCTGCGGGCGGAATTCGACGAGTTCGAGGACGACGTCGAACGGCGTACCGTCGACAAGCCCGCGGTCGAGTCGGAGCTGAAACGCTACGTCAGGGCGCGGATGCGACGCGGCCACGCTCGCGGGTGGGGTCCCTACCTGGTGCTGCTGTACGGCACGGTGCTCATCCTGGGTGCGTTCTCCTTCCTCGACGGGCTTTACGCCATCGCCGCGATGCTCATCCTCGGGCTGTCGACGCTCGGGCTCTACACCCTCTTTATCATCGTCGGCGTCGGTCTCAATCTGCTCGAGACTCCCGGGAAGGCGCTCGATTACGCTCGCGACCGCGGCGACGACTGATCCGTGACTGCGTTCGTCCCAGCGGAGCGCGGGGTCGGCGAACTCGCTCTCGTCGACGCGCTCCCCGACTTCGTCGTCGTGCTCTTCGCGGCCGTCACCCATCTCGCCGACCCGTGGTTTCTGTTCGGGCTCTTGGCGGTCACCTACTGGTTCGCCGGCGACCGGATCGCCGCCTCTCCGCGTCGGGCCGGCGCGACCGCCATCGCGGTCGTCACCTGCGCGTACGCCGCCACCGCGCTCGGGAAGGCGTGGTTCGCCGCCCCTCGGCCGCCGGGCGCGATGGGTCCCGCCGACGTTCCGACGTGGCTTCCCGGCCTGCTGTCGGCGTGGTACGAGGCGCAGGTCCTCTCTGACGGCTTCGGCTTCCCGAGCGGCCACGCCACCGGCGGCGCGGCGGCGTACTTCGCGCTGGCGTTCGTGTACGACCGGGCGTGGACCGCTCCGAGACGATTCCTCGCCGCTGCCGCGCTCGCTGTCGCCGTCGCAGTCTCGCGGGTCGTTATCGAGGTCCACTATCTCGTCGACGTGCTCGCCGGGCTAGTCGTCGGCGTCTCCGTCGTGCTCGGCGCACTGTGGCTCGCCGGTGACCCCAGACTCCGCGGGCGGTCCGCTTCGCCGGCACACCGCGATCCGACCGCCGACCTCGATCCCACCCCGGCGTTTCTGTTAGCCGCCGTCGTCTCGCTGGCGGCGGCG
>Ga0136590_1001414_pt1 | contig 9907 bp, 5 predicted proteins | sample AntRauMFilla3765_FD_104934 | JGI IMG/M metagenome (GOLD analysis project Ga0136590, IMG submission 104934) | Saline lake microbial communities from Rauer Islands, Antarctica - Metagenome Filla 3 #765 | ecosystem: Environmental > Aquatic > Non-marine Saline and Alkaline > Saline | place... | reverse complement strand
GAACCATGCGCCTTTGTACGGCATATTATTAATGACCAGCGGATTTGATTCAGCATCCACCGCTTTCTTTTTTAAGCGATTATATTCTTTAGCAACCTGATTGAACCGCTGCTGTGCCAATTGCTCTTTTCCCAACAGCGCACCCATCACCTTTACCCATTCAGCTTTACCTAAGGGCGTTTTTTCCAGCCATTCGGCATTAACAAAAACGCCGATTCCCGAATCAACCAGAATGCGATAGTTATCGTACTGCGAGGCTTGTCCCGCTGAAATCATCACCAGGTCCGGATCAAGGTTCAGGGCCACTTCATTATTAAATTCACCCTGGCTAAATGGGGTGATGTCGCCGCTTTTAAGTCGCTCACGAATCTCGGAGTTGTAGGCGTATTTTGCACCCACCATGCCCTCAATAACTCCGTTAGAATCCAGCATTTCGGTAAGGGCAATATGCGTGGTTGAGGTGGCAATCAGGCTGCGGACGGGCGTGCGGATGAGCTGCGCGGGGCCGTTGTAATCCGGTTTAGGTTCACCCCGCGATACCAGCACATATCGCAGCGTATCGGAACTGTTTTGAAATGGATTAAATACCTTGAGCAGCTTATAATTCGGGTATTCGGTGATGGTGAATCCCTCGGCATAATCTACCGGTATTGAGGTCGAATTGGGGGTCTTTTGGTTAGATGATGGGGGTTTGCCTGAATTATTTTGGCAGCCTTGTGAAACAGTAAATAGAGCCGCTAAAAAGAGGGGATATATTACGCCGGATACAAATTTTGTATGCATACACATTACTTTTCTCCCGAAAGCATTGGCATCATCAACGGCGGCAGGTCTTCTGGCTTTTCTGAGTAGATTGACGACCTTCCCATCGCCAAGTGGCGAATAGTGGCACAACATCAATCCTTGATTCAGAATTACAGCAGCGGGGACTGCTCCGGATTTTCCATCCTGCGCATAAAGCTTCGGAGGACGGGGCACCGGATTCCCTTTTCACGTCCCGGTTATGGTAGGCCGGGATGACCGCGGTTGAATCAGTAAGTTAATAGTTCAATAAAAATTTATAATAAGCTTAATCTCACAGACAAGCCAATTTTGATGCAATTATTTGCGACAGCGAATTAGTTTTTCCACAAGAAAATGAATGTAAAAATCACAAAGATGCTATTTTATTGGCTCCATTACTTTTTGAGTAGCTTGAAAAAGGAGCTTTACAACATACAAACATTATTGAATCACCCCACAAATTATTAGCACAAGCCACCCAAGAAGCTGTAACCAAAACAAACTTTGAAGCCGCAACTTTAAAGGGAAAATCGTTAATTATTTTACCATATTTGTTGCAAACTCCCGCCTTAGGTAATTAAAAAACTGATCAAAATACCTAATGCGCTTTCAGCCAGTTCTCGGCCAGGCCCATTTCTACTTTAAGCGGTACGCTCAGCTCCCAAGCCTGCTCCATCATATCTTTTAGCTTGGCAGGTACGGTATCCTTCTCGGCCTTCGGCACTTCAAAAATAAGCTCATCATGTACCTGCAACAGCATGCGGGTGTTCAGGTTCTCTTCTTCAATGTACGCATGAATATCTATCATCGCTTTTTTAATGATGTCGGCGGCTGTACCTTGGATCGGCATATTAATAGCCGTCCGCTCGGCAAAAGAACGCACATTCCAGTTGCCGCTGTTGATTTGCGGAATATAGCGCCGGCGCCCCATCAGCGTTTGTACATAGCCGTGCTCCTTGGCAAACTCTTTGGTTTCATTGATGTATTCCAGAATACCGGGAAAGCGCTCAAAGTACTGATCAATCATCGCCTGCCCTTCTTTATTTTCAATGCCCAGCCGGTTCGCCAACCCATAGGCGCTCACTCCATAGGGAATCCCAAAATTCACTTCCTTGGCCTTGCGTCGTTGATCGCTTGTAACCTCATCAATGGAATCCAGGTTAAATACCTCTTTGGCCGTGCGGGAGTGGATATCCTCATCATCATGGAACGCCTGCATCATATTTTCATCCTCGGCCATAGCGGCGATCACCCGCAGTTCCACCTGCGAATAGTCGGCTGAAAGCAGCTTAAAGCCTTCCTCAGCTACAAATGCTTTACGAATTTCGCGCCCCCGTTTGGTGCGAATGGGTATATTTTGCAGATTGGGATTCGACGATGAGAGCCGCCCGGTGGCCGCTATGCTTTGGTTGAAATCCGTATGAATGCGGCCGGTGTCTTTATCAATCAATTTAGGCAGGGCATCTACATAGGTGGATTTCAACTTGCTGAGGGCGCGGTATTCTAAAATAAGATCCGGCATTTCATAGTTGGGCGCCAACTTTTTGAGCACCGATTCAGCAGTAGAATATTGACCCGTTTTCGTTTTCTTGCCGGCCGGTAGCCCCATCTTATCAAATAGCACTTCCCCCAACTGCTTGGGCGAATTAATGTTAAATTCAGTGTCCGCCTTTGCATATATGCGCTCTTTAAGGGTGATTAAGTCATCCGTCAGTGTTGCAGAAAACGCTTCCAGCTTTTCGCTATCCACCAGTACGCCCTTCATCTCCATGTCTGCCAGCACTTCCGTCAGCGGAAATTCCAGTTGCTGGGCAATCTCAGTCAACTCATCCTGTTCCAGCATATCACGCAACACTTCGTACAGCTGCAGGGTGATGTCGGCATCTTCGCAGGCATAGACGGTGATCTCTTTCGGCGGAATTTGATCCATTGTTTTCTGTTTGCGTCCGCTGCCAATCAGTTTTTCAATGGCGATGGGTTCATAGTTGAGATATTTTTCCGCCAGCGTATTCATCTTCAATTTCTGGGAGGCGTCCAGCAGGTAACCGGCCAGCATGGTATCAAAAATCGGGCCTGTAAATTGCAGACCCGCGCGCCGCAACATGATGTAATCAAACTTGTAATTGTGCGCTATTTTGAGGGTTTTTTTATTATCAAAAAGCGGCTGCACCAGTTCCACGGCCTCATATTCAGGAATGCCCGCCTCTCCATTGAGCGGAATATAATAGGCCGAACCGGCGGTTGTACTTAGCGAAAGTCCCACCAAGCGTGATTGCATCATGTTCGTACCGTCGGTTTCGGTATCAAAGCAGAGGGTTTCCGCGCCGGACAGTTTTTCGACAAGCTTTCTCAACTGAGCAGCATTTTCCACAAATTCGTAGCTGACCGCATCTTCATCATAGCGATCGGCTTCACTTTCCTGTGCACCGGCCGGCATGGAACCGCCAAACAAATCACCCTGACCGTCTTTACTTTGAGAGGCAGCCGGCGGCGGAGATGAACCCAGATATTTTTTTGTGAGACTGCGAAACTCCATGCGCCTGAAAAACTCACCCAGCTCCTGTTTTTCGGGTCCTTTCCACTCCAGTTCCTCCCACTCCTCCACCTCTTCAATATCGGTGATGATTTTTACCATTTCTTTGGCATGCATCGCCTGCTCGGCATCCTTTTGCAAGCCTTCACGATGACGCTTGGAGCTCATGTTCGGAGCATCCTCAATAGCCGCCTCCAGCGATCCGTATTTATTAATCAGCTTGGGCGCTCCCTTTTTGCCGATACCATACACGCCGGGTATGTTATCCGATGTATCACCTAAAATGGCCAACACATCCACCACCTTTTCGGGGTACACCCCAAAATAATCCTTCACCCCTTCCGGGTCGATGATATTAAAACCACCCTCCTGGTTATCCGGCTTGTACATTTTGATGTGATCGTGTACCAGCTGCATAAAATCTTTGTCCGGCGTTACCAAAAACGCGTCCACATCATCCGCATTGGCACCGCTGGCAATGGTTCCGATAATATCATCGGCTTCATAACCGTCTTTTTCAATATTTTTGATGCCGTAATAATCCAGCATCTCTTTCATCAGCGGAATGCCTACCTTCAGCTCCTCGGGCTGCGGCGGACGGTTGGCTTTATATTCTTCGTCCATTTCATGACGGAAGGTGGGGACGTCGGTATCCCAGGCTACAGCGATGTGGGTCGGCTGCTCCTCATCCAGCATTTTTTCGAGGGTATTGGCAAACCCCATAATCGGTCCCGTGGGAAGACCCTCCGCATTTTGTAGGTTACTATTGATGAAAGCGAAGTGGGCACGATAGGCAAGTGCCATACCGTCAAGCAGAAATAAAAGACTTTTGGACATGTTATGAGTAGTGAGGTTTGAGTTTTGAGTAATGAGGAATTTTGATAATGAAGCGTTAATAGCTCATGGAGGGCAAGGATTATTGATTATTAAATTAGAGCTCAAGCACGAGTTTGAAATTTGAATATTGCTTTTTGTTATTTATTCACAGAAAGGTATAACTTTTTGCGACAGATTTCGAATAAGCATGTATGTTCGTTGTAATCAATTCTGCTATAAATAATGATCGCTTGATTTAGTGATAGTTAAAATAATCTAAAATTGAAAGTTAAAGGTTAAATGTTTAATTCAAACCCTGAACTTTTAACATTTAAACCTTCAACCTTTAACCAATAACCTTGCATGAGTCTCAAAAACGAAGCACAGTCGGCCTTTGAAGATACCAAGGTGGTATATCAAGAGTACGTGACCGGCATGTCGCGAAAACGCATCAACAAAGAGTTTTATAAAGACACCGACCGGCTCAAACGGCTGTATGAAGAAGCCATTAGCGATGAGGGTGAGAGCCGACCCAAACACGAACTGCCTGTACATAAAAAAATCTTGCGCCTGTTTTCATCCCTCACCCAGCGACTTAATCCCACACGCCGGCTGCTGTTCGGGCTTTCGCTGGTGGCCGTGGTGCTGCATTTTTTATTTTCGGCATTTGGAATAGCAAATTATCTTCTTATTTATGATCTGCTTTTCCCTTTTGCGTTCGCATCTATGCTAATGCTGCTGCTCATTGAATTGCTGGAAAAAGCAGACGTGAAACGTGAGATTGATCTTGCACGAGACATTCAGCTGAGCCTGCTTCCCTCCGACAATTATAAAAATGAGCGCCTTGAGTTGTGCTCATTTGCCAATACGGCCAAAGAGGTGGGCGGCGATTACGTTGACATCATTGAAACGCCCGGCGGTACCTATAAAATTATTGCCGATGTGTCCGGCAAGGGCTTAACCGCTGCACTTTATATGGTGCGCATGCAGGCACTGGTGCATTTAATTGTAGAGAAATATCAGCCCAGCCCAAAGGAATTGTTTCTGGAACTCAATGATTATGTGAAATCTGACATCAAGGATATGACTTTTGTAACAGCCTGTGCAGCATTTTTTCCAAACGACAGCGACGAAATGATTTTTGCCCGTGCCGGCCATAATGCACCCATTTTTTACAGCGATGACCGCGATGCTACCTTCGAGCTGCGGTCCGACGGCTACGCCCTGGGTATGACTTCTTCACGCAACCTTGCACATCATTTGCAGGAAAAAAAGTTTCATTTTACCGCCGGTGACACTGTTTTCTTTTATACCGACGGGCTGACCGAAGCCCGCAATATGTTTGGGGAAGAATATGGCACCGAGCGACTGGACGGTATTTTGAGCGTATATGGTTCACTTCATGCCCAAACCATTGTACAGAAAGTGCAAAGCTCGCTGGAAAATTTTATCAAGGATACCAAGCCGGAGGATGATATTACCTTTACGGCGGTACATTGCCCGAAGTAGAATTCTTTCACTTTAGTTCGGGAGTACAACTCCCTCACAGCAGAGTACAACTCCCTCACAGCAATTTGCCCCCGAATTCTCGGGGCTCTACATAAGTCCAAATTGCAACGTTGACTTGTTGATTCTATTTTACCAATGGTGTTGCCAAGGAGTTATACTCCTGAGCAACATTAGCACTTTTTAGGGAGTGCGGGTCCGCCTTTGCCAAAAAGCCCTCATCCGATTTTACCTCCGTTTTTTTTGCCTGCCCCCAGTCAATCGGGGGTCGTTCAAATAATGGATGAGTTGAATTGTCACAAAGTTCAAATTGTCAGACCAAAAAAAGTGACTATTTCATATTCAACACGCAAAGCATAGTTGCTCCAACTTTTTAAATTTTTTTATAAAAATTGTGCTCATGCTTTCCTATAATAGTGTTTATCAAAATCAATTCAATCATCCTTCTATGCGGTTACCTTCTATTATCACCCTGTTATTAGTAGCAACAATGTTGCCCCTCCAGGCACAGAACATTCAACCCACTAATCCCCAAGACCGTGCTTCGGCCATAGACCACCGCCAGCAAATGCGGGCGGAATCTGTGTTTGCGGAATACCCGGTACGCAATGTGGGTCCTGTGGTGATGAGTGGCCGCGTGACGGACATCGCCGTTCAGGAAGATAATAAAAGTCACTTTTTTGTGGCCTACGCCTCGGGCGGCATTTTTGAAACCACCAATAGCGGTAATACCATGCAGCCTGTTTTTGATCATCAAGGCACTATTACCATTGGTGATATTGCCATCTCCCGGGCTGATGAAGATATCCTTTGGGCCGGAACGGGTGAAAATAACAGCAGCCGATCGAGCTATGCGGGCGATGGCGTGTATAAAAGTACGGACGGCGGTCAAAGCTGGAATCATGTGGGGTTGCGCGGTTCGCAACATATTGGCCGGATTCGCACCCACCCCACAAATACGGATGTAGCCTGGGTAGCCAGCCAAGGTCCGCTGTATCATGTAAATGATATGCGCGGCATTTACAAAACAACGGATGGCGGTCAGAGCTGGAACCGCACCCTCACGCCTCCGGACAGCACCGGGGTTATTGACTTGGTGATGGACCCCGAAAATCCCGAACGGATGTGGGCCACCACCTGGCAGCGTCACCGACAGGCCTGGAACTTTAAGGAAGCCGGCGAAGGCTCAGCTATTTACATGTCAACCGACGGCGGTGAAAGCTGGGAAAAATCCATGGAAGGATTCCCCGAGGGTGATTGTGTAGGACGCATTGGCATTGATGTAAGCAAATCAAATCCCAATATTTTATACGCATTTCTGGACAATCAAAAAGAAACTAAAAAGAAGAAAGAGACCGATGAAGAACAACTTACCCAGGCTGATTTTGTTAAAATGAGTGAAAAAGAGTTCTTAGATCTCAGTAATGAAGAATTGAACAGCTACCTGCGCAGCAACGGATTTCCGCAAAAATATAATGCACAGGGCGTAAAAAACGAGGTGCAGGAAGGATTATACGAACCCAAAGCGCTGGCTGATTATTTGGGTGATGCCAATGCCGCCCTTTTCGAGACCAGCATTGAAGGGGCACAGGTCTATCGCTCGAAAGATGGCGGTAAATCATGGAAAAAAATAAACAGCTATGCGCTGGATAATCTCATTTATACCTACGGTTACTACTTTGGGGAAGTGCGCGTTTCACCTTCCGACCCGGATGTTCTTTACATCACCGGCGTGCCGGCGTTAAAATCAACCGATGGCGGTAAAACGTGGGCCCCATTTGCCGAAAATCAACCGGTCCATGTAGATCATCACGCCCTGTGGCTTGATCCCCAAGATTCCGAGCACCTTTTGCTGGGCAATGATGGCGGACTGTATGAAAGCCAAGACGGCGGAGAAAATTTTATTCATCACAACAATGTACCGGTCGGGCAATTCTACAGCGTAGCCGTGGATATGGAAAAGCCGTACAACATTTATGGCGGCCTGCAGGATAACGGCGTCTTTATGGGCTCCTCCCAAGGTTCTCCCAATGACGGGAATGAATGGGAACGCATTTTTGGCGGCGATGGGATGCACGTGGCTATTGACCCGCGCGACAGCGACCTCATTTACACCGGCTTTCAGTTTGGAAATTATTTTCGCATTCAGCAGTCGCCACAGAAAATAACGCGCATCACCCCACAGAATGAGATTGGCAAAGAAACCTACCGATATAACTGGAATACGCCCCTGGAGATGAGCAACCATACGCCCGAAGTGCTTTATATGGGCTCGCAAAAAGTGAGCCGCAGCTTTGATCGCGGCGAAAACTGGACCCCCATTAGCCCGGATTTAACCGATAAAAAAACGGGCCAACAAGAAGGCAACGTGCCCTACTCTACCATGACCACCATCTCCGAGTCGCCCCTAAATTTTAATGTGATTTGGGCCGGCACCGATGATGGAAACATACAGCTAACACGCAACGGCGGCGAAAGCTGGGAGCTGGTTTCCGAAAATTTACCGCAGCGGCGCTGGGTGAGTCAGGTACATGCCTCGAATCATGAGGAAGGCACCGCATATGCCTCGCTCAACGGCTACCGGTATGATGAATTTAAAACCTACCTGTACAAAACAACCGACTACGGTCAGAGCTGGACGTCCGTAAAAGGCAATTTGCCGGAATCGGTGGCGAATGTTCTCATTCAGGATCCGAAGAATCCCAACATGCTGTATGCCGGGCTCGATATGGGCACCTTTGTAAGCTTTGATGACGGCTCAAACTGGCACCTGCTAAACGGCGTTCCGAATGTCCCATCGTATGATATGACCGTGCACCCGCGGGATCTGGAGCTGGTGGTAGGTACGCACGGCCGCAGCATTTATGTGGCCGACCTGAAGCCGCTACATACCATTGCAGACCAACGGGATGAACCCATCACTGCACTTGAACCCGAGCCGGTTCGCTTTTCTGAAAGCTGGGGTGAGCAATCGGTTCAGTACCGCCCGGCAAATGAGCCGAAGGTCACCTGGATGTACTGGGTGGGTGATGAATCGACCGATAATGAAACCGCGCAGATAACCGTTACCAACAGTGATGATGAAACCGTTGCAACCCTTGATGATGAAGCAAGCTATGGGTTCAACACCGTGGATTGGAATTTAAAACGCACTGATGAAGACGGCTATTTGAGCAAAGGAACATACACTATCACTTATAATTTGAACGGAAATTCTGATGAAACCACTTTTGAAATTACCGGCAATAATCGTTCTGATAATTCTAATCAGCGCGTGTTCGGATCGCCAGACGAAATCCAGTACGAAGAACACGAAGAATACTGACCGCAGCAAAAGCTTTGCCTATACTGATACGGTGTCATTTATCTCGGCCAAGCGTGATACTGTGGCGCAAATTGAGGTAGCTATTGCTGATGAGGACAACGAGCGCAATGAGGGGCTGATGAATGTCAACTCTCTGCCAGCTGATAAGGGTATGCTATTTATTTTTGAGCAGCCCCATGAGCTCAGCTTCTGGATGGCCAATACCCCGCTCTCGCTGGATATCTTTTTTGTTAATGGGGATAAAAAGATCGTGCGTATTCACCACAGTACCCAGCCGTTTACCGAAAAAAGTTTTACCTCCGAGGCCCCTGCTCTCTATGCTATTGAGACCAATGCCGGATTTGCCGTCTCGCATGACATTCGCGAGGGCATGCGCGTGAAATTTTAGTAGAATACTATGCTGTGATTACTCTCTGCTTCCGCAGCGGAGCGACGGAAGCAGTAGATCTATATAATTATTAACCCTCATGCCGGCGCTCCGCTCCAGCATGAAAGAAGCCCATAAAAGATCAAAACCATGTAGGCCGATTTGCTTAATCGGCCGGTAGTATTTACCCTCCGCTTCCGCAGTGGAGCAAAACACACCCCGACCTTCCGAAAACCACGGAAGCCCACCCCTCTCGAGAGGGGATTTATTCTTGCAGGATTTGGGATTTTTGGACTCGGTTCAGGAACGTTGAAGCGTGCAACATAGTCCCCTCCTTGGAGGGGTGCCCGCCGGATGGCGGACGGGGTGGGTCAATGCAGGAAAAAAAGGCTCTTGAGGAATAATCATTTTAATTATTTTTCATTCACTCGGTCAAGCTGACCGAGCTACATGTGGCTTTACGAAGATCAGGCAGGATGCCCGATTGTACGTTTATCTCGTGGTTACCATCGTTCCGCACCAGAGGTACGGAACGAGATATGCTTCGGCAGCGGAGCGACGGAAGCATACTATGCCT
>Ga0136590_1001396_pt1 | contig 9988 bp, 8 predicted proteins | sample AntRauMFilla3765_FD_104934 | JGI IMG/M metagenome (GOLD analysis project Ga0136590, IMG submission 104934) | Saline lake microbial communities from Rauer Islands, Antarctica - Metagenome Filla 3 #765 | ecosystem: Environmental > Aquatic > Non-marine Saline and Alkaline > Saline | place... | reverse complement strand
GACCGCGTACTGCGCGAGCCGCTCGGCGGCGACTCGGTCCACGTAGTCGGCGTCGGCGTCGATCCCGGTCTCCAAGGGAGCGAACGTCTCGGTGTGGACGACCAGCTCGCGCTCGTCGCCCACGTCGGCCACCTCGATCCGGTCGTCCAAGGCGAGCGGCGTCACGTCGCCGAGCAGCCGTAGGTCCCGCAGCGCGTGGTAGTCGATCCGGCGGCGCGCGGCGGCGCCGGCGTCCAGCAGCCGATCGAGCGTGCGGTCGTACTTCGGCTCGAACCCCCGCTCGGCCCGCTCGACGACCCCGACGCGCGTGAGCGGGCGGCGGTGTCTGACCGCGGAGAAGTGGTCACGCACCCGCTCCAGCGCCTCCGCGTCGGCGGGCGACAGCGGCGGCTCGCGGACGTCGTAGCCGAATCGGCCGCCGTCGCGCTCGCGAACCGTGGCGACGACGCCCGGGGCGGCCTCGTACTGCGCCCGCACGTCGGGAGCGTACCACGCCTCGGGGTCGTCGGGCGGGACCGGCGCGGGCACCGCGTCGTCGGGGTCGTCGTCCGGCTCGTCGACGATGCGGAGCGTCGGGCCGTCGCTCACGGGTCGCCTCGCGGCGTCGTCGGTCGGTGCTGCGCTGCGTCTGCGTCGCTGCGGAGCGTCATCGGTCGGCTCGTTCGCGGGTGATCGTCGGACCGATTTAAGATTTCATATCTGTTCTGACATGTAGTTTCAGCTTCGAGAAACGTTCGCCCGTCGCGAGCGAACGCTCCCTCGCTCCGCAACCGGCTCGCCGAAACATCCAGAAAAGATTGCTTGAACTGATGATGTTTTCACCCGATCGGGAGGACCTCGACGGGATGACCGCGATCGATCAGATCGAACGAGTGGGAGAGCTCACGAGCAAGTACTTCGTCGTCTGGGTCCTCGTCGCCTCCGCGGCCGCGCTGTACGCGCCGTCGGCGTTCACTCCCATCGCCGAGTACATCACGCCGCTGCTCGGGATCATCATGCTCGGCATGGGGCTGACGCTCACGCCCGACGACTTCAAGCGCATCGTCGAGCGCCCGCGGGACGTGGCGATCGGCGCGGCGGCGCAGTGGCTCGTGATGCCGACGCTCGCGTACGCGCTCGTCGTCGTCCTCGGACTGCCGTGGGAGGTCGGCATCGGGCTGATCCTCGTCGGTGCGGCGCCGGGTGGGACCGCCTCGAACGTGATGACGTACCTCGGTCGGGGCGACGTCGCGCTGTCGGTGACGATCACGACCGTGACCACGATCGCCGCCCCGCTCGTGATGCCGGCGTGGATCGTCGCGCTCGCCGGCGAGCAGATCTCGGTCACCTTCGCGCAGCTGTCGGAGACCATCATCTGGGTCGTCCTCGTGCCGGTCGTCGCGGGGCTCGCGCTCCGGCTCCTGCTCGACCGGTACGCGCCGACCGCGGCGAAGGTCGGACTCTCGGTGTTCCCCGCAGTCAGCGTCGTCGCCATCGTCGCCATCGTGGCCGCCGTCGTCGGCCTCAACGTCGAGAACATCCTCACCGCGGGCGCGCTAGTGGTCGTCGCCGTCGTCCTGCACAACGGGCTCGGTCTCGGCGCCGGCTACGGCATCGGCAAGCTGACTGGGATGGCAGAGGATCGGGCCCGAGCGTGCGCGTTCGAGGTCGGCCTCCAGAACAGCGGCCTCGCGGTCGCGCTCGCCGCCGCCTTCTTCGACCCCATCGCGGCGCTGATCCCCGCGCTGTTCAGCGTCTGGCACAACGTCTCGGGGCCGGCGCTGGCGACGTTCTTCACCCGGAGCGACGGCGAGCCGATCGCCGAGTACGAGCCGGCGGTCAGCGCTGACTGAGCCGCGACCGGCGTCGGTGAGGATCGCGACCGGCCGCGCGGCGGGTCGCGACGACCGCCGGCGGCCCGACCCGCGTCCTTTTGGCACGCGCGCCGGTAGCGGATCCCATGCGCGCAGCCGTTTTCAACGGTCCCGGCGAGATCGACGTCGAAGAGCGACCCCGCCCCGAGATCGGAGCCCCGACCGACGCGATCGTCCGCGTGACCCACACCGCGGTCTGCGGCTCCGACCTCTGGTTCTACCGCGGCGACAGCGACCGCGACGCGGGCTCGCCGGTCGGTCACGAGCCGATGGGGATCGTCGAGGAGACCGGCGAGGAGGTCACCTCGGTCGCGCCGGGCGACCGCGTGCTCGCCCCCTTCACCATCTCCTGTGGCGAGTGCGAGTTCTGTCGGAAGGGGCTCCACACCTCCTGTGCGAACGGCGACTCGTGGGGCGGCGACAACGGGGGCGGACAGGGCGAGTACGTCCGGTCGACCCACGCCGACGGGACGCTCGTGCGCGTCCCCGACCGGTACGCCGACGACGAGGAGACCCTCCGGTCGCTGCTCCCCCTCACAGACGTGATGGGCACCGGCCACCACGCGGCCGTGAGCGCGGGCGTCGAGGCGGGGTCGACCGTGGTCGTGATCGGCGACGGCGCGGTCGGGCTCTGCGGCGTGCTCGCGGCCCGCCGGCTCGGCGCCGAGCGGATCATCGCGGTGGGCCACCACGAGGACCGACTCGACCTCGCCGAGGAGTTCGGCGCCACCGAGACCGTCTCGGAGCGCGGCGAGGCCGCCGTCGAGCGCATCCGCGAGCTCACCCACGGCGGCCCGAACCGCGTGATGGAGTGCGTCGGGGCCGCCAGCGCGATGAACACCGCCATCGACGCGGTCCGCCCCGGCGGCACGGTCGGCTACGTCGGCGTCCCCTACGGCGTCGACGACGAGGGACTCGACGTGTTCGGGCTGTTCGGCGACAACGTCACGCTCGCGGGCGGCGTCGCTCCCGTCCGCGCGTACGCCGAGGAGCTGATGGCCGACGTGCTCCAGGGTACCCTCGACCCGGCGCCGATCTTCACCGAGACGATCGGCCTCGACGAGGTCGCCGAGGGGTACCGCATGATGGACGAGCGCGAGGCGATCAAGGTGCTCGTCAAACCGTAAAAAAACGCGCTTCAGCCGTGTTATCCGTGATATCGGTGTAACCCTTATCAGAGTACAGTCCGTGTTGGCTGTTGTCATGTGTTATCGTACTCTCGAGACGGTTCTGTTGAGGTCCTACTCTTCAGACAGGCTCTGATCTGAAACAACCGGGTCGCTGAAAACCACAAACCGACAGCCTACCGACTCGATACACTGCAAGCTCATCTCCAGGTAGCCGCGTACGTTACCGGGTGATTCGTTACAACTGACTGGTGGAGAGATACTACTGTAAGGATTTATCAACTTACAATATTATATCACGTCATGAGTATTTCAGATATGCTTGACGGTGAGATGACAGAGAAACAAATGGGAATTGTAATGATTTTCTACATGGTGGCTCTGGCGGCTTTCGGGGTACTGGCAGTTATCGTGATACACGGTCTTGGATGGCAATGGCTCTGATGAATCGCTGTAAGGCGGCGGGGTAGGTCGTCAAATCAAAGGAAGTGAAGCGGAGAATCGGCGATGATCTGCGTCGAAGATCCCCCGATTCACAAGCAACGCGGTCCGGTTGGTTGGTTGGTTGGAGAATACCGTTGGTGGCCGAGGCGAAGCCGCCGTCCCCGAAGGAGGAGGAGCTTCGCCGACTACGCCGTCGTTTACACAAGCTGTGCTTGACGTTCACTGTACGACAGAGATACGTCTCGACACGCAGATCGGCTGGCAATTCGCCGGCCGACAAAGGCTACGATTAGATGCGATTACGCGAGAAATCGCGCGAAGAGAGCGTGAGACCACTGATCAAACACCGCGAGTTTCGACCCCGAGCGCGCCACCGGTCCGAAGAGGCGGACGAACGGCTCGACGAGGCCTCCGACGTCGAGACCGGGGACGCTCCGCCAAACGAGACAGAGCTACCGGCCGAACCGCACCCCCGGCCGACGACTGACGCGGCCGGGGCCGACTCCACCCCGAACCCCGACGATTTCTCGCGGACGATCTCGCGCTGAGCCCTGATCCCGTCTCTCGTCGTACACCGTCTGAAACCTCGGTTCAGGGAGAGCCTGAAGATGCTTCAGGGAACGGCAACGACGGTTCTGGCGGCCAAATACTACTTCGATGCCGCACTACTGTCGAGACATCTCTGCGATGGAGTACTGCGAACATGTACGCGTGTATCGACGAGTCACGGGAGACGGGACGACGAGCGGTGATCGATAGATGACACGAGTGCGGTTTCGTCCTGCCCTCCTCGCTGCGATCCCGGCGCTGCCCATAGCCGCGTCGACGGAGGCGGCCAGTGCCGCCCCGGTCGAGGAGCCCGGGCTCTTCTCGCTGACGACGCTCAGTGCGGTGGTTGGAGCGTTTCTCCTCGCGCTGTTGATCGTGGCCGCGGTCCGACGCGTGGACCGCTGAGGCGACGTCGTCCGCCTGTCGTGCGGACTGTGGCGTCGTACTACTCTCCTTTGTGGGGGCGCGTAACCGCTAGCCTCGACGGCAGGAACCGCACTGTGCCCGCGCGAACGGCTCCGGACACGGCCGCTTTCATCCGAATTCACTCGCTTTCGACTCAGAGAAAATACCCCCGCGTAAGGTACCTTTATTTCCATGGACGAGCGTGATAGACTCGCTATACATGACGGACGTTACCCTTCGCCGGACACAGCTTGCAACGCCCGCGAGCGACGAGAAAATGATGCACTCGGCGGCCAGCAGCGACGCCGACGAGGTGTTCCTCGACCTCGAAGACTCCGTTGCGCCGAACGCGAAGCCGGACGCGCGCGAGCCGCTTATCAAGGCCGCCCGCGAGGAAGACTGGAGCGACAAGGTCCTCAGCTTCCGGATGAACGGCATCGACACCAAGTGGTGGTACGACGACCTGATCACGGTCGTCGGCGAGGCGGGCGAGCACATCGACGACATCATCGTCCCGAAAGTGAAGTCCGCCAGCGACATCCACACCGTCGAGAACCTGCTTCACCAGGTCGAGGTGAACAACGACCTGGAGGTCGGCGGCATCGGGCTCGAACCCCAGATCGAAGACGGTGAGGGGATGCACAACGTCCACGAGATCGCGCACGCCTCCGACCGTCTCTCGTCGATCATCTTCGGCCCCGGTGACTACTCCGCGGCGGTGGGGACGCCCGGACTCGACATCGGCCAGTTCCCGGAGTACCCGGGCCACTACTGGCACCACGCGCTCTCCGAGTGTAACGCCGCGGCGAAGTCGGCCGGCCTGCCGTGCCTCGACGGCCCGTACGCCGACATCGAGGACGCCGACGGGTTCCGCGAGTCCGCCCAGAACGCCAACATGATCGGCTGCGACGGCAAGTGGGCGATCCACCCCTCGCAGATCGAGATCGGCAACGAAGTGTTCGCGCCGGACCCGGAGACCGCCGAGCGCGCCAAGCGCATCGTCGACGCCTACGCCGAGGCGATGGAGGAGGGCAAAGGCGCCGTGAGCGTCGACGGGCAGATGGTCGACGAAGCGACCAACAAGATGGCCCAGGACATCGTCGAGACCGCCGAGGCCGCCGGCATCCTGTAATCGGTCGATCGAACGCTCGACCGCGGACCTCCGACACGTCGGTTTTTTCGCGTCGCTCGCGTCCCGGAGTGACAGTGGTCGATGACGGGAGCGGGTGGGGTAGATCGCTGGCGCCGATGCGATATTTAAATAGCGATGGCGACGGCGATGACCGTTAATATCTGCCGTGCGGTGGCGTCGCCGGCGGCAAGCGAGAGCTTCGCTCTCGCCCCGCGTGCCTGCGAGCGGGCCGCAGGCCCGCGAGGAGCATGCGCGAGGTCGTCGGGCGAAGCCCGACTGCCAGAGGCGCGTCGCGCCTCGCTGTCGCCGGCGCTACGCGCCGGCTGCCAGAGAATCTTCGATTCTCGCTGGAGGCGGCGGGCCGGCGCGGCCCCGCCCGCGCCGGTCCGTCCGACGAGGCTGGGGAGGTGTGAGGTGCTGTACGATGCCGTGCGGGGTGGGACTCAGAGAGTCCGCCTCGTCGGCTGGGGCTTTGGAGGTGTTTACCGTCGACCCGCGATCGACTGCTTATAAACAAACGGCTGGGGCTTTCGAGGAGTTCACCGCGCCGTCGACGTGTGTACGGCCGCCTGCAACGCTCCGGAATCGGTTATAAACCCGCTCCCCGATCACCGACCCGATTTATAACGGCTCGATCAGCTCGACCGCGTGCCCGTCCGGGTCCTTCACGAACGCGGTCCGCGCGCCGGCCTCCGGCTGGTCGCCCGGCTCCTTCACCACGCCGTGGTGGTCGATCGCCTCGAACGTCTCGTCGACGTCGTCGACGCCGACGGCGACGTGGTCGTAGCGGTCGCCGTCCGTGCTCGGCTCCTCGCCGTCGGTGTCGGACAGCTGGAACTCGACGCCGGCGTCGTCGGCGACGTACACGTTGCGCGTGTCGCCGTCGGCGGTCGTGAACTCCCACGATCGCTCGAAGCCGAGCTGCTCGACGTACCAGTCGGCGGTGCGGTCGGCGTCAGCCACGTTGAGACAGGTGTGGAGTATCTCCATGTGCCGGGGTGTCCCGGCGAGGTAATAAATCCCGGCGAGCGGCCGCCGTTCGAGTTTCATGAACAAAGGTTTTATTCGCTTTTCTCTCTCGTCTACCAGTATGGCAAGCCAGCCCACGCGGGGAAGTGACAAGCCCGACTTAGACACGTCGGCGGCCGCGCTCGGTCACGACCATCCGGACGTGCCCGCCTACCGGGCGCTCGCGGAGGACCTCCGCGGGCGCGTCGACGGCGAAGTCCAGTTCGACGAGTACGCACAGGTACTGTACGCCACCGACGGTAGCATCTATCAGGCCCGGCCGGCGGGCGTCGTGACGCCGCGCTCGGTCGAGGACGTGCAGGCGACGATGCGGGTCGCGGCCGACCACGAGGTCCCGGTCATCCCCCGGGGTGCGGGTTCCTCGCTGGGCGGCCAGACCGTCGGCCCGGGCTGTGTCGTCCTCGACTTCTCGAAGTACATGGACGAGATCGTCGAGGTCCGGCCCGACGACCGCCGGGCGGTGGTTCAGCCCGGGGTCGTCCAGGACCACCTCGACACCCGGCTGGCCGAGGACGGACTGAAGTTCGCGCCCGACCCGGCCTCCTCGGCGCGCGCGACGGTCGTGGGCGGCATCGGCAACAACTCCACGGGCGCGCACTCGGTGCGGTACGGGATCACCGACGCGTACACGGAGGAGCTGGACGTGGTGCTCGCGGACGGCTCGCTCATCCACACCCGCGAGGTCGTCCTCGACTCGCCGGAGTACGAGGAGATCGTCGCGGGCGACGACCGAGAGGCCGCGCTGTACGAGACCACCCGAAAGCTCGTCGAGGAGAACGAGGCCGAGATCGACGAGAAGTACCCGAACCTCAAGCGCTCCGTCTCCGGCTACAACCTCCACAAGGTCATCTACGAGAACGACGAGGGCGAGGAGGTGATCAACCTCTCGAAGCTGTTCGTCGGCGCCGAGGGGACGCTCGGCACCATCGTCGAGGCCGAGGTGTCCCTCGTCACCCGTCCCGAGGAGACGGCGCTCGCGCTGTACACCTTCGACTCGCTGGTCGACGCGATGAAGGCGGTCCCCGAGGCGCTGGAGTTCCCGGTGAGCGCGGTCGAGCTGATGGACGACGAGGTGTTCTCGCTCGCCGCCGGATCACAGGAGTTCGCGCAGTACGCCGAGCCGATCCCGGACCGCGCGGCCGCGGCGCTCATGCTGGAGTGGGACTCCGAGCTCGTCGACGACTTCGAAGACGCCATCGCCGACACGAACGCCCACTTCGTCGACGAGGGCGACGCGTTCGATGTGCTGGAGGCGTACACCCCCGAGGACCAGGCCGACATCTGGAAGCTCCGGAAGGCGGCCATCCCGCTGCTAATGGGCATGCAGGGAGACGCGAAGCCGTACCCGTTCATCGAGGACGCGACGGTGCCGCCAGAGGAGCTGGCGGAGTACGTCGGGCAGTTCGAGCAGGTCCTCACCGACCACGGCACCTCGGCGGCGTACTTCGCGCACGCCGGGTCCGGCACCCTCCACATCCGCCCCATCCTCTCGCTGAAAGAGGAGGAGGGCGTCGAGAAGATGCACTCCATCTCCGAGGACGTCACCGACCTCGTGTTGGAGCACCACGGCGCCTTCTCGGGCGAGCACGGCGACGGGCTCGCGCGGACGGAGTTCAACCCGAAGATGTACGGCGAGGCGCTCTGGAGCGCGTTCCAGGAGCTCAAGTCGACGTTCGACCCCGAGTGGCGGATGAACCCCGGGAAAGTGGTGTACGTCGACGGCGACACCGCCGCCGAGCGGGGCTACCCCGACACCGCCGCCGACACGGATATGCGCGAGAACCTCCGGTACGGCCCGGCCTACCAGTCGATCGAGCCGCAGACGACGCTCGACTTCTCCGACGAGGGGGGGTTCTCGCACCTCGTCGAGCTGTGTAACGGCTGCGGCACCTGCCGGGAGACCGACTCCGGCGTGATGTGTCCGACCTACCGCGCCTCCGAGGAGGAGATCCAGGCGACCCGCGGCCGGGCGAACATGCTCCGGGCCGCCATCAGCGGGGAGCTCGACGAGGACGAGATCCACTCCGACCGCTTCCAGGAGGAGGTGCTCGGGCTCTGCGTCGGCTGTAAGGGCTGTAAGAGCGACTGTCCGACCGGCGTCGACCTCGCGAAGCTGAAAGCCGAGGTGAAACACGAGCACCACGAGGAGGAAGGGTCGGGGCTCCGCGAGCGGATCTTCCGCGACATCGACCGCTTCTCGGCGATCGGGAGCACGCTCGCGCCCGTGTCGAACGCGGCGACGAAGATCCCCGGCGCCCGGGCCGTGATGGACGCGGTCGCGGGCATCGCGCCCGACCGCGAGCTGCCGACGTTCCGCTCCGAGAGCTTCGAGGAGTGGTTCGCGTCCCGCGGCGGGTCGACGGTCGACCCCGACGAGGCGGTCGACACGGTCGCGCTGTTCCCCGACACGTACACTAACTACAGCTACCCGGCCGCCGGCAAGGCCGCCGTCGCGGTGCTGGAGGCGGCCGGCGTCCGCGTGGAGGTGCCGGACGACCTCGCGCCCTCGGGTCGGGCGGCGTTCTCGACCGGCTTCCTCGACGAGGCCCGCGAGCGCGCCGAGACCAACGTCGCCGCGCTCGCGCCCCGCGTCAGCGACGGGCAGTCGGTCGTCTTCGTCGAGCCCTCGGACGCGGTGATGTTCCAGGACGAGTACCTCGACCTCCTCGACGGCCCTGACGTCGAGGCGGTGTCGGCCGCCGCGTACGGCGTCCTGGAGTACCTCGACGCGGGCCGCGTCGACGAGCGGCTGGCGTTCGACGCGCCCGCGGAGACGCTCACCTACCACGGCCACTGCAACCAGAAGGCGACGAACAAGGACCACCACGCGGTCGGCGTGCTCCGCCGGGCCGGCTACGACGTGGACCCGCTCGACTCTTCCTGCTGCGGGATGGCCGGCTCGTTCGGCTACGAGTCGGAGCACTACGACCTCTCGAAGGCGATCGGCCGGATCCTCTTTGACCAGGTTGACGAGAGTCACGGCGAGACGGTGACCGCGCCGGGCGCCTCCTGTCGGTCGCAGCTCGGCGACCGCGACGGGGCGAAGGAGAACCCGCCGCACCCGATCGAGAAGGTCGCCGAGGCGGTAACCGAGCCCGCGCCCGACGCCGTCGCCGAGGCGGGCGCGACCGGGGCGACGAGCCCGTCGCCGGCCGACGACTGAGTCGGCGTCACTGTCCGCGCCGTTTTTTTTTTAAATCTCGTCCGCTCGCCGGCCTCGCCGCTCCGGGGTCGCCGTCGCAAATAAAAGAGCCGCGCCGCGGTGCCGTTCCCGCGCTCAGAACACGCCGGGGAACAGCACGTAGCTGAACAGTAGACACAGCAGGCCGACGCCCGTCGCGTAGTACAGCAGCGGGATCATGTTCAGCCGCATCACCCGCCCCTCCTGTCCGAGGAGGCCGACCGTCGCCAGCGCGGCGACGAGGTTGTGGATCGCGACGAGGTTCCCG
>Ga0136590_1001364_pt1 | contig 10161 bp, 10 predicted proteins | sample AntRauMFilla3765_FD_104934 | JGI IMG/M metagenome (GOLD analysis project Ga0136590, IMG submission 104934) | Saline lake microbial communities from Rauer Islands, Antarctica - Metagenome Filla 3 #765 | ecosystem: Environmental > Aquatic > Non-marine Saline and Alkaline > Saline | place... | reverse complement strand
ACACATATATATATATATGTATATATATATACATATATATATATATATATATATATATACACATGTGTTTCCTTGTTACAAGCTCTAGACCCCTCAATACAAGGGAGGCAGTCCTACTTGTGCTCGTGTATATGACTCGTCCTTGACATTGGTGCCATATTCTGCAATGACTTCACCACCAAAGGGTATCTCACGCGTGCTTATCAACACCACGATGACGTCGATGTCGCCGTTGGGCCTTTTGTAATTCAGACCGCGGAACACTGCATTTACTTCAATGGGGTTATTATCTTTGTCAACGTCGCCTTTGTAGGCAGTGTTGGCAAAACCGGCCTCACACTGGTCACTTGTTTTCCAGAGTATTGCGGTGCCATAGTGATCGTAAATCATCCCTTCCATCAGATTGTCAGATGCGTAACCCAACACCCCAATAATTTTGTATCGTTCACAGGGCAGACAACTGTTCAATACGTCAATGAATAGCCCTTGTCCGTGTAATTCCGACTTTTGCACATACGTGCCAGTTTTTGTATACATGTCGTGTCCCTCAATTCTCAGCCACGCCTCTGAAAAGCACTTCGCGCCCACGAGGACTGCTTGTAGCGGATATAAGAGGTGTGCTATCATCCCGTCTACATCGTCTGAGTCTGGGAGTAGGTGTTCGTTTTTTGCTTCATCATATGAAACGTTTTTTCGTTCTCGGCAAGAACGACGCCTCATATCACGCGGTGTGTTATCGTGGGCTGTGTCAGTGGCGTCTTATATAAATGCGCTGTGCTTCTTGAGGACGCCTGTTTGTGTCGTGCGGGATGGACAAAGCGAGGGCATATATAACACTGTTCTCGCGGTCTGGCAATGGAGCGCTCCTCGGCACGACTCTTGACGGACTTGAAGGAAGGGATGGCGCATGCGAAGAAGTGGCTGGCGCCCGGCGTGAGGTACCGGAGCTTGCACGAGTCGCGGCCACACACCCCCCCGCGCGCTCGCCGAGAAGGCAGGCCGGCGCACAAGGAGCTGTGGGTGCACCAGGAGACGTGCGTGCGTCGCAGCGCCGAGGAGATGCGCGGGCGCGAGCGCCTGCGCCGGGTGCACGCAGACGGCCGGAGTTGGACCGCGTGCGTGGACACGGTCTTGTGGACGCGAGGAGAGCTGCGCAACTGTGACTTGTCGGGACAGAGGAGTATTTAAACAGAGGGCCTCCCACAACAATGAGTCAAGTGCACATGCGCCTACGGGTCGAGTGCAGCCAGCTGCCGGCCTCGGACGGCATCCCCGAGTACGTGAAGACGGTGAGTGCGAGGATGCCGCTCTCGGTCACGCACAAGCAGGCGCTGCGCAAGGTGTGCGGGTGCATCGAGACGGAGGCTCTCTTCCACGAGGACAGTGAGTTTGTGGCGTCCTCGGTGCGCGCCGCCGTGGAGCGCGGTGCGTGGCGGGAGGTGCCTGCGAACACCTTGCTCGCCTTGCAGGGCTGCGACGCGCCGCAGCTGCGGATCGCGGTGGGCAGCGAGGTGCTCCTCGAGAACGTGCACGTGGTGCTGGGCCGGCTCAACATCTCGACCGCGCTGGAGCCTGGCACGGCAGCCTGTCCGGCGTACACGTACTCGCAGACCAAGAGCAGCATGCAGCTGGATGTGCCTGCGGTGCAGATCACGTGCCTGCGCGGGGACGTGCTCTTTGGCCTCAGTCTGCGGCTCACTCCATGCCTGCAGGGCGCCCTCTTTTCGCAGTGCTTTTCGCAGGTCGGGGACGTCTGCCGTCCCGAGGAGCGGCAGCACCGGCTGGAGGTGTCCGGGGTGGCCCCGACGATGCGGGGCATGTCGCACCAAGAGTACCGAGGTGTGTGCCACGAGAGTCACCAGCGGGACATCGCCGAGACCGGCGGGGGGAGCACGGCAGGCGTCGCCGCGAGCAGCGTGCTCGACAAGTGGACGAGTGTGCTGAGCAGCGTCGTCGGGGGGGGCGGCAAGACGCGCACGGTGCACACGGTGTTGTTCAGATAAGATGGGCCTATGCTGTTTTATTAATGAATATTGATAACTCAAGATGCCGGCTGGCGTGTGTGTTTGCTGCGCGCTCACAACTCCTGGTTGCCCGTGTTGTAGTGCGACAACATGAGGAATATGATGTAGGTGAGCACAGCAAACTTTCGCAGTCGATCCGCGCTCTCGACGCCATACTCCTCGTCGTGCTCCGTCACGAAGGGCAGCACCTCGTAGAAGAAGTCGAGGCCGGTCAGGGCGATGACAAAGACAATGATAAAGTACATGTACTGGTTCTGTGTGTAGATTGCGAGCGGGTTGTGTGAGGTCGTCGCGGTGGAGGAGATGGTGTACGAGAAGACGCCGATGACGACGACCACGAGGAAGCCGTAGAGGCGGGTCCAGCCGAAGAACTGCAGGATGTGCTTGGTGGCGGTGAGGTCCTCTTCGTTGCCCTCGGCGGGGCCGGTGCCGCTCTGCAGCTGCGTCAGCACCGTGGTGTCGAGGCGGCCGCAGAAGATGTCGTACACGATACGGATGAGGTTGCAGAGGTGCTGGATGAGCCCGGCCGAGACGAGGAGCACGTAGGTGGTCGTGAGGATGGTCTCGTCGTGTTCGGCGTTCTGCATCTTGAGCCCGACGCCGACGAGGGCGAGCCCGGCGATCATGGGCACGTCCGTGAAGACCCGCTCGAAGAGCTCGTTGTACTGCTTGAGAGACTGCTCGTGCTGGCACATGACCCGCGAGAAGAAGGTGAGCAGCACCATGAGGATCACGGCCAGCGCCGCCGTGATGCAGGTGAGCACGTTGAGGAAGGAGTACTCCTGCTGCTGCCCCGCCGGCACGGTGGTGTTGAGCTTGTTGTTGGCCTGGAAGGAGAGCAGCTGCCACACGAAGAAGACGAGCGGGAGGATGTCGATGAACCACACCCAGACCATGAGGTCGTGGTAGGCGGTCTGCACCCTCTTGCGCACGCCGAGCACGTCGAGCGAGACAAACATCAGGGCGAGGCCCACGAGGACGAGGAGCTTGGTGTTGTAGACGGAGGCGAAGTGCACGGCGTACTGCGGGGCGGCCGTGTCCGAGCACCACTCCCTGAACTCGACGATGCGCGCGAACTCCGCGTCGGTGGGCTCGGAGAAGACGTTGCCGGCCATCGCGCCGCTCTGGACTCTCTCGAGCGCGTAGGACTGCACGGCGGAGCGGGAGCCCGGGACGACGGCCTGCAGGTCTGTGGTGATGCTGCGCACGAGTGCCACCGTCGCCGGGATCGCGAGCGACGCGTGGGTGTCGATGCACGTGCAGATGCTGACGGGCCCGGCGGTGTCCCAGTTCTTCTGGAGGGCCGCGAGATCGACGTAGAGGCTCGCGGGGTCGTTCCCCTGGAAGAGCACCGGCGCCTGGTTGCCGAAGCACCCCAGACTGTACTTGAGCGCGCCCACGGCGTGCAGGCCGTGCTTGGTGTTCCACTCGGAGGCCATGTAGACGGAGCGCGAGGAGAAGGCGTCGGAGAGGCCGTCGCGCTGGTAGAAGAGCACGGGCTGCAGCGTGTATGTCGAGGTCAGCTCGGGCAGGATGTTCCTGTCGCTGTAGTACTCCACGGCCATGGTGACCAGGGCCACGATGCCGAGCAGCAGCAGCGGCCAGTCTGTGTACCTGCGGGTCGCTGGAGTCGCTTCCGCACGAAGTGTCTTGGTTCCCGACATTGCGCTTTTATTCGTCTCTCTTTTATACTTGGGCCTGCGGTTCGCTGGCCGCTGTCCTCAGACCGCGGCCTCGAAGCGCACCGTGTTTTTGACAGTGATATACCCGAAGTTGCCGCTGAGGGGGTCCGGGGCCGCGTGCAGCCGGGTCCAGTATGCGAGGGTCCACATGACGTTGCAGACGTGCGCGAGCATGCGCTCGGGCTGCCACAGGCTGGACTTGGTGCGCTGCGAGAGCGTGAGGCTCTTGGTGGCGCTGGCGTGGAGCAGGGCGTAGACCTGCGTGGCGCTCTGCGTGTCCGCGATGGCGCGGATCGTCTCCGGCCCCACGCCGCGCGCGTTCTTCTGCACGAGCTGCTGGTACACGACGACGAGCGCCGTCATGAGCTCGGTGCTCGTGCCCAGGGCGTTGGCGCGCAGCTTGTGCCGGGCGGCCCACAGCTTGCTGGGCCCGAGCGCGGGCAGGTTCATGCAGAAGTCGCAGCCGGTCATGGCCACGAGCGCGGCGAAGCACGAGGCCGGCGAGGGGCGTCCGGGGAACTCCGTGGCGAGCCAGGCGAGTAGCAGCGCGGTGTCGACGAACTCGTACTCGCGCTTGGTGCTGCCCGAGGCGCTGCGCTTGGCGGCCACGGCGGTGCGGGTCTTCATGCGGTGGATGAGGATGTTGGCCTTCTGCCCGCTCGTCCGGAGATGCTTCTCGAGCTGGATGAGCGCGATGGGGATGAAGTCGCCGTCGGTGGACACGAGCAGCAGCGTGCCCTTGTGCGGGAGCCAGTCGGGGCCCTTGATGTCGCACTCGCCGCGCCGGAGGGGGGTGGCCTCGCTGTGCTGCTCAAAGAGCGCAGGGAGCTGGTAGCTCCCGCACACCACCTCGGGCACGCCGTGGAAGTCCAGCACGACGCTGCGCCGCTGTTCGAGCCGGTAGTGCTGCTTGAGACAGTTCACCACGAACTGGATGACTTTGACCTTGAAGGTGCGGTTGCGCATGGCCGCCATCCACTCCTCGGGGGGGTGTGCGGGCAGGTCGTCGGCCAGGTCGAAGGACACCTCCGGGACGCTGCGGTTGCGCTTGCTCTGCGTCATGTTCTTCGACCGCGGCACGTACGTGTAGTCGTCGAAGCCCATGACGACGACCGAGGCGCCGAGGGCAAAGGCGTGCTCGATGGTGTTGACGAACTGCGAGTGCAGGAAGGCCTGCCACGTCGTGACGTGGTCGCCCTTCATGAGCTTGATCTGCCCGTCGATGAAGACGATGTCGGGAAACGAGGCGGGAGCGCTTGTGAACGCGCGGGGCACGTTGGTTTTCAGGAGCTTGACCCAGCCCGCGTCGATGGTCATCGTTGTCGCGTCCCGCACGCACACGCGTATAGTGTGTTTAGTTTTTTTTTCGCCTGGCAAGCCCCGCGGGCGCTCAGTCCCACTTGTCCGCCGCGGACTTGATCACGTACACCGTCACCGCGGCGACCTCGGCCTCGGACAGCCGCTCGGCAAACGCCGGCATCAGGTTCTTGCCGTGCGAGGCCTGGTACGCCACGGCCTTCTCCGAAAAGCCCCCCGTCAGATACTGTTCGATGGCCGCCTTCTCGAGCGAGCGCTCGGCCTCAACGAGATTGCCTCCGCCGGCATGACAGCTGGCACAGTGTGCGGCAAACACGCGCTCGCCGGCGTCGGCCTGCGCGTCCGCCGGCAGCAGCCGCAGCGCAGGCACGGGCCGACGGGCGCCCACACCCCGGCACGACAGGGAGAGGCCGTGGCCAGCGAGTGGAGGCGGGGCGCCGGACAGCACAAAAGCCTCGCACGACTGGAGGACACCCATCACCAGCACCATCACACACGCGAGACAGGACATGTTGGGGGCCAGCTCGTGAGGCTTATATATATTCTTTCGTTACGTGATGGGTTCATGCACTTATCGGCTTGGCCGTGACAGCCCCCGGCACACTTGTGCGAGCCTGTCTCGCGTGTAAATGCTCTTTAATAAAGGCTCTCTGTTATAAAAGAGACAAGTGCCATGGCGCAATGCGCAGCGCGAAACCAGGCTTCTGGCTCGGGGGTGTGTGGCTGGTATCTCTGCTGTGTGCCCCCCTGGCGCACAGCACGCTGGTGACGGTGCAGTCGCTCACGCAGGAGCACATGGACACGCTGACCGACGCGGTGAACCGAGCGTCGGCGGCGGACTACACCGGGACTGCGCGGGTCACGCTGGGCACGATCGAGGCGACGATGAGCCGAGTGGTGGACATGGACAGCGAGTACCTGCTCACGGTGGCCGAGTCCGTGCCGACGCTGCAGCTGCTCGGCGAGATCCACTTCAACTCGAGCTCGCAGACGTGGCACCTGCAGTACCAGGTGATGGGCCGGGACGAGACGAGCGACCTCAACCAGTACATGCGGACGCTGTACCTGACCAAGGGCGGGAATGCGCACGCAGGGGATCACGAGAACACGTGTCTGAGAGAGTCCGAGAGCGACAACGACTGTCTGCAGCAGCTGCGCTCGGACTACGTGGTGCCGCCGGGGGAGCTCTCTGCTTCGCACGACAACCTGCTCTTCGAGCTGGGCAGCATCCGGAGCTCGCTCACGACGCACCCCAGCAGCCTGGTGCAGACGCTGGACCTCAGCATCCCCCACAGGACGGTCGTGGAGCTGCTGGCGCGCAGGGAGACCCGGACGTCGCTGGCCTTCGGCGACCAGCAGCAGTACAGCTTCGGGGTGGGCATGCTCTTCCTGCTCCCGGGCAGGAACACCATCATCTTCGACTCCTTCGAGCTCGTCGAGAACGCGCAGGCGCAGGCGGTGGTCACGAAGACCGTGTCGTACTCGATCGCCAGACACGTCTCCTTCTTCACGGAAGTGGTGCAGAGCGACGAGCGGATCCGGCTGGTGTCCATCGAGTACCTGGTGGAGGCCGGGCACGAGTTGCGCAACCTGAGCACGACCGTCAACGGGCACGAGGTGTCGCGGGGGGAGTGCGAGCTCGCCGCGCAGCGCATCGCGGCGCTCGCGGACCCCACGTGTCTGGCCGGCCGCGCCATGTGTGCGATCGAGCAGTACAACACCGGCTCCGGGCCCGCGGGAGGGTACACGTGGGTCACGTTCACCGCGCCCATCCCTGCCGCGGTCTCGGGCGGGGAGGGCCTGCTGCTCGTGAACACGCTGCTCGACACGGTGGACCGCACCACGGGCACCCAGGTGTGGTCGGCCGTCAACTTCAAGACCAGCAGCAGCCCGCGTCCGGTGTGCACGGAGGTGCAGGTCACCGCCTTCAACCCGACGCAGTATGCGCGGGCCACCCTGTACGAGTCCGTGTCGCTGCACGCGCAGGAGCTCAGCAGCACCACGCACTCGGTGTCGAACCACACCGTGGACGGCCGGCCGGCCCTGAGCATGGCGGACGCGCTGCTCACCCTCGTGCTCTCGCCGGGGCAGTCTGCCGACGCGCTGGCATACTTCACGAGCAACCCCGAGCAGGAGCTCCGGCTGGATGAGGTGTACATGTCGCACGCCAAGCCCTACGTGGAGTTTGCGCAGGACGTGCGCAACACCCTGCTCGGCGTCTCCGCGGGCGACGGGACGTACACCGGCCGCTCGAGCATGATCCTCGACCCCCGGCTCGTGCAGACGTGTCCCCTGGAGTCCGGCGCGGGCTTCACCTACGGCGCCGAGCGCTTCGACTGCGTGACCACGCAGGACTGGGGAGTCGCGCAGGGCGCCATGCAGCGGCCGTTCTCGCACGTGCACACCAGCTTTGTGCACGAGGTGACACACACGCCGGCAGACGTGGCGTGGCTCCGGTCCAACATCTTCGGGTCCTCGGAGGTGGGGCTGGCAGCCGCCGCCGACTTCGTGAGCCGCCTCGAGGCCAAGACCAGCGCCGACCGCCGCGCACACACGCGCACGTACTGGATCTGGCCCCTCTACGCGTGGCCCAGCGAGTCCCCCGTGGGCCTCAAGGACAAGACCATGCTCAGTCTTGCGTGGTCGCTGGGCGCGGGGGCGAGCCCCGGGTCGGACCCGGGCTCGCGGCGCCTGCTCGCGGCGCCCCTGGCTCCGGCGCAGCCCCCCCCCGCGCGGGTTTTCCACGCGCTGCCCGTGCGCGCCGTGCGCCGGGGCCTCTGGGACGCGCACGCCAGGCGGCCGGCCCCGGCGGGCCTCCCGCACGGGCAGCTCGTGCGCCGGATGCCCAGGCCGAGCGTGGGCGCACGCCCCGTGCACACGCTGCTCGCAGGGCAGGGGCACGAGAAGCGAGAGAGCACCGCGCGCCCTATTTAAAGCAGACGCGCCGGCCGGGAATGCCCCAGTTCGTGTCGGACTGCTTTGCCTGGGCCATCCAGCGACTGGCGTTCGATCCACCCCGCTTCCCGGGGTACCGCGAGCACGAGGCCGAGTATGTCAAGACGATCGACGGACTGCGCATCGCCACGCTGCTCGTGCGGCCGGGGCGCGAGGACCTCGTGGACGCCGGGCCCCCCGTGCGCGACCTCATCCTGTACAGCCACGGCAACGCGGAGGACATCGGCTCGTGCCGGGCGCGCTGCCAGTGGCTGGCCGACGGCCTCGACTGCGACGTCCTCGTGTACGACTACGTCAACTACGGCCACTCCTCGGCGAGCACCATGACGGAGGAGCGCATGTACGCCGCCATCCTGGCCGTGTACGAGTATGCGTCGAGGCAGCCGGCGCACGCGTCGCGCCGCCTCTTCATCATGGGCCGCTCGCTCGGGACCACCGCGAGCACCCGGCTCGCACGGGTGCTCAGCGACCAATCCCAGCCAGACGGTGCGCGCCTCTTCTGCGGACTCATCCTCGAGTCGCCCCTGGCGTCGGGCTTCCGCGTGCTCTGTGACGGCGAGACGCTGCCCGCGACAGTCGCCGCGGCGCTCGACCGGGTCTTCTGTCCCCTGATTCTCGACATCCCGCTCGTCACCCAGCCCGTGTTTGTCATCCACGGCCAACAAGACCTGGTCATCAACATCAGCAACGCACGCCTCATCCAGGAGCACGTGAGGCCGCTCAGCTCCTACCCCCCGCTGTTCGTCGACGCAGGCCACAACGACGTCGAGGAGTGTGCCGGCACCCTGCTCCTGCGGGGCATCCGCCGCTTCCAGGCCTTCTGCCAGACAGGCTGCGCGGTGCCCCCGTAGCCTGTGCTTGTATCACAAACACCCAGCCTGCTGTATTTCGCACACGCTCACTCGCGAGCAATGAGTCTGGGACAAGTCCTCTCGGGCTGTCGACGCGAGAGGGTTCCGGCGAATCTGCTCAAGCAGTGCAGGGAGGCGGACGCCGTCGTGGTCGACAACATCCTCACAGTCCTGCAGGATGCGATTCCGTGCACAAACATCCCGCTGAGCGTCATCCGAGTGCACAGCGCCATGTACGAGATTACTGTGCCCGTCAGTTCGGGCGACATCTCGCTGCAGCAGTTGCTCACCGTGCAAAATTACAGTCCGGCTCGCATAGCAGACATCAAAGTTGTGCGCCAAGACCCTTCTCTTGCAATACTGCTGAGTGTCTGTGACGAAACTCACACTGTCATGTGCACAGACATCAATGTCGTTCGCATCTGCAAGAGAAGCAAGCGTTGACAAACTGTTTCGCACTAATTCTTTGTTGGGAGTGAGACTCTTGCACTTGTTATTAAAGAGACAAACGTGGCGTATTTAATGTTGTCATTAATCGACGAAAGAATAAAACATTCGAAGACATTACCTGTTGATGAGTTGATACATTACCTTCAAGAAGAAATAAATTCACTTGAAGCGCGTATGGAGGGCCGGCGTGCGAGACAAGAGACGATTCTGAATTATATGACGCGGACACTAGCAGATTACAAAAAAGGAATGAAATACTTGAACGAAGGTAATGTAGATGCTGCACTCAATATCCACCAAGTGCTTGTTGGTATTGCCGAGGAAGAAAATAAAGCCAAACCAAATGGCATCAATCCATACGTTGTCTGACTTTTCAAGGCGAGCGCCCGAAAAGAGGCGCGACGAGCGCGAGCTGCTTCAGCAGCAGATGGCGGAATCCCAAACGGTGCGACTGTATCACAGATACAAGCAAGCGTTGACACAAGGACACTTTGTTCTTTTCCGTGTTATTTTATAATAAATTCAAAAATGGTCTTCAGTTCTCGTACTGATGTGTGTTCTTTAGGCATAACTGTTTACTGACAGTGCGCTCGCATATAAACGAGTGCAGCCTGCTTCGATTTCAGCCTTTCTTCAATGGGGCAAAGCACCTGTGTCTCAACTGATTCATGAAAGATATCATCTTCGTCGAGCTCGGCCTCGGCCTCCTTCTGTGCCTTGGCCGCTGCCTCTGCCGCCTCGGCGTCGGCGACAGCCTCTTCCTGCTTGGCCTTGAGATCCGCTGCCTCCTGAAGGGCCTTGGCTTTTGTTTCCTCCTGGGCCTTGAGCTCCTCGTCCTGCTTGGCCTTGAGATCCGCTGCCTCCTGAAGGGCCTTGGCTTTT
>Ga0136590_1001355_pt1 | contig 10211 bp, 10 predicted proteins | sample AntRauMFilla3765_FD_104934 | JGI IMG/M metagenome (GOLD analysis project Ga0136590, IMG submission 104934) | Saline lake microbial communities from Rauer Islands, Antarctica - Metagenome Filla 3 #765 | ecosystem: Environmental > Aquatic > Non-marine Saline and Alkaline > Saline | place... | reverse complement strand
TGTAAAGCGCCGACTCCGTCACCGCTGGTGTGTCAAAATCACCGAAGGCTTCGCTGATGTGCAGGGTGCTGCCGGTCTCGAGGCAGTCGTGCATCCAGCCGGTGACCAGTCCGCCACGGATTCGCTTGACAGTCACCGCGATTGTGCCGTTTTCACGCCACTGGCCCGGCGTGCTGGACAGGCTGAACGTGCGCGTGCGCCGGACACCGTTGATGTCCAGGGTCATGGCTATATGCTGTCCCGCGCGAAACCCCTGCCAGCGGCTGGCGGGCTGAAGTACGAATGTTCTGGTGTCTGCGGTTTCTTGTGCGATTGAAAGTACCCTCGCACAGACAGCCTGCCGGGTTAGAAGTGGATCAATGCGCTCCAGTAACGGGTCAAAAAAAGCGGCCGGGTCGTCACGGTTAAAAAGTTGGCGGCCGAGCCAGTGCAAGGCGGTGGATGCTTGAAACTGAGAGAGCATGATTGTTTCCTTCGCTTGTGTACATTTGTTCACAACTGTGTACAACTGTACACAAGCAAATCCAAAGCTACAACAAGATCGGTTTAATTATTTTTAAACACCAGGCTCTGATTATTTCTGACTTGGCATTGTGTACACTCGTTTTTTCAGGAATGACGCAGGTGACAGACGATCAATGGCTGAGAGAGCGAGGCCCAAGCCGGGAGAGACCCGGGAAAAACTGATGGAGGCAGCCCTGGCCTTGGTCGGCAAAGGGCGGCATTTCGCCAGCCTGGGCATTCGTGAGGTGACTCGTCAGGCCGGTGTGGTTCCGACGTCCTTTTACCGGCATTTCAAAAATATGGACGACCTGGGCCTTCAGTTGGTAGACGAGCTGGGGCTGGTGCTGCGTCGAATGATGCGCGAAGCCCGCGCGAATGTTCTGCAGGCCGACAAACTGATTGACGAGTCAGTGGGGATTTTCATCAGCCACGCCCAGAATAACCGCAGTTATTTCATGTTCATGGCCCAGGGCCTGGCTGGAGAGAGCCAGGCCGTGCAGGAGGGCATACGCAGCGAGATGCGGTATTTTGCCAGTGAGCTGGCCAACGACCTGCGCAGGCTCCGGGTAGTGGATCACCTGCAGGATGCGGATCTTGATCTGACCTGTGATCTGGTGGTCCGGAGTGTTGCCTTCAGCCTGACGGACCTGCTGGGCATCGCCCCGGATAACGACCACCAGATTGAACAGGTCCGGCAGCGCACCGCGCGTTTCCTGCAACTGATCTTTGTGGGGGCGGCTAACTGGCGCCGTTAGAGCACCGTCACCAGCCCGATAGCCACAAGCGTCGCGATTACGGGTATCGCCACTGTGACCACGAAAATGTCCTTGTACGCTTCTTTGTGCTTGAGCCCCATAATGGTCAGCATGGCAATGACCGCACCGCAGTGGGGTAGCGAATCAATACCACCGGAACCCAGCGTGGCGATTCGGTGCAGGGTCTCGGGCTCGATCCCCATTTCCAGGTAACGCTCGGCAAAGGTCTGCATGAAAATCTGCAGCCCGCCGGAGCCGGAGCCCACAATTGCGGACACCACGCTGACCGAGGTAAATACGGACAGCAGTGGTGGCAAAGGCAGGCCCAGCACCCATTGTGAAAAGCTACCGAAACCGTCCGTCTGGGTGACAACACTGCCGAAACCGATCACCGCAGCGGTATTGAGCAACGGCATGATTGAATCGTTCGCACCCGCCCCGAGGCTTTCCATCGCTTTGGCCCGAAAGTTTGCAAACAACGCCACGCAGCTCCCGGCACCGATGATCAGCGCAAAGCTTGGCCATAGAATGGGCTCGCTGCCGGCGAAGGCGATGATGTCACCAATGACCGCAGAGTTTTCATCGGCCAGGCCCAGTGCCGTCAGCAGGCGGGGCAGAATGATCGTGCCCAGTACCAACGCCAGCGGCAGAATGCTGAGCTTCCAGGCCGGCCCGTGCGCCAGCGCCGGGGCCAGGTTTTCCATGGCCTTATCCTGCTCGCTCACCTCATAGCCTTCGCCATTGGTACGGGCTTTGCTCCACTCCCTTTCCAGATACATCATTCCCAGTACGAACATAATGGCGCCGGCGGTCAGGCCGATCAACGCGCCGGCGAACAGGTCCGTGCCCAGCGACGTGGCGGCAATGACGTTGTGAATCGACGGGGTGCCCGGCAGGGCGGTCATGGTGAATGTGCCCGCGCCCAACGCGGTCGCGCCGCAAAACAGCCGCCTGGGCAAGTCGGCTTCACGCATCAGGGCCACGCCCAGCGGATACATGGTGAAAACCACCACAAACACCACGACACCGCCGTAGGTCAGAAGAGCGCATACCAGCATGGTGATCAGAATGGTGCGTTTGGCCCCAAGGCTCCGGGTGATGGCGCTGGCGATGGACCCGGCAGCGCCGCTGGAAGCCATCATCTTGCCGAAGATGGCGCCGTCAGAAACAGCACAAAGAATTTACCCGCGAAACTGAAGGCGCCCAGAGGGCCAAACGGGAAGTGATTCAGCAGCGCTTCAGAAAATCCCATGCCGTTGGTGACTGCCACAATCAGGCTCGACACCAGCGCGGCCACAAGAATGTTCACGCCCCGCAGGGCCATGATAATCAGCAATACCAATCCGGCCAGCAGCCCCAGGTTTGCAAGCATAAAAAGACTTCCGTTCAGAGAGCGTGGAAGGCAGCAGGACACAGACCACGTATTCGTCGTCTTTGCCGCCCCGGTGAGTCACGGTGGCGGCTCATCAGTCCCGAAAGCTGGCGTCGGTGCGGTCGAGTTTGCGCAGCAATCCTGGCCAGGCCAGGTTTCCGCCAAGGCCTTTGGTGACCTGTTCCGCCTGCTGCTTCATGGTGTCGACAATGGTTTGCGGCACCTGGGTCAGTGCCCGGTTGCCGGCTAGCGCGCGCACCTGGATTTCGCAGGAACGTTGCAGGATGAACATGCTCAGAAACGCATCGGCAATGCTGGCGCCGGTGGTCAGCAGGCCATGGTTGCGCAGAATCATGAAGTTGGCGTTGCCCAGATCTTTCTGCAGCCGCGCTTTTTCGTCTTCCCGCAGTGCCACGCCTTCATAGTCGTGGTAGGACAGGCTGGCGAGCGCAAACAGGCTTTGTTGAGACAGCGGAAGCAGGCCCTCCTGCTGGGCTGAAACCGCAATGCCGTCCATAGTATGTAGGTGCATCACGCAGGCGGCGTCGTCCCGTATCGCGTGGATGGCGCTGTGAATGGTGAAACCGGCAGGGTTCACGTCGAAGTCGTCCGGGTTGATCTTGTTCCCTTCCTGATCGATTCGCACCAGGCTGGAGGCGGTAATTTCCTCAAACATCATGCCGTAGGGATTGATCAGGAAGTGGTGCTCGTCGCCGGGAATCCTGGCGGAGATGTGGGTGAACACCAGGTCGTCCCAGCCATAGAGCGCAACCAGGCGATAGGCAGCCGCGAGATCAACCCGCAGCTGCCATTCCTGCTCGCTGACGTCGCTTTTTTTGGATGGAATAGACAGCAGGTTGGGCATGATGCACCTCTTGTTGTTGGGATATTATTGTAATTGTAGTCGAGTCTAGGACTTGGGAAGCCACCACGAATGTCAAATAGTTTACAATTGATGAATGACAAAGATAAAAACGGTACTGGCTGACTGTCCGATTCTGGCTGGCTTTCCCCCAGACGCAATGGAGGATTTGGCTGCGATCGGTCGTGTGCGGAGCTTTTCCGTCGGGGAGCAGATTTATGAGCAGGGCACCATCAACACCACGCTTTGTGTGATTTCCGAGGGTGTGGTGCGTATCAGCTCGATCAACGCCGGAGGCCGGGAAGCCACACTGATCATGTTTGGTGCCGGAGCCTGGTTTGGCGACGCGGTATTTTCACCGGGTATGCCGCGGGTTTACGGCGCAACAGCTCATGAACCCGTCACACTGGTTGAGTTACCGGGAGACAGTTTCAGAGCACTGATGCAGCGTTATCCTCAATGCTACCCGGTGGTTCTGGATAGGGTCAGCCGCAGATTGTGGACAGCCATGTCGATCATCGAAGACGATGCCCTGCGGAATATTCCCACCCGCATTGGCCGGCGCCTGTTATTTCTGGCCCAGATTCAGGGCACCGGCGAGGCAAGAACCCGGCCAGTCACCATCCGAATCACCCGTGAACACATGGCCAACATGATGGGCATGACACGCCAGGGCGTTCACCGGTGGGTCAAAGAGTTCGAGCGCGAAGGGCTGGTCAGCCTGGAATACGGCAAGATTACTCTGGTCAACCCGGCGGCCTTGCAGGCGTATTTAAGCCGGGTTGACCAGAGCTGACGTCAGGATTTTGTTGTGGCCTTTTTGCGCGCCGCGCCCGTTTTCTTGGGGGCGGGCTTCCGCTTTGGAGGCAACAGCAGGCTCTCCAGTTCGTCCAGCGCTTCGCCGGTGTAAACCGCCAGCTTCTGCATGCTGGGTAAGGTATCCCGGCAACCGGTATAGCCGAAATTCAGGAAGCCCGCATAGCTCAGGCAGGTGATATTCAGCGCACCGCCGTGGGCGATCAGTGACACCGGGTACATGGCTTCCAGTTTGGCGCCCTGGAAATACAGCGATTCCTCCGGGCCCGGCACGTTGGAGATGGTCACATTGAAGACCGGTCGCATGCGCCCGCCCATGCCGGACATCAGCTGCAGAATATAGGGCGACATCAGCAGCATCGTGTACTGGGTCAGCGCCTTTTTAGGCAGTTTCTGAAGGTGTTCTTTTGCCCGTCGGGTGGACTGCTTGATGTGTTGCAGGCGTACGATCGGATCTTCCTGATCGGTGGCCAGCGAAGCAATCATAAAGCTGATTTGTGTTCCCGTGCCATGGTCGTCTGCCGGGCGTATGTTGACTGGAATGCCTGCGGTCAAGGGCGTGTCCGGGACATTGTCATTTTCCAGCAGAAAGCGCCTCAGAGCGGTACCGCAGAGGTAAAGGACAATGTCGTTAAGCGACCCTTCGGCGGCGTGAGCGACTTTTTTGATGCGATCAAGCTGGTAATGCTGAGTGGCAAAGCGCCGTTGTGGTGAGACCCGGTGATTGAGCACAGAGACAGGCCCGGCAAAAGGCCCGGTCAGACCGTCCTCGGGGTGGCGTGCCGAATTCACCAGCCGACTCATGGCCTTGATCAGCCTCGGGGCCATATCGACCTGGAGTCTGAGCGCCTCTTTTGCCTGGGCGAGGGCGGCGGTCATGCTGGCTTCGCTATCGGTTTTGCTGGCGCGCGTGCGCTCGGGACGAACGGCCCAGGGTGGCGGCATGTCCGTTTCGCTGGGGTCTTTGCTCAGCACGCGTTGCAGCAGCCGGACACCGCTGATGCCATCAATCAGCGAGTGGTGCATCTTGGTATAAAGTGCAAAGCGATTATTTTCCAGACCTTCGATGATGTGGCATTCCCAGAGCGGACGAGAGAAATCAAGCGGGTTGGAGTGCAGGCGGGACACCAGTATGCCCAGCTCCCGCTCGCTACCCGGCCGCGGGAGCGCCGAGTGACGGACGTGATAATCCAGATCAAGCTTTTTATCGACTTTCCAGGACGGAGCCAGTACGCGGCCCAGGTAGCTGGCGAATGCCAGCTTGTAACACCAGGGAGGAGCGATCTCTCCGTCTTCCTTCATTTTTGTCAGCATGTCGCGAAGAAAGGTCTCCGGAGCGTTCTCCGGCAGTGAAAAAATCTGCAGATTCCCGACGTGCATGGGCGTGTCTTCCGACTCCACGGCAAGCCAGGATGCGTCCAATGTTCCCAGACGTTTCATGTTTATTCCTCTCCTCAGATTGTTATTGTTTTGCGTTTTTCAGGGCGGCCGGTCAGCCATACTCGTCGGCTTTACATGCGGACTTCAAGTCTACGCAACCGGTGTCTTCCGCCTGCCGGAATCGCATGAATGCTCGCTCACTTTTTCTTTGCTTTGTGCCATGTTTCCGCGCAATCTGTTGGCGGCAACAAAAACAGCGGAGGTGTTGTGGAGTCTAGTCCACTCATATCAGCCGGGCTACCGGTGGCACTCTTTATTATAATGATCGGTATCGGCATGACCCTCACCCTGCGGGATTTTCGCCTGGTGGCCGTGTATCCGAAAGGGCTGATCATTGGCACGTTTGCGCAGATACTGCTGATGCCGCTGTTTGCCTTCATTCTGGCTTCTTTACTGAATCTGTCGCCGGCCATTGCGGTGGGGCTGGTGATTATTGCTGCCTGCCCGGGTGGTACGACCTCAAACCTGTTTGTTTTGCTGGCGCGCGGAAACATCGCTTTGTCGATCGTGCTGACGGTCAGTGCCAGCCTGATCACCATTATCACGTTGCCGCTCTTCACCAATTATGCGCTGCAGGTCTATGCCGGCGAGAGTGAATCCATTTCATTACCTGTGGGCCGAACCGTGACAATGTTGGTGGGCATCGTGCTGCTTCCGGTTGCTCTGGGGATGGTTGTTCGCACCAGAGCACCAGACCTGGCTTATAAAGCGGAAAATGCGGTCAGTATTTTCGGGGGAGTTGTGTTGGTTCTGCTGGTGGCCGGGCTGATGTGGAATGCCCGGGACCAGCTCTGGTCGCTTTTGCAACAGGCGGGCCCGGCTACCTTGCTGCTCAATCTTTCCGGTATTTTTCTGGGGTTGCTGGCAGGCCGGGCCGGGGGCCTGTCCCAACGTGAGTCCATGGCTGTGGCCGTCGAACTCGGCATCAAGAACAGTACCATTGCACTTCTGGTCACGCTTACTCTGCTCGAGTCCAGTACCATGGCGATTCCGGCGGCGGTGTATGGGGTGTTGATGTTTCCAGTTGGTTTCCTGCTGGCCGCTTACGGGCGTAAAGTTATCCCATGAAATTTCTGAATGGAATCACCCTGCTTCTGGCGTATCAGCTTGTCGGTGAAGTGGCCGTTCGCCTCATCGGGCTGCCGGTCCCAGGGCCGGTGCTGGGTATGTTGATGTTGTTTATCACCCTGTTGATTCGCGGTTACGCTCCCGAGTCTGTCAGCTCGGCGTCGAGCGCGCTGCTGAGCCATCTATCGCTGCTTTTTGTACCGGCGGGCGTCGGCATGATGGTGCACTTTGACCGCATTGCCAGCGAGTGGATGCCCATCACCCTAGCGCTATTCTTCAGCACACTGATCACCATGGTCGCGACGGCGGGCATTATGCACTTCACCAGCCGCTGGTTTGCCCCCAAAACGCAGCAAACCGGTAGCTCGGAAGATGCAAACCCTTCAGCCACCCAAAAGAAGGGGCATAACCATGAATGAGCCTGCCATTACCGACATCTGGGTGTATCTGTCGGCGTCGCCTCTGTTGGGTCTGACCATCACCTTGGTGGCGTACGGCCTGGCCTATCGTCTTTATCTGAAAGCCAATTCCAGCCCTTTCGCTAACCCGGTGCTGGTGTCCGTGACCATGCTGATTCTGCTTTTGATGGTTACCGGTACTCGCTACAGCGAGTACTTCGAGGGCGCCCGGTTTGTACACTTCCTGCTGGGGCCCGCGACGGTCGCGTTGGCAGTGCCTTTGTATGAGCAGCTGGCGCGGCTCAAAGCGTTGTGGCTTCCGGTAACAATTGCGCTGATTTCTGGCGTGATGATTGCCGCTGGCAGCTCCATCTGGCTGGCGCGACTGTTGGGCGGTTCGACGGAAATCCAGATGTCCCTGGCGCCGAAATCGGCCACAGCACCGGTCGCTATGGGTATCTCCGAGACGATTGGTGGCATACCGTCGCTGACCGCCGTGCTGGTTGTGATCACCGGCATTACTGGTGCGGTTATGGGAACCAAGCTGTTCGAGCTGATGCGAATCCGTGACGACAGCGTAAAAGGCATTGCCATGGGCGTTGCAGCCCACGGTATTGGCACTGCACGCGCTTTTCAGGTCAGCAACCAGATGGGGGCCTTCTCCGGGCTGGCCATGGCATTGTCGGCTTTAGCGACAGCCCTGGTAGTGCCCTGGCTGGTCGATTTTATCGGAATCTGAAAAGGGTCTTGAGGGGTTATGGTAGCAAGTGCAGAAAAGTCGGTTTGGTGTCTGTCAGCGCTGGCACTTTCCATCACTGCGACGACTGTGTGGGGGCAGACAGACCAGGACTCTGAAGCACCGTTTATCACCGTGACGTCTCCCCGACTGGAGCGAAACCTTTACGACACCCCCGCCGCCGTTTCGGTCACAGCTGCACCTGATATCCGCGAAGGCCAACAGCGGCTGCAACTGGACGAATCCCTGAATACCGTTCCCGGCCTGTTTTTCCAGAACCGTTACAATTTTGCCCAGAACCTGCGGCTATCGACCCGTGGTTTTGGCGCCCGGGCGCCCTTTGGTATTCGCGGCATCCGCATTCAGGTGGACGGGATTCCCTACACCCTGCCGGACGGGCAATCCCAGATTGATGCCGTTGACCTGGATTCTGCCCAGCGTATCGAGGTAATTCGTGGGCCTTCATCGGTCCAGTATGGCAATGCGTCCGGCGGCGTTATCGATATTACCACTGCCCGTGGTGACGACTTGCCGCCGGGCGCGCGGCTGCGTCAGGATGTGGGCAGCAACGACTATTACAAGACCACCTTTCAGGCCAATGGCATTCAGGGTGAGAACACCCATGGCATCGCGACTATGTCGTGGCTGAACTACAACGGCTACCGGGATCAGAGCGAGGTGGAAAAGGGCCTGTTCAATGCTCGTCTGTCTCATGAATGGAGCGAGGGCGAGCGGCTAACTGCTACGTTAAATGCATTGCATACGCCGAAAGCAGAAGACCCAGCCGCCCTCAGCGCTCAGCAGGTCAAGGAGGATCGGCGCCAGGCAACAGGCAATGCAAAAAGGCTGGATTCGGGCCAGGATGTTGACCAACAGACGCTTGGGCTGCTTTATGAAACACAGTCTTTTGGTGAGGGTGATCTCACCGTCAGTACCTTTTTTTCGCGCCGCGATTTCCGGCAGCAGTTACCCTTTCCTGGTGATAGCCTGATTGCCTTCGACCGACAGTTTTACGGTATAAGTTCGGATTACCAACAAGATAGCAAGCTCCTGGGATTGCCCCTGACCTGGGTGGTAGGTGCCGATCTTCACCGACAGGCGGATGAGCGCCGCCGCTACAATGTATCGTCAAGTGGCGAGGTCAACGAACAGATTCAGGAAGAAAACCAGAATGCCACTACAGCGGCGGTGTTTGCCCAGGGCGATCTCGCTTTGACGAAACGTTTCACTCTGTCGGTTGGCACCCGTTTCGATCAACTGAGGCTTTCTGTCGATGACCAATTCATTACTGAGACTAATGGGGACGATTCCGGCAGCCGCACTTACGATGAAGTCAGTGGTTTTGTCGGCGCAAGTTACCGCATTGCGACACGGCAGCAGGTTTACGCGACCATTGGGACTGCGTTTGAGGCACCGACGTTTGGTGAATTTGCCAATCCTGACGGCAGTGGAGGATTCAATTCGACTATCGAACCACAACAGGCTTTGAATCGGGAGATTGGTGTGCGCGGGGTTCTGGGGGAGGGGCTAAGCTATGATCTGGCTTTGTTTGCGATAACGGTCGATGATGAAATTCTGCCTTACGAGCAGGCTGGCGACGAGCGCACGTATTATGAGAACGCTGTGAAGACCGAACGCAACGGTGTTGAGCTGGGCATTAACTGGGATGTCTCCTACGTCTGGCGGGTCACTAGCGCCCTCACTCTGGCGGATTATAACTTCGAGAAATTTGAGGATCGGAATGGCAACGACTTTAGCAGTAATCGCCTGCCTGGGCTGCCCCGTGAACAATTAGTCACTGAAGTTGAATGGAAAGGCCAGGGGCAACTGTTTGCGGCCCTGGAGACTCAGTATGTTGGCGATCTCTATGCCGATAACAGCAATAAGACTGAGGTCAGTGATTACTGGTTGGTTGGGGTGCGGGCAGGAGATACTTTTCTCCTTGGGCGCCAAAGCCTGAGTCTGTATGGCGGCATCCGTAACTTGCTTGACGAGGACTACTCCAGCAACATTCGCATCAACGCCTTTGGCGGAAGGCACTTTGAACCCGCGCCCGGCAGGACCTTCTACGCCGGGCTGGAGTGGTCATTCTAGGCACAATGACCCCATCGCGATGATGGTTAGCCTTTACTTGCTGACTCTGACACCATCGGAAAAGCTTGCGGGGGCATGGCGTGCCTGTTGTTTTGTCCCACGAATCAACCGGGGAGTAAGACCAGTCCATGTCCCAGTCGCTGAGGTTTCTGAAACGTTTTCTGGA
>Ga0136590_1001349_pt1 | contig 10256 bp, 9 predicted proteins | sample AntRauMFilla3765_FD_104934 | JGI IMG/M metagenome (GOLD analysis project Ga0136590, IMG submission 104934) | Saline lake microbial communities from Rauer Islands, Antarctica - Metagenome Filla 3 #765 | ecosystem: Environmental > Aquatic > Non-marine Saline and Alkaline > Saline | place... | reverse complement strand
GTAGCCACTATCTTCAACACTGCCGGGGTAGCAGTAGCGGCCTCCCAAACATTTATCGAAAACATCGCGGCGCGTTCAACCGAAGATATTATATTCACGTGGCCCAATCCGCTGACGCGGACGGTAGAGAGTTGTGTTATTCCAACAGATATCATGCTGGGCATCGACCTTTCCGGTAGTATGAACAACGACGGGGGAAGTCCACCACAACCAGTTTCTGACGCCCTGCAAGCAGCGAGTACGTTTGCTGGTTCACTGCGAGATAAAGATCAGGTGGGAGTCGTCACTTTTGCTACTGATGCTGCGGTAGCGAGCCCACTAGATGATTCTTACCGCACCGTTGCTCAGTCAATTTTGACGTTGCGCATTTCACCTGAATCAGAGACTGGATATACCAATACAGTAGAAGCCCTGCGTCAGGCCAACGCAGAGCTCGCCTCGGCTCGCCACAATCCAGATGCCAGACGCGTACTAGTGCTGTTGACTGACGGGCTGCCGACTATTTCGGGCGACGCAGATGTGGTGTCAGAAGCGAAAGTGCTCGCACAAGAACTCAGTGCTGCTGGTGTGCGAGTGTATGCGATTGGGTTAGGTGAAAATGTCGACACTCAGTTCATTGAGAGTATTGCTTCAGAGAGAGCCAACGCCTACTTAGCTCCCACCGGAGCTGACTTAGCAAATATCTATGAAGAAATCACTTCTTCTTTGTGTGAAGCGGGGGAGGGAAAGATTGAAATCATTGCCAAAACAAAAACCAACTTTGCCCCAGTGCGCTAGTCCGAGCGCGAACAGCATATTCGGGCAGATTAGTTTCTCGGTGCAGAATACAGTAAAATAGCAGCATGTCTCAGCTGCGAACGTTTCTTGGAGGGTTTGATAGCGTGTTGTTTTTCAGTGTTTTGTCGCTATCTCTTTTGGGTTTGGTGACCATGTACTCACACGAGGGGAATAACGCCTTTTTCAACCGGCAAATTATTTGGATACTTTTGGCAACCGTGGCTTTATTTGTTGCGATGGTGCCTGATTACCGCTTTTTGCGCTCGGGCAATATCGCATTCTTTCTTTATGTCACCACCATCTGTTTATTGTTGCTGGTGCTCGTTATTGGAGAGATTACGCTGGGGGCGCAGAGCCGGTTTGACCTCGGGCTTTTCTCCCTGCAGCCGTCTGACCCCGCCAAACTTGTACTGATTATCGTGCTGGCAAAATACTTTGCCAAACGGCATGAGCTGATTGGAGACTTTAAGCACATCATCGTTTCTGGGGCGTATGCTTTGATGATATTTGGGTTGGTGTTTATCCAGCCCGACTTTGGGTCAGCTGTTATTTTGCTTTTTTTATGGCTCGGGATGGTGCTGGTCTCGGGGATTAAAATTAGACACTTACTAACAGTGTTCACCCTCGGGACAGTGGTGCTGGGTCTGATGTGGCAGTTTGTGTTTTTTGATTATCAGAAAGACCGCATTCAGACATTTCTTGACCCGCTCTCAGATATACAGGGTGCGGGGTACAACGCGTATCAGTCCACCGTTGCCATTGGCTCTGGGCAATTGTTTGGCAAGGGAATTGGGTACGGTACTCAGTCAAAATTGCTTTTTTTACCGGAGTACGAGACAGACTTTATTTTTGCGGCGTATGCCGAAGAGTGGGGCATATTTGGGGTAGTATTGCTCTTTGGATTGTTTTCCTTGGTGGTTTGGCGCTTGCTGGTCCACGCGGTAGAAGGGGCATCAAACTTTGAACGGCTCTTTGCCGCTGGAGTATGCATTTTGCTTGTGACGCACTTCTTTGTCCATATTGGGATGAATATCGGGCTGCTGCCGGTGACGGGTACAACCATTCCATTTTTAAGTTACGGTGGTTCACATCTCTTTACTGAGTTTATTGCGGTGGGAATGGTGATGGCCATGGCTCGATATAAGCCCATTTCAATCCGCTCCAAACACACCGACTCAATTTTAGATAGTTAGCGATACAGGGAAAACGTTTCGCGCAGCATTTTTTTGGTCGAGAACGTCGTGCGTATTTTTTGCTGCAGGAGGTCGGTAAATTGGGTGCGTAAGCTTTTATCGCGGAGTACCATAGTGACAGCCATCGCAAACGAGGTCGAGTTGGGGTCAACCAAAATCCCGTCCTGTCCCGAGGTGATGATGTCTCGATTGCCGGGCAAGTCGCTGGCAATGATGGGCACCTTAGCCAGACCAGCCTCGAGCAAAACAAACGGCAGACCCTCTTTCGCTGACGGGAGAATAAAAATATCAAAAATACCTAAGTGCGCTTGAGCATCTTTGGTGTAGCCCGTGAGGTGTACTCGGTCGCGTACTTCCAGCTGAGTAACCAGTTGTTTCAGCGACTGATGAGTACCACCATCTCCACCCATAATAACGAGGTGTACGTTTGGGGGGAGTGCGGGCATGATTCGTATCAGGCTGGACCACTGCTTGTTGGGGTGAAGCTCACCAATACCGCCGATGATGAGGTCTGTGTTAGGTATCGATATGCCCAATTCTTGCAGACTGGTCTTTTTCTCTTTTATTGTAAACTCTGAAATACCATTAAAAATAAGGTGGATTTTATTTTTCAGTCCGAGCATGTGCCGCGCTCGCTGCGCAGTCTGGGTGTTTATCATGATGGCATGATGAGATAAAAAAAGCGTAATCCAGGTAGCGCCGGTAATCAGTTTTTGTTGCCACCACGGCCGCCATTGCTCGTCCATAGTGAGACCATGTGAGGTAAAAATAATATTCTGAACCCAAAGCATTCGGCCAGCGAGAGTGCCGATGCCACCGGCCTTGGAACTAGTCAAGTGGAGGGTCGTTGGCTTCACTCGCCAGATGCACGAGACGACTTCCCAAAACGCACGGATGTCTTGAAAGAGAGACATATCCCGTCGGAAATTTCTGATGCGATGGATTGAAATCTGTTTTTCTCTGAGCTTCTCTACCAACAGACCAAAATCAGAGCCCGCTTCGCCAGTGTTACCGCAGGCCACGTGCACGTCGTATCCCTGGTTTTGTGCTTCACTCGCCAGGGCGTAGACGTATTTTTGTGCACCGCCAAAATTGCTCTTGGTAATCACATATAAAATAGTCGGTTGCGGGGTAGTCATGAGTACCATATTGTAACAATAAATACCCTAAATGTGTTATATATCTTGCTATAATCAGATATTCAGGTAGGATTTGACTACCAAATTATGGGTGAAAGAACACGCGAATTATTCGTTTTAATTGCCGGAGATATTATTATCTTTGTGGTATCTCTGTGGTTGACGCTGTTCGTGCGCTACCTAGAAATTCCCGGCGGAGATAGATTGGCTGCGCACATCGGTCCCTTTTCCATGTTTACCGCAGTATGGTTGTTGGTATTTTATATCATGGGTTTGTATGACAAACACACCAATTTCTTGAAGAATCTGCTGCTTTCGCGCATTGCCCACGCGCAAATCATCAATGTTGTACTGGCCGGGTTACTGTTTTTTATTATCCCGTTTGGCATCGCACCAAAAACGAATTTAGTTTTGTTTTTAGTTATTTCCACGCTCTTACTAGGATTTTGGCGATTTCGACTAGTCGGCCTCTTTGCTCCCCAGAGTCGCAACAAAGCTATTCTGATTGCTGATGGAGCAGAGGCGATTGAGTTGGTAGATGAAATTAACAACAACGATAGATACGGCTACTCGATTGTCAGAATGATAGACAATGAAATGATTCAACGGACACCGGACGTTGAGGGCAAACTGCTGAAGCTTATTGAGCGAGAAGGGATAGATATTATTGTGGCTGATTCCAAAGGTGAGGCCATCAAACATTTTCTCCCCACGTTGTTTGACTTATCGTTCCTCAGGTTTTCTTTTACCTTTGTCGATTTTCATCGCTTGTATGAAGACACGTTTGATAGAGTGCCGGTCACTTCACTGCAATACGATTGGTTTATTAGTAACATCTCCCAATCCAGCGGTGTGGTATATGATTCAGTAAAACGGACGATTGATGTGATTGGGGCGATTGCCTTGATTATCCCGGCGGCAGTTCTGTTCCCATTTATTGCGCTGGCCATCAAACTCGATGATAGAGGGGCGCTGTTTTATACCACGCAGCGGATTGGTCGCTACAACAAACCCATCACCATCTATAAATTTAGAACCAAAAATGGCTTTGATAGCGGCGCGCAAGCGTTGAATAGTACGCTGGTTGATACCAAGATAGGGGCAGTGCTCCGAAAAACGAGAATCGATGAACTGCCACAATTGCTCAACGTGCTCTGGGGCGACCTTTCGTTTATTGGTCCGCGACCCGAAATCCCCGAACTCGCCGCTATCTACGCTGCGGAAATACCGCATTACAACGCCCGTCATCTCATAAAACCCGGACTGTCTGGCTGGGCCCAAATTGGCAACTTTGATGTGCCGCGCGGTGGAGTGGATGTAGAGCGCACCGTCGACAAACTATCCTTTGACTTATTTTATCTAAAACGCCGGTCTTTCATCCTGGACGTACAGATAGCACTCAAAACCCTCGCAACCATTTTGATGCGTACTGGGTCTTAAATCCAAAAAGTAAACGTACCCAAAGGGTATACATTTTGAATGTTTCACTTTCGGCTAGAGTTGCACGCCTACAGAAAAACACGCGGTTTCACTCTCATTGAACTCATGGTGGTGATAGCGATTATCGGCGTGCTGGCTTCAGTGGTGTTGGCGTCTGTAAACGACGCCCGGCTGGACGCTAAAAATGTTGCCGCCTACCAGCAGCTGAGAAATATTAACCTTGGAATCCAGCGTATGATTAATGATATGGGCAAGATGCCCAACGGCTGTTCACCGAACGCTCTGGCAAATCCTGAAGTAGCGCTCTCTACCAACCAGGCTGGTTTAGTCGAAATGCCAAATATTCAAAATAACGGCTCGAATTGTGAGTGGACAGCGTCTGATCTTGCTAAGTGGGATGGTCCGTATATGGATATTGTTCCACTTGATCAGTTTGGGAACCCATTTTTTTACGACCCTGACTATATTCCGTTTCGGAACTGTTCGACAGAATCGGAGCTATCGGTCATCCGGGCGATTGTGAGTAGAGGAGTGGATGAGGCCTGGTATAGCTGTGATGATGTATACATAGAGATGCAATAATTATTCCTCTAAAATAACGTCTTGATAGTATTTGTCATCAATTTCTTCAGAAGCGCCTGCGGGCCAGTTGATATACACGATTGCGATTACACACACCGCTATTATTCCTAGTAAGAGCAAAAAGGCCTGACTCTTGGTGCGAACAATATTTTTCTTTATAAACCATCCCGAGAGGCCAGACTGATTGGCGGCGGGCTTCTTTTTTATTGTCTGCTTGTCTCCATCGATACAAAAATGTTCCATTGGCGTAATGATATCATCTGATGCAGCGTGCTAAAGTAGCTTCTCCTCCCAAAATCAGCGTTAAAAGAAATCCGCCCGACGGAAAGCAGAATGTGCCATATAGCCTTTAGATATTTGCTTATTTTTGCTATACTCGGCGCATATGCATGTGGATGGAAACGCGCTGGCTGGGAATATTCTTAATCAGCTCAAAAGAGACGTAAAATCTGTACAAAAACTGACCTTGGCAGTCATTACCTGTACCCCCAACCGTGAGACGCAAAAATATCTTGAGCTGAAGAAGCGGCGAGCGGCCGCGGTCGGAATCTCTTTAAATATTATCGAATTACCGCAAGACGCGACTACGGAGCAGATGGTTGAGTGTGTGGCAGCAGCAGTCACGCAGTCCAGTGGAGTAGTGGTGCAGTTGCCACTGCCGGAACACATCGATCGGGATGCCGTCTTGCGCGCCATTCCACCAGCCAAAGACCCCGACGGATTTTCGTACGGAGAGAAACGTGACCGCAGGTTGCCCCCAGTAGTCGGAGCCATTGATGAAATATCTCACGCGCACGAAATAGAATGGAAAAACAAACGCGTAGTGATTTTGGGTCAGGGCAGGTTGGTCGGTATTCCCGCCGCTCGCTACGCGCGCAAACGGGGCGCCCGAGTCCGAGTGTACGAAAAAGACACGTTGGACGTAAGCTCTTTGAAGACTGCAGACATCATCATTAGCGGCATGGGTCACGCAAAGTTTATTGTGTCCGATATGGTCACTCCCGGAGTAGTGATATTCGACGCGGGCACATCCGAAGACGGCGGAGAGTTGGTCGGAGACATGCATCCGGATGTGGCAGAGATTGCTTCTCTCTACACTCCAGTACCCGGCGGCATTGGCCCACTGACGGTGGCGCTCTTATTACGAAACCTCTATCAGCTCAATCGTCAATAGCCTCAAGCGAGCCCCTGTGGTATAACAGGGGACACGTTTTTTCATTTCATGACTGACTCATCTCAACCCCAAACTCCTAATAGCCAAGGATTTATTCGCGCCTTTCGCGCGTTGGTTATTATGCTCGCCGTCGCCGGACTGGCGTTTTGGGTGTACCAAAACGCCGTGCAACCAGAAGCCGATAAGCCGTTTAAACTCGGACTCGACCTCGCGGGCGGTTCACACTTAGTGTATGAAGCCGATGTTTCCAACATCGACGCAGCTGAAGTGCCAGAACTGATGAGTGTTTTGCGCGACGTTATCGAGCGTAGAGTGAACGTATTTGGAGTATCCGAGCCAATTGTGCAGGTAGAAAGCAGTAGTTTTGTAACCGAAGAACCCGTCCAACGGTTAGTAGTGGAGTTGCCGGGAGTGTCCGACGTCGGTGAGGCGGTCGCAGAAATTGGGCGGACGCCGCTGCTCGAATTCAAGTTGTACGATGAAGCGTTGGCGGCTCAGCAAGAGACGCTGCAAAATCTAGAATCGTTAGGTGAGTCAGCTACCGGTTCGCGGGCAGAAATAGGGAACGTGACCATCGATGGAGAAGCTATATCACAAGAGCCACCGTTTAGAGATACGGGTCTGACGGGACGGTACTTAGAGACTGCCGCACTGGAGTTTGCCGGTGGAAATTCTGGTCAGCTCTCCAACGAGCCGCTCGTATCTGTGCGCTTTACTGCCGAAGGAGCAGAGTTATTTGCAGAAATCACCCGCAATAATGTAAATAAACAGTTGGGTATCTTTCTCGATGGTGAACTGTTGTCTGCTCCAAATATCAACGAACCAATTACCGGAGGAACCGCCATCATCTCGGGCGGCTTTACCGCAGAAGAGGCGCGAGCACTGGCGCAAAACCTGAGTTTTGGTGCCTTGCCAGTACCAATTGAACTGCAAAGCACTCAGACGGTTGGAGCCTCGCTCGGCGCCGAAGTACTCGGCAAAGGCATGCAGGCAGGAGTCTATGGTCTTGGGTTGGTACTGCTCTTTATGCTGTTGTGGTATCGACTGCCGGGACTAGTAGCTGGGGCAGCGCTGCTTTCGTACGTGACGATTATGTTGGCGCTATTTCAACTTATCCCCGTCACGCTGACCGCGGCTGGTCTCGCCGGATTTGTCTTATCTTTGGGTATGGCGGTCGACGCTAATGTGCTGGTGTTCGAGCGTATGAAAGAAGAGTATGCCAAAGGCATATCTAGCCGAGAAGCAGCGAGTATTGGATTTACTCGCGCCTGGAGCGCTATCCGTGATGGAAATATCACCAGTTTGCTTTCTGCTATCATTCTTTTCTGGTTTGGCACTTCACTGGTAAAAGGGTTTGCTCTGGTGTTTGGTATCGGTGTCATCATGTCGATGCTCACTGCGTTGGTGGTCACTCGAACACTGCTACTCACTTTGCCGGACACCAAAAAATCAGCCGGTACGCTGCTCGCCACTTTACTCGGTAACGGAATTCAAAAATAGCGTATGTTTTTAATTACTTATAGAAAAATATTCCTCGCTATTGCAGCAGTTATCATGCTTGGAAGTGCGCTCATTATTGGTTCTCTTGGTTTGAATCTGGGTATTGATTTTACCGGCGGCTCACTGACTGAGGTGTCGTACGAAATTGCCCCAAACAAGACTGAGCTAGAAAATCTCATCAACACCCAAAACTTGGGAGGTATCTCAGTGCGAGCTTCAGTTGATGAGGCTGGGCGAGATGCCTATTTGATACGCACCCGTGACCTCTCTGAGTCCGAACGAGTTGAGCTTGAGTCGACCGTGACCTCACTAGGAGAAGCCGGTGAGATTAGCCGCTTTACTTCCATTGGACCAGTCATTGGCCAAGAGCTGCGAGACAAAGCGTTGTACGCGATTCTGGGAGTGGTGCTGATTATTGTTATTTACGTCGCGTTTGCGTTTCGCGGTATTGGAACGCCCGTCAGTTCTTGGACCTATGGCGCTATTACTATTTTTGTCCTCATACACGATGTGCTGGTACCCACGGCCTTGATGAGCATTTTGGGGTACGTAGCCGGCATTGAAGTGGATGTATTGTTTGTGATGGCGTTGCTCGCTGTGCTGGGGTACTCGGTCAATGACACTATTGTCGTCTTTGACCGGGTGCGAGAAAACCTCATGGCCAACCGAGTAGAAAAGCGAACCAAGCGCGAAGAAGCGGGCGTGATGTATGAAGACGTAAATTACACGCTGACCAAACCATACGACAAAATTGTTGGCGAGGCAGTGAGAGAAACATTAGCGCGATCAATCAACACATCACTCACCACCTTTATTGCGTTGCTGGCTCTGTATTTCCTAGGTGGTGCGGTGACACAAACATTCGCGCTGATTTTGATGGCCGGAGTATTGGCCGGAACCTACTCTTCTCTGTGTATCGCCAGCCCGCTGGTAGTCACCTATGCCCAATGGCGAGCAAAAAAAGAGACAAACTAATATGATTTTCGGCATCACGGGAACAGATGGTGCAGGGAAGGGCGCGGCAGTAAAATACCTGGTAGAAAAAAAAGGCTTTACTCACTATTCTTCTCGCGCCCTCATCACCGAGAAAATCCTTGAGAAGGGATATACCGTCAACCGAGAGAACATGCGACTGGTTGCCAATGAGTTGCGTAAAGAACACGGCAATGACGTCATTGTACAGTTGTCTTTGCAAAAAGCGCGAGCGGACAACGTCTCCAATTTTATAATTGAATCCATTCGCGTGAGCGCGGAAGTCCAGGCGCTTCACCAAGCCGGCGGTCTGTTGCTGGCGATTGATGCCAACCAAAACGCTCGCTTTCGACGCATCACCGGCCGCAAGTCCGAGTCAGACAACGTCACCTTTGCCGAGTTCATTGCGCATGAAAAACTCGAAATGAACGACCCCGACCCCAATGGAATGCAAAAAGCAAAAGTGATGGCAGCAGCTGACTACACTATTATGAATGACAGTTCTTTGAAAGAACTCGGTAAACAAATCGAAGAATTTTATCACCTACAACAGTGAATATAAGCACCAGCAGCTGCAAAGGCAGGTAAGGAAATGATAATATAAATGTATTCATTCTAATAAATAAGTATGTACATATCAAAACCAATCGTGGCTGCAGCCGTATGTTTGTCTCTAATTTATTCCAGCGTTCCGCAAAACGTCTCTGCCCAAACGAGCCAACTGGAGAGCATTTTTTCACGAATTGCTGCCATACAGGAAATCCTAACCAGAACATTTGGAACAGTGTCAGGTGCACAGTCAGCCCAGGTGAGCGATGGGCTTGGTCAAACTGTTGCCAGTGAACCAGATGGTTTACTTGTCTCAGCTCCCTCAGGTTTTCTTCATGACACCACACTGGAAATAACTGCCCAAGGGTCGCTTGACTTTGGTAATCAAGGTCCCGATGTACGGTTGTATCATGACGGGGTAAGTAAACAGCCGGGCGACGCTATTTCAGTGGGTACACCGTCAGTGGGTGCTTGGGGTGCACTGTCCGGCTCTGGATATGTGGCGACCGATCATCCAAATAGCGGTGCCTCGATACCAACCATCGGTCCGCGCCAAACACTGCAGTATTACGCTGATGACAACGCCGGTGTGCAAGGCAAGGAAGAGTTCACTGAGTTATTTATTGCCTGGTCAACCCGTGATCCAAGAAATATTCACCCGTCACGAACGAACGGCATTCGAAACGTAAAAGAAGTCTGGATGATGTTAGGGGGTCGGGGCGATAATACGGGTTATTGTGGCGCCGAGTGTGGCCATGATGTGTTCATTCCCGGCTTGTCGGGTAGTAAAATCAGCGGAAAAATATCTGGTAACCAAACCCGCACAAATTGGTGGCTCAATCTGAAAAATACCTGGAATATAGAGGGTTGGAATCGGCAACATTTCGGTGCAAAGTTAAACCTGTCCGATCCATATGGTTCACCGGAGAT
>Ga0136590_1001306_pt1 | contig 10467 bp, 9 predicted proteins | sample AntRauMFilla3765_FD_104934 | JGI IMG/M metagenome (GOLD analysis project Ga0136590, IMG submission 104934) | Saline lake microbial communities from Rauer Islands, Antarctica - Metagenome Filla 3 #765 | ecosystem: Environmental > Aquatic > Non-marine Saline and Alkaline > Saline | place... | reverse complement strand
CAATCGATTGATCACGACGACATCGACTTTTGGCAGGGTCGTCTTGACAGCGACCTCGTCGACAAGTCGGTTGCTGCGCTCGTCGAAGAACTACACTAGCGGAGGCCCGTTGAAATACTATTTATTCGACGGTCTTCTACTGATTGAAAAGTGGATTCAGACACTCAAAATGAGGATCACCCGCTTCCATAATTCGTGGGTGGGCAGGCGACCGAGCGGTCTTCCTTGGTGTTCACAGTTTGTACATTATTACTACCGCCAGCGACTGCATCAATCGCTAGATGATCGAACGCCAGCCAAGGAGGTTGCTAACTAGACAGTGCCAAATTTTATTCTTATAGCACTTCTTTATAGCCGCATTCTTTTTGAGAGCAGTACAAATGTGTGACATGTGTGAAAAACATGCCACTCGCAGCTACTTGGAGTTTTGAACCGCACTCGGGACAAGTTATCATTACAGATCTTTATATTGTATAATAACTTATGCTTTTGGTGCCAACAATTGTAGCGATTTGGAAAGAAGCTTTTGAGTCTTCAAACAGCGATACGAATTTGTTTAACGGATATCTTGGCAAAATAGGCGCTTTTCGATAGGTCAAATTTCGCCATGTGCCTCGAAGAAATTAGTTAAAATAGACATATTGCCACAAGGAAATTTTATCCTTTAGTTGTGAATATGTGGGATTAGGATAATATGTGATCTACAACCAGTTCAGGATTAATATGAAATTCTGAACAGAATAGTTTCGACCTGAATCGTACAGAGGCCACGAATATTCATAATGGCAATTTAATATTTGTCAACGCGAAAAACTCGGTATGGTTAATAAAGTGCCTCTATGAGTAACAAGCTACTAAAATAAAAACAATAACATCAAACCGATGACCAAAAATCAAACCCGTTTTCGATCGACGAACTTCTCAACAGATGTACTGTTAACAGCACCTGAACCTTTCACACTGGAGCTAAAACGATGACTGATATTGTCGTCCTAGATCACAAAATCCACGGATTATCAGCCGCGGATTACGCTGACACCTTGCAGGCGCAACTCCCCGAGTATGAGGTACAACTTGCAAAAACACCGGCAGAAAAAACGGAACTTCTGCAAGAAGCAACGATTGCAACCGGATATACGATCGATCAAGCACTCGTCGAGAAATCCGAGACGCTGTCGCTATTCGTCTGTACCTTTGCTGGAACCGGTCACCTCCCACTCGATGCGCTTGAAGCGCACGATGTTGCAGTTCAAAACGCATCAGGTGTTCACGGCCCGAACATCGCTGAACAGGTTTTGGGATACATTCTCACGTTCGTACGCCAACTTGACAAAGCGTGGCGACAGAAACAGCAGGCAGAGTGGAACCACTACCAAGCAGGTGAACTCAAAGGGTCAACGGCAACGGTCATCGGTCTCGGGCCGATCGGCCGAACGATCGTCGACAGGCTCAACGCCTTCGGCGTTTCCACCATTGGGGTCAGATATACTCCCTCGAAGGGCGGACCAGCCGACGAAATAATCGGCTTCGACGAGGAAGATCTCAACGATGCGCTCGTACGAACGGATCATCTCGTCTTGGCGTGTCCACTTACGGAGACAACCGAGGGGTTGATCGACGAGGAGGCACTGCAGTTATTGCCAACCGATGCAACAGTGACTAACATTGCCCGTGGCGAAGTCATCGAGACGGACGCTCTTGTCGACGCACTGCAAACCAACAAGCTACGTGGAGCTGCCCTTGACGTGACCGACCCCGAGCCACTACCGTCCGAAAGCCCGTTGTGGGAGCTGCAGAACTGTCAGATCACACCACACAATGCGGGTCACACGCCGAACTACTGGGATCGCTGTGCAGACATCGTCTCCAAAGCAATCGCCACCCCTACCTAGAAGATCACACGGTTTCAGTGGGATCACTCAACCGTGTTGCGAAGCGTTCCGATCCCATCGTAGGTGATTTCGATGGTATCACCAGGCGCGATAGTTCCCGGGTTCGCTGGACTGCCGAAGGAGATTACGTCGCCCGGCTGGAAGGTGACTCTCTGTGAAAGAAACGAGATGATTTCATATGGGTCGAACAACATCTGGTCAGTGGTCGCTGACTGACGTTGTTCTCCGTTGATTATTGTTTCCATATTTATACCGTAGGGATCGATATCTGTCTCGATCCACGGCCCCAGTGGGCCGGACGTGTCAAAGGCTTTCCGTGCCGTCCGTCCCGGTTGGTCAAGGGCGTCGACATCGTTCAAAATTGTATACCCCCGCACAACTGCAGGAACATCTTCGGGACGTATCTCGTGACATTGTTCGTCGATGACTGCGGCGAGTTCGCCGGCGTAGGTCAACTTCTCGGTCCAGTTGGGGTAGTGAATGGGTTGGTCGTGACCCGTAAGCGATGTCGGTGGTTTGATGAAAAAATCCGGCTCGTCGGGGCGGTCATACTCCATCTGGGAGAGTGTCTGGGCGTAGTTCCGTCCAATGCAGTAGATCGCAGAGGGCGAACACGGGTATGTGAGGTGACCATCATCACCGACCACCGCTTTATCCTCGGGAGTCGTGACAACGCCATCCTTGTAGCTGCCTGTGAGTACTCCGCCCGGTGTTCGCAATCGTGCAATCCGCATAGAATAGCGAGGAACTATCTTGGATAAATATATACCGAGACTTATCGATGAAGAGTGAACGATTGCGTATTCACTCTTTCAGACGGTTTCGATGTGTAGCCGGCGATCGATAACATAGGTCAGTTATCGCTTGACTGTGTGACCAGCGACCGTTCGTGGATCGGTCCGGTCCGATCTGTGAGGTGTTGGGGATCACGGCCGTGGTGGATAGCTGTTACCTCCGCAACAATGCTCTGGGCGATGTGGAACGGGGTCCCACCGCCGAGATCGAGGCCAGCTGGGGTGTAGATGCGGTCTCGTTCGGCGGCGCTGAACCGACGACCCTCCGCAGCAAACGCTTCCTGCATCTGCTCGAACCGTCCTCGTGAGCCTACCATCCCGACGTACTCGACAGGCGTCGCAAGCAACTCATCAAGGGCGAGCCGGTCGTCGACGAAGTTGTGTGACATCAAGACCGCATAGGTGTCGGTATCGAACGCGAAGGTCTCCTGAAGATCCGCAGGAGCTGTGGTGAGGATGCGATCAGCGGCGGGGAACTGTTCGGAGTCTGCGGTTGTCCCCCGGAACGTAACGACAGTGACACTGAAGCCGACCTGCTTTGCCAGTTCGACGACCGGGGCGACATCGTGTCCACTACCGAAGACGACCAGTTCAGGCGGCGCGCGCACGCTATCGACGAACACTTCGATAGTCTTCCCCTCCCATTTAGTTGTAATACTGTCGGACGTGTTGTCTGCCAGCAACTCGGCCGTCGGCTCGGTCAGTGTGGTGAGGAGCTCTTCGGGCCAGTGGGTTGCCGTCATTTCGAACGAGAGATCTCGGTAACTGGCTGGTCTGGTCGGATAGGCGAAGACATGATCGCCCTGTTCGATATCCGTCTCGCCCCCGTCAAGCATAGTCAGAACGGCTATATCTTCGGCGTTTTCATGTGCCTCGGCGACCGGTCGATAGTCCGAATTTAATGGTTCGAGCAGGATATCAACCACGCCATCGCAACCGACACCGAGACCCCAGACATCGCCGTTGCCGGTGAGGTCGAACCGCTCAATGCGTTGCTCGCCGTCGGCCAGCACCTGCTCGGCGAGTCCGATCACTTGATCTTCCAAACAGCCAGCGGTGACCGTGCCAACGCCGTCGCTGTCATCAGTAATGACCATTTTCGCACCAGGGCGCCGGTAGGCACTTCCGTCGACGGCGACAACCGTTGCGAGGACGGCTTGCTGATCGGTGATCCCCGAGACAATGGCGTCTAGCACCTCGGTTTCAGGGACGCTCCAGTCGCTGGTGGTCATTCGTCAGTCCTCGGTGTAGATTGTAAAACAGTGATCATCCGTTCGTCCTCCGTGTCGGCTGAACCATAGCGATCCATCGGTCGGTGAATACAAGCTGGATCACGCCGGAACGGTTAGCCCAGTACCTTCGGCTGTCCGTTCGAGTGCCTGCTGTGTATACTTCTCGAGAAGTTGTCTCCGAAACGTCGACGACGCTTGGCTGTCGTCTATAATCTGTGACTCATCGATACCGACTGCTGCCTGTACCGCCGCGGCCGCAATCGTCTCGGTATCGAGCCGTTTCCCTTCGAGAGAGTCTTCGACTCTGCCGAGTCGAATGCCGTGATTCGTCACCCCATTGGCGGCAACACGAGCCGTCGACACCGCTCCGTCGTCGACCGACATACGGGCTGCGACACCCAGAAGCGTGTATCTCGCAGACGGGCTTTGAGTTTTGCTGTAGGCACCGCTGGCGTCCCCGCTCATGAGTGGGATTTCGATGCGAGTGAGCAGTTCGTCCTCTTCGAGGGCTGTTGTGCGCATCGGGAGAAAGAAATCGTCGGCACCGATCCGGCGCTCGCCGTGGCGACTCGTTGCGATGAGCGTCGCATCGCTGGCGATGATCGCAGCCGAGAGGTCCGACGTCGGTTCCGGGCGAGCAAGGTTTCCCCCAATGGTTGCTCGATTCCGCACCTGCGTGTCGCCGATTTCGCGGATCGCTTCCGTCAATACCGTTGCGCGGTCCCAGAGTTCGTCCGTGTCGACGATCTCACTGTAGGTCGTCAATGCACCGATTTTCATCACATTGCCATCACGTTCGATACTCTGCATGGCATCAATCCCACCGATATCGACGACTGTATCTGGGTCGGCCAAGCCGACTTCCATGTTCGGCAGTAGTGTATGCCCTCCTGCCAGCACCGTTGCGTCGGGATGATGCTCCAACAATTCTAATGCGTGTGCGACAGTGTCGGCCTGCAAGTACTCGAACTCGTCGGCGTTCATTACATACAACCCCCGTTCCCGCTGATCGCACGCCTGATTTTTCCGGCTGTCGGTAACATACCAGCACGGTCAAGGTCAATTGAATTTAAAACGTCGCCAGCCACATCGGCAACTGTGTGCCACGGCTCCACGTGACGGTGTGGTGTATTTGCCACGTCTTCCAACCGATTTCTTATTATTCCATGTCTTCGGAGAAGCGTGCAATGACGGTTGAGGAGTTCCGGGTTGTTGAACCTCCATTCGGGGAATACGACGGCGACGTGGCTAACGACCAGCCGACAGTCGTCGGCGTCGTTCTTGCAGCTGGAACTAGCTCCCGATTCGGAGAGACAAACAAACTGCTCGCCGAGTGGGCGGATGCGCCGCTCGTTTCTCATGCGGTCAACACGCTGTTACAGTCGGTCGTAGACGAGGTCGTGGTGGTCGTCGGCGACGATTCCGAGCGTGTGCGAACGGCCGTCAGTGATTTCGAGGTCACTGTTGTGCACAACGACGAGTACGCAACTGGACAGGCCACCTCAGTGCGTCGGGGCATCACGGCGGCTCGGAACCACGGGGCCGATGCTGTTGTCTTTGCCCTCGGAGATATGCCAACCGTCAACACCGAGAGTCTTGACGTGCTCGTCGATGCGTATCGTGCTGGCGTCGGTGATGCCTTAGCAGCCGCCTACGACGGGGCTCGCGGGAATCCGGTATTATTTGGTCCTCGACATTTTGAGGCGTTGGCAGACACAACCGGTGATACTGGTGGTCGTGAGATCTTACTCGAAGACGACGGATCGGCGCTCGTCGAAACCGGCGACCGTGGCGTCCTTGTCGACATCGACTCTCCCGATGATATGGCAGCGTTATGATTGCAGTTCTATCAGTTGTTTTGTTGGTGCTCGATTGCCGAATCCGTCTGGCTCTCCGACATTAGGCTTCGCGTCGCAATGAGGTCGACGATGGTACTGCTGTCCATGATTTCTGCGTCGACGTTAGAGGGATCGCTATCAGTATCGTACCGCTTGACCTCAAATGAATCCAGGGAATTTCTGTTTTCGGTGACCTGTTCGATCACTTCGATTCGTTCATCGGTAGTTGAGTTCCGGTAGGTCTTCCCAACCTCGAATCCGACTACAGGAATGTCTTCCGGCCACTCCCAAGCGAACTCCCGTGCGTACTCGCCGAGTTGCCAGACGAGCCGTTCGACCCCCGCTGCCTCGTCTGTAGCACTCCCTGTCTGTTCTCTGAGAGTTCGATCCCAGTAGTCGATGACACACGCTCTGAGATCCGCTTCGAGATCATCTTCAGTGAGCTTCTGCTCTATCGGATAGCCGATTTCGATAGCAACGATTGCGTGGTGGTCAAGATTGGTAAGACAATGTCGACACTCCATTTCGAATGCGGAGACGCTCATCTGGCCCTCAACAGTCAAATGGGCTATTTCTGTCGCACAGTTCGGACACCAGAGAAACACGACTCCATTATCTGGAAATGATAATTCATCTATGACTGTTAGATCGTCAAAACGCTTGTCTGTCGGCGGGGTAGTTTCGGTTACGGACTCTCGGTCAGTTGTTTCGAAGCGTTTGCCTGCGAACTTTGCAAGTTCTCGATCTTTCAGCAATGACTTGATAACAGAATCATTAGAGGAATGTGATTCGGTTTCTCTAATCCGCTCGATTTGCTTTTTTGTCCATTCTCGAATGCGAATTGTTGCCATTGTATTGACTCTCGTCGGTATTACTCATACCCTTTTCGCACGGTCAACCGTTTAGATAACTTATACTGATTTCTTTCACTGGCTAGCGGCGTTAATTCGTCTAACAACTTCGTCCGGCGAGACTGTGATCTGATCGGCAGCTAGGCGATGTGAGACCAAATCAATGAGACCGAACTTTTCGAGAAACTGTTTGGCAGCGCTTCTGTTCACGCCGATGTGTTGGGTTACACCGTGGACTGTCTGGGATTGGTCGATCGCATCTGCGAGTTCAGCGACAGTAAGCGTCTCTGGAAGATCGATATCGGGTCTCACAGTTGGATCAGTACACTGCTGTGGTGACACTTCGGCTACCAGCTCGCTGACCAGCGTGGTAGCAAACGGTGACCCCTTAGTGGCACTGTCTACTGTTACGTTCCCGCCGTCAGTAACAGCGCTCGTTGCCTCTTGGGTTGCCACTTCATCACTGACCCCCGAGGAGGTATCTGTCTGTTCATCAGCCGTCAACACACCGGTTTCAGGGTCCGCGCCTGACGGTGACTCGGTTTCTGTACCAGTCGTGTCGGCGGCATGGAATTCAGTAGTGTCAGTGTTGTCGCTCGTTTCTTTGGATGCCATAGCGTCTATGTACGACTTCGGTCTAGTGTCATCCGGATCATGTATGTCGTACTCGATCATATGTCGACGGACGGTCTCTGATGTGACATCGACCCCGAGTGCCTCCGTCATTTCCGGGAAGGAACTGTACTGTTCGTATACGGTCTGTAGCGCGTCTGGGTTCTTGTACGCAGGAACCGTCTCTACGCTCGATTCATCACCTGTAGTGGCGGGTTCACAGGTTCTGCTAACGTGTCCTGTGCTTTTCGAGTCGCTGGCCGACACTGTGACCGTCAGGTCGACAGAGACTTCCCCGTCTTCGATGGCAGCGTCTTTAGCGTCTATTGATACTGCCTCTCCTGTGTCCTCGTCTGTCAGAATCGGCACAGTGACGGCTAGATCGGCTGTGACGTCGCCGTCTGTGCTCGATAAGTCTTGATCCATCTCGGCGTGTTGGACCGTGGTCCCTGATGATTCTATACGTGCGAGTACCTCTGAAAGCTCTTTGAAACTGTTACTAGCCACCATACTTGCGTTCTCCGGTCGATTCGTATTCTCTCCTGCTATTACATAAACATTACCCCACTCGTCCACAGTAATTCGATTGACCGATACAATTGTTGCGTTTTATCGGATAGAACCAGACAAACGAACTCACACTATGGCAGTCAACAAACCCAATGAGCAAAACGATGTCCGTGACTGGTACACCGACCACCCATGGTATGAATTTAATTGGTTTTGATCGTCCCTTTGTTTGCAACTGTCCACACGGTGGGGTCGATTCGATGGCCGTCGAAATCACTGTACTCCGGATAGGCAGTAAAGACGAGATATTCCGTCTGATCTCGGAGATACTCGACGAGCGTATGCAGGTTCCCGTCGTCAAGGCCACCGACGCTATCGACGACCATGAGCGGGACAGACTCTCCGACATTGAACGACTGCCAGCCAGCCAGCGCCGCTACGAACCCGATGAGTTCTAGTTCACCTTCGCTGAGCGCCTTGAGGCTGGCCTCGCGCCCATCACGAGCGACGACGATGTCGAAATTGGCGGTCAGTCGAGCAGATTCGAACCCCGTTTCGAACCGGGAGACGATATCGTCGATCGCCTGGTCGAATGCAGCCCGCGCCTCGCGTTTAATACGATCTTTCCGGCTTCGGAGATCCTCTATCTCGGTTCGAATCGTCTCCAGTTCCGTTTCGAGTCGGTCGACTTTGTCGGCTCTCGCGTCGAGTTCGTTGAGTTCTGCCGTTGCGTCGTCAAGTTCGGCCTTTCGGTACTTGATCTCGCTCTCGATGTCGGAGCGCTCCGACATCGTCTCGTCGACCGTCTCGGCTAGTTCGTCGACGCGTGTGTTCGCGGTTTCCAAACGCTCCTGTGCGTCTACTAGACTCTGTTGTCTGTCGGCGAGTTGCTCTTCGAGTTCAATTATATCGGCTTCGAGATCCTGCTCGCGGTGTTGTAGCTGCTGTTGCTGCTCACGACGGGCTTCAAGCTTCTCAACCTTGTCGCGATGCTGTTCGGACGCTGCTCTATGCTCGGTCAATTGGGTTCCGAGGGCGTCGAGTTGAGCTTCGATATCCTCCCGCGTCGTGTCATTCCCACAAGTCCAGCATGTGACCGTGTCGCCAGCGATGGTACGCTGGACATCTGTAATCAAATCAAGCCGGTTCTCGTCGAGAACCATCTCGGTAGCTGAATACAACGACTGGAGTATCTCCGCGTCTCGCTTGACATCATCCAGTTCCCCCCGAACACGTTCGAGCTGTTGGTCGATATTCCCGTGGTCAGGAACGTCGATCGACTCAAGCTCCGTACGGCGTTCCGAGAGTCGATTTTGTATACGTTCGATACTCTGTTCGAGCTGGTCGACTCGTTTTTCTGCCTGGCGCTTCTCGGAGCGAGCCTGATCTAATTGCTGCTGTGTCGAGTCCTCGCTCTCGTCGTCCTGTAGCTCGATAGCCTCGCGCTGCTCTCGTAACTCCTCGATTTCTTGATTGAGCCTCGTGACTTTCTCCTGGACGCTCGTCAGTCGTTTGCTCGCTTCATTCGCCTGTGAGAGCTCAGATTCGACACGCTCGCGTTCGCGTTTCAGCTCGGCGATCTGTTCGTCGATGTTCTGGAAGTCTAGTGGCCGCAGGAGTACGTCTTCGAGGTTTTCGCCCCGTCGAACAGCTCCCCTAATCTCGTTGTGTTCGTCCAAACAGGCGAACAACTCAGCCCGAACGACATCGTATTCGTCGTCGAGATACGGTGTTCCCTCACGACTGACAGTCGACCCGTTGCGGATGAGTTGTACTGTGACGTCTTTGGTTGGTGTCTGCAGGTCGACGCGACCCGATTCAGCACCTTCTGTCAGTTCGGTTGATGTTCCGAGTGCCGTCTTGATTGCCTCGACGAAACTCGATTTCCCTTGCCAGTTTGCGGCCTGAACAGCGTTCAGACCTGGTTTGATAGTTGCACTTCCGTTGAGGATTCCGGCGATCCGTTCGATATCGATTGTCCAAACCATGGTTAGTTCTGAGAGACCTGTTGTGTGTTGTGCTCTTCACAGACGTACCCTCGTTCCAGCGCGACGTCGAAGGGAACTCGTGTCGGACACGACTGACAACTGAGTTGAATTTGAACGTCGATCCTGGCAGTATCCCCACCAGCAAGCGTTCCTTTGTTTGCGAGTGTCGAAAGCGCCGACTCCGTCTTCTCCTCTGTGACTTCGATTGCTTTCTGAATGCTTTGTTTCTCCCAGTTAGTGTTCGCCGTCTGCGATTCCTTGTGGCCGTCTAGACACTCTTTTAGATGAGTCCGCATCGTTCCCCAGGATACCAGATCTCGCTTGAGCTGATCACTGTCAATCCCATCGGCACGTAAGCTCTCGACTACCTCTTCGCCGACGAGGTCGTCGCCGTTTTTGAGGATCTCGTAGTCGCTATCGAGTCTTGCACCGAGTGTTTCGCGGCCGTGATCGTCGTAAACGGATTTCAGCAGTCGTTTATTGAACCATTCAGTGAGTGATCGATACCCCATCGCGCTTCGCTTACCAACACCTGTCCAGCGAGCAATGAGGCCCTCGTTGATAGAGTCGTAGATGGGATCAGCCGCTTTGAGATCGTACCTCTCGATCACACCATCTACCTTACAATTGGTGTCCGGAGTCATTACAACTACAACTTGTAGCTGCGTCTTATATGTTGTTACAAAGTGTGTACGAAGCGTGTACGGTAATGTAGGTGCTCCACTCTGCCTACATAGGCACACAAATATT
>Ga0136590_1001282_pt1 | contig 10588 bp, 15 predicted proteins | sample AntRauMFilla3765_FD_104934 | JGI IMG/M metagenome (GOLD analysis project Ga0136590, IMG submission 104934) | Saline lake microbial communities from Rauer Islands, Antarctica - Metagenome Filla 3 #765 | ecosystem: Environmental > Aquatic > Non-marine Saline and Alkaline > Saline | place... | reverse complement strand
CCGACTCCCACAGCGCGTACGCGAGGTTAGTCTCGGCAGTGGCGGCGTGGTCGCTTCTCGCGGTTGCATCGCTCGAATTCCCCGAGGCGCGTTGTGCCTCGCTCTCCTCGTCGAAATTGAGCGCCTCCCTGTAGGCGCCGATGGCGGCGTCCCACTCCTCCAGCTGGGCGTGGGCCGCGCCCTTGTTCGTCCAGGCCTCCTGCTGGAGCCGCTCGTCCTCGGTGAACTGGGCGACTCGCTCGAACGTCTCGGCGGCCTGTTCGTGGCGGTTGATGTGCATATACTCCAGGCCGACGTCGAGCAATTTCCCGGGGTCGACGGCGTCGCTCGTGACGTTTCGCCGGTCGAGCATGTCCGTCAGCACCCGTGAGTCGACGGGGTCGACCTTGTCGGGGTCGACTTCGAACTCCGGCGGTTCGAGGTCGAACCCCTCGTAGGTGTCGTCGAACCCCTGGCCCTCCGAGAACTGGTGGTCCTCGCGCTCGCGGTCTGTCATTACTCTGGATTGACGGTCAGGCGGGTTAAGGGCTACGTCCCGGGCCAGACAGTTCCAAGTGCGTGCGAGCGACACGTGACGTATGGCCAAACGACTGTTCGTCAGCGTCGACCTCGACGGACTGGCCGACCCGATTCGCGAGGTCCAGCGGCGCTTCGAGGGCGTCGACGGGGTCCGCCTCACCGACCCCGCACAGGCCCACGTCACGCTGAAGTTTCTGGGCGACACCGACCCCGGTCGCGTCGACGACCTCGTGAGCGAACTCGAAACGGCCGTCGCCGACAGCGGCGTCGAGCCGTTCGAGGCCCGCTTTGGCGGCCTCGGCGTCTTCCCGTCGCTCGATTACATCAGCGTCGTCTGGGTCGGCGTCCGCGACGGCGAGGGCGTCCGCGAACTGACGGCGCTCCACGAGGCTATCGAGGCCCCCACCACGGACATGGGGTTCGACGCCGAGGACCACGATTTCACGCCCCACGCCACCGTCGCCCGGATGGACCACGCCGGCGGGAAGGAGCGGGTCCAGAACGCCGTCCAGCACGAGGACCCCGACGTCGGTCAGTTCCGGGTCGAGGAGATTCGACTCACCGAGAGCGTGCTGGGCGACGACGGCCCGGCGTACCGTACTGTCGAATCGATTCCGCTCTGAGCGCCAGCATACAGCTCTAGGCCGACCAAAAACAATCAGATTTATGATAATTGTTATGCCCGTGAGTCCAGTAGGGCTCGCATGGTCCTCATCGAGAACGTCGCATTCGTCTTCGTCGCCGGATTGCTGACGGCGCTGGCGACCGGACTGGGCGCGATCCCCTTCTTTCTGGTCGACGATTTCTCGGACCGGTGGAACGTCCTGCTGTGGGGTGTCGCGTCGGGCATCATGGTGGCGGCGTCGGTGTTCGGGCTGGTCCGTGAGGGGCTGAACTACGGCTCCCCGATACTGCTGGTGCCGGGCCTGCTCACCGGCGTCGCCCTCGTCGTCGTCGGTCACGAGGTACTGGCGGGATACGACCACGGGCCCAAGAAGTTCGAGCAGGCGGATTTCAAGAAGCTGGTGCTCATTCTCGGCATCCTGACGGTCCACAGCTTTCCGGAGGGCGTCGCCGTCGGCGTCTCCTTCGCCGAACTCGGACTGGACGGCGCCGAGGCGGGCGAGACGCTGGCCGTCGCCGGTGTCGCGGTCCCGCTGCTTGCGGTGTTCATGACGGTGGCTATCTCCATCCACAACATCCCGGAGGGGACGGCCATCGCCATCCCGCTGCGGTCGCTGGGCGTCAGCGAACCGAAGATGGTGTGGTGGGCCGTCTTCTCTTCGCTGCCCCAGCCCATCGGCGCGGTCATCGCCTACTACTTCGTGACGCTGGCCCGGGAGTTTCTCCCCTTTGGCTTTGGCTTCGCGGCCGGGGCGATGATATATCTCGTCGTCACCGAGTTCGTCCCCGAAGCCCTGGAGTACGGCCAGAACCTCGCTGGCGGCGGCAAGCGCGAACTGGTGACCGGCGTCCTCGCGGGCGTGCTCGCGATGGTCCCGCTCGCGTTCATATGAGCGAGCGGTTGCGGATGACCTTCAGGTCTACGAACACCTGCAGCGGGTCGTCGAACTCCTCGACGCGGTTCTCCATCCGGTAGCTGGAGTGGTCGACGGCGAAGTAGTACGGGCCCGCGGTCTCGACCGACTGTCGATTCCCGTCGTTGTCCGTCGTCGCCTCGTAGAGGTCTTTGCCCTCCGCCGGCACCGCCGCCTGGCTGAAATCGCTGTTACCCGGCGGCGTCGAATCGGGGTCGTCACCTTTGATGTAGCTGTTGTACTGCTCGAAGTCGGACTCGTCGCTGAAGAAGTAGACGTCGAAGGACTGCTCGGCCCGGACGATATACTCGATGGCACCACCGGACTCGGCGAGGTCCGGAATCTCCGTCTCCATCCACGCGTTCCCCGGCTCGACGGTGACGTCCCGCTGGACGCTCACGATGACCTCGCCGCCACCGCCGAGACATCCGGACCCGGCGGCTACCAACCCCGCTCCCACTGTCTGAAGGACGGACCGACGTTTCACGTGTGGCTATCACCGAATTTCCCTACTTAATTCTACTCGCCCGCTTACCAACCCTGATAACGAAAGGCACCTCTGTCCGGTCGTGGGACGGCGACCGGAAAAGGAAGGAATTTAAGCCGTGGCACAGAAGGTCCGACACCATGAGCAAGAAGTCGAAGGCCAAGAAGAAGCGTCTGGCCAAACTCGACAACCAGAACAGCCGCGTCCCGTCTTGGGTCATGCTCAAGACCGACCGCGAAGTCCAGCGCAACCCGAAACGGCGCCACTGGCGCCGGGGCGACACTGACGAATAATGAGCGCCGGTGACTTCGAGGAGCGCGTCGTCACGATTCCGCTCCGCGACGCCCGTGCCGAGCCGAACCACAAGAAGGCCGACAAGGCGATCAAACTCGTCCGCGAGCACCTCGCCAAACACTTCTCCGTCGAGGAGGACGCCGTCCGCATCGACCCCTCGATCAACGAGACGACGTGGGCCCGCGGCCGGTCGAGCCCGCCGAGCAAGCTTCGCGTGCGCGCCGCCCGCTTCGAGGAAGAGGGCGAGGCCGTCGTCGAGGCAGAGACAGCGGAATAACCCTTGCTCCGCGCGGCATTCTCCGGGTCGTCGTACGTCGGTGTCTTCGCTCGTGCGACCGACGACTGCGTGCTGGTTCGCCCCGACGTAGACGAATCGCTGGCCGAGGACATCAGCGAGGAGCTCGAAGTGCCCGCCATCCCCACGACGGTGGGCCACTCCGCGACGGTCGGTGCGCTGGCGACCGGCAACAGCAACGGGCTGCTCGTCTCCTCTCGCGTTCGCGAGACCGAAATCGAACGCATCCAGGACGTCGTCGACGTGCCGGTAACCGAACTGCCCGGGCGCATCAACGCCGCCGGCAACGTCGTCTGCTGTAACGACTCGGGCGCGTACGTCCATCCCGACCTCTCACGTGAGGCCGTGCAAGCTGTGCGTGACGGGCTCGACGTGCCGGTCGAACGCGGCGTCATCGCCGGCGTCAACACGGTCGGCACGGCCGCCGTCGCCACCGACAGCGGCGTCCTCTGCCATCCGAAAGCCACCGACGGCGAACTCGACGCGCTCGAAGATCTGCTGGACGTCCCCGCCGACATCGGCACCGTCAACTACGGCGGGCCGCTGGTCGGCTCCGGACTCGTGGCCAACGATTCGGGCTACGTCTGTGGCACCGACACCTCCGGCCCGGAACTGGGCCGTATCGACGCCACGCTGGGCTACATCGACTGAGGGGCCGATTTCTGTCGCCGTACTGGCTCTGACCCACCGCCCCTGAGTCGCGACCGTGGCACCGCTCCGGCAATGTCAATATTTATCATGATAGAATATGAACAGTCACATATGTCAGAGAAAGAACCAACGGTGTCCAAGCCGAAGCCGCTCGTCTGCCGCCGGTGTGACTACGCGACGGAGGTACTCAGGACCTCCTGCCCGATGTGCGGGGGCGATATGATCTACGACCCCGAGTCGTAGACTGCGGCGCCGTCGCGTCACAGCGACGCGAGCGTCATCGCGTTCAGCGCGACGACGACGAGCGAGACGAGCGCGAAGCCGACCAGAACGGCGGTGGCTCGGCGGTCGTCGAACAGCGCCCACGCGAGGACCACGACCAGCAGCGCGCTGAACTTCAACAGTCCGATGCCCGGCGTCCCGTAGGTCTCGATGAACGCCCGGGCGACAGCGTTGCCCTCTCCGAGGCCCCGCTCCATGCCGACTATGGTCGTCACGACGTCGAACAGCGACGAGAGGATGACGACGGCCCACAGCACTGTGTGTGACTCCGAGAGCTGGCGCTCGCCGGGGAGCCATCCGCCGTCAGTCCCGCCTGCGACCGAGCTGTCACGCCCCACTGTTACTCGTGTATCGGCGGTGACCGATATAAGAGCTGGTGGCCCCGAGTCCCGCCGCCGTCCCCCGCTTCGTGGGTACTACGGAGAATCACCGAAGGGGAAGATACTTCCCTGTCCTGCCCGCACCGGAGGGTATGAGCACGTACACTGTTCGCGGTAGTTTCCCGGCCCGAGACGGGCCCCAGCAGTTCGAGCAGGAGGTCGAAGCGCCAAACGAAGACGTCGCCACCGAGCGCGTCTACAGCAACTTCGGTTCCCAGCACAATCTCAAGCGCACACAGATCACTATCGACGAGGTGGCAGCATGATGGGCGGCGGTGGCGGTGGCGGCGGCGGGATGCAGCAGCTCCAGCAGGAGATCGAGCAGCTCGAACAGGAGATGGAGGCCATCGACGAGGAGGTCGAGCGCCTGCAGGAGAAGAAATCGGACATCGACGACGCCATCGAGGCCATCGACGTGCTGGAGTCGGGCTCGACGGTGCAGGTTCCGGTCGGCGGGGACGCCTACGTCCGCGCGACGGTCGACGACATCGACGAGATCGTCGTCTCCCTGGGTGGCGGCTACGCCGCCGAGCGCGACCAGGACGGCGCCGTCGACACGCTCGAGGCCAAGAAAGAGACCCTAGACGGCCACATCGACGGCCTGCAGGACGACAAGGCCGAAGTCGAGGGCGAGATGGACGAGCTCGAACAGCAGGCCCAGCAGATGCAGCAACAGCAGATGCAACAGATGATGCAGCAGCAGGAAGAGCAGCAGTCCGACGAGTAAGGTCCCCATGTTCGATGGACTGAAGGACAAGCTCAGCGGCTTTACCAGCGACGTCGAAGAAGACGTCGACGAGGACGTCGAGGCCGAAGCGGAGGCAGTTGACGAGGACGTCGAGGCCGAAGCGGAGGCAGTTGACGAGGACGTCGAGGCCGAAGCGGAGGCAGTTGACGAGGACGTCGATGCCGAAGTGGAGGCAGTTGACGAGGACGTCGAGGCCGAAGTGGAGGCAGTTGACGAGGACGTCGAGGCCGAAGCGGAACCCGACACAGCGACGAAAGACGCCGGAGACGAATCGCCGGCAGAGACTGATAGCGACGCAGTCGCCGAGGGAGACACCGACGCAGTCGCTGGGACCCCCGAGGCCGACACCGAGACGGTCGAAGACACTGCCGAAGCGGTCGCGGAGACCGACGAGGGTGACGGTGGAGCTGCTGCCGACGAGGCGCCCGACACGGCGACCGAGGACGGCGAGCCGGCCCAAGCCGACACCGCGTCGGACGATGGCGAAGACGTCGAGACCGACACCGCGTCGGACGATGGCGACGCGGAGACCGACGACGTCCCGACCCTGGCACCCGACGACGAAGCAGACGAGGACAGCGGCGGCCGCAGCTTCACCGAGAAGGCCAAGATCATGGCCACAGGGAAGACGGTCATCGAGGAGGAGGACCTCCAGTCCCACCTGGACGACCTCGAACTCGCCTTGCTGTCCTCGGACGTCGAGATGAGCGTCGCCAACGAGATCCTCTCCGGCGTCGAGGCAAACCTCACCGGCGAGACCCGGCGACGGCTCTCCAGTACGGGCAGCCTCGTCCGGGACGCGCTTCGCGAGGCGCTGTTCGACGTCATCAGCGTCGGGCAGTTCGACTTCGACGAGCGCGTCAAGGACGCGGACAAACCCGTGGTCATCATCTTCACCGGCGTCAACGGCGTCGGGAAGACCACGACCATCGCCAAGCTCTCGCAGTACTTCGAGGACCGGGGGCTCTCGACGGTGCTTGCCAACGGCGACACCTACCGCGCCGGCGCCAACGAGCAGCTCGAAAAGCACGCCCAGAACCTGGGCAAGAAGATAATCACCCACGAGCAGGGGTCGGACCCGACGGCCGTCGTCTACGACGCCGTCGAGTACGCGAAGGCCAACGACGTGGACGTGGTGCTCGGCGACACGGCCGGCCGGCTCCACACCTCCGACGACCTGATGGCCCAGCTCGCGAAGATCGACCGCAACATCGACCCCGACATGACGCTGTTCGTCGACGAGGCCGTCGCGGGCCAGGACGCGGTCAACCGCGCCCGCGAGTTCGACGACGCGGCCGAGATAGACGGCGCGATACTGACGAAGGCCGACGCCGACCCCCAGGGCGGGGCGGCCATCTCGGTGGCCCACGTCACCGGCAAGCCGATTCTCTTCCTCGGAACCGGGCAGGACTACGACGACCTCGAACCGTTCGACCCCGAGGAGATCGTCGACAGTCTCTTCGACGAGTGAGCACGCCGGCGTCGCTACTCGACTGAACCCACGATTACTACCGGTTTGTGCCGATATCTGTGGCAGATATCGCCGTATCGACGCCGAAGTAAAATCCGATTTACTCCCCGTAAACTGTCACTTACCATAACCCCGGACGCTGTCGAGCCTACCGATGCAACCGAACAGCAAGACTCGACGCGGTGTACTGACGGTCGCCGGCGGCGCGCTGGTCGCCCTCGCCGGCTGTACTAACAGCGGCGGGCAGGAGGGGACGCCGACCGGGACAGGAACGGAGTCCGGCGGGATGCAGCCGACGGATACCCAGACGGCCGAGCCGACTGAAACGGAGGCTCAGACCCCCGAGGAGACCGACGGCGAGACCGAGACGCCGCCAGAGGGCGACGCGATGCTCCGGGTCGCACATCTCGCGCCGGACGCGCCCAACGTGGACGTCGCCGTCGACGGCATGACCGTGCTCACCGACGTCCCCTTCGAGACGGTGAGTGACTACCTGTCGCTGACGACCGGCGACCACCAGATCACCATCACGCCGACCGGCGGGTCGGAAGCGGTGTTCGACGCGACTGTCACTCTGGAGAGCGGTCGACAGACGGCCGCGGCCATCGGCGAAGTCTCCGGGCAGAACCAGGAGTTCACCGTGACGCTGCTGTCCGACGCCAGCTCCGGGGCCGAGGCTGGCAGCACGCGCATCCGGGCCGTCCACACCATCCCCGACGCCCCCGCCGTCGACGTGACGTCCGGCGAGACGGTCATCGCCGACAACATCGAGTTCGGGGAGGCCGGCGAGTACGTCACTGTCCCCTCGGACGTCAGCACCGTCGAACTCCGGCCCGACAGCCTGGCCAACGACGAGGAGCCGGTCGGGACGTTCAGCGTCGACCTGACCGATGGGGCCGCCCAGACCGCCTTCGCGACCGGCTACCTCGAACCCTCCGGCGGCCAGCCCGGCGCCCGCCTCCTCCTCGAGACGGACACCGAACCCAGCGCCACGATGGGCGGCACGGAGACCGGCACGGGCACCGGGACGGGGACGCCCACCGGCACGACGACGCCCACTGGCTCCGGGATGTAACCCCGAGCAGTCGCTCACTCCGACGCTGCCGTGACAGCGCCCGGGTCACGCTGTCACGGCGCTCTTTCTCTCGCTCCTGTCACTGTTCGAGTGGCGTCGCTCACTCCCGGGCCGCGTCGACTGCCTCGACGAATTCGGCCGCACTCTCGCGGACGCCGTCCATGTTCTTGTTCCGGATGGCCTCGTAGTCGACCAGCGCGGAGCCGGCGCCGACCGCGACGGCGCCCGCCGCGAAGTAGTCACCGACGTTCTCGGTATCGACGCCGCCGGTCGGCATGATGGGGACGTCGCCCAGGGGACCCTGGATGGCGCTGATGTGGTCCGGCCCGACCGTGGAGGCCGGGAACATCTTCAGCATGTCCGCCCCGGCGGCCATCGCGTCCGCCGCTTCGGTCGGCGTCATCACGCCCGGGATGCAGAGCACGCCCTCCCGGTTGCACACTTCGATGACGTCCGCGTCGAGGTGGGGCCCGAGGATGAACTCCGCGCCGGCCTCGATGGCGTTGCGGGCGGCCGCGGGGTCCATCACTGTCCCGACGCCGACGATGGCGTCGGTGTCCTCGAGCGCGCGGTCGACGGCGGCGACCTGGTCCGAACACCGCCTGGCGTCGGCGGTCAGCTCCAGGGCGCGGACCCCGCCGTCGTGGACGGCGCGGGCCACGTCCACCATCTGGTCTTCGGGAATGTTGCGCAGGACGGCCGTGACGCCGCTATCGAGTAGTGCCGCTCTGACTTCCTGCTTGCGTGTCATGGGCGTCTCTCGTCGGGCCGGCGGGAAAAACGTAGCCCAACGCGTCACCCTGCCGGACGGTCGGTACTGTCGACAGTCTACTCGGCTGGCTCGTACGGCAGCCCCGGGTCGGACTTGGGCGCGCCGACGCCCAGCACGCGGGCCGACTGGTCGGCGTCCTCGGGGACGAACGCCCGATGTGGGCTCTCGGGCTCGGCGACGAACGCCTCGCCGGTCTCGACGACGAACGCACCCTCCGGCGTCTCGACGTGTACCGTCCCCGAGACGACGTAGAACAGTTCCTCGCGCTGCTTGTGGTAGTGGTACGTGCGCGGGAGCTGCTCGCCCGGAGCCATCTCGTAGGTGGCCGCGTGCAGCGCCAGCAGCTCCGCCGCGTCGGAGATGCCCCGCCGGTCACACGGGTAGTCTTCGGTTTCGGGCAGGTCCTCGGGGTCGATGTGGTGGTAGGTCATGGTGGTGGTCGGGCTGGGAGGGGGGAAAAGCGTGTGGTGGACGGCGGTGCCGCCGTCGGCTTACCCCAGCAGCCAGACGAGTACGGACAGCGTCCCGAGCGAGGCGACGGTCGTCACGACGACGTTCATCGAGGCAAAGGCGGCGTCGCCGCCGAGTTCGCTGGTGTAGACGTACGTGGAGACGGCGGTGGGGACGCCGAGCATGACGACAGCGGCCGACAGCGCCGTCGACCCGACACCGAGCGCCGAGAACACGGCCCAGGCGAGGACGGGCATCCAGACAATCTTCAGCAGGACGACGCCGGTAGTCGGCCGGAGCGTCGACAGGGACAGCTCCGTGTCGAGTTTCGCCCCGACACAGACCAGCGCGAGCGGGAGCGCGAGCGTCGAGATGCCGTCGAGACCGGTGACGACCGGCGCGGGCACGCCGATGCCGCCGACCGAGGCGGCGATGCCGGCCGAGAGCGAGACCAGTACGGGGTTCGTCGCCAGCGCCCGCAGCTCGCCCGACAGCGACGCGTCGCTGTCGTTGATGCGGACGAGGGTAAACACCGTCACCGGCACGTGGGTCAGCGCGCCCAGGCCGAGGACGACGCTGGCGATGGCGGCGGCCTCCCCGCCCAGCGACGCCGCCACCAGCGGCAGCCCCAGAAACCCCATGTTCCCGTGGTAGGACTGGACGATTGCGACGCTCCGGCGGGCGTCGGTGGCCCGGCGTCGGTGGAGCACCCAGCCGGCGGCGACGGTCGCCGCGAGGACGGCCCAGAAGCCGACGAGCAACGCCGGCGAGATGAGTTCGCCCAGGGGGCGGTCGAACGTCGAGGCAAAGACCAGCGCCGGGAGGGCGACGTAGAAGGCGACGGCTGTCAGCGTCTCCGTCCGCGATTCGGTGAGGAGGGAGACACCGCTGGCGGCCGCGCCGACGGCGAGAAAGACCAGCATGAAACCGAGCTGCTCGATGACGGCCATACGACACTGTTCGAGCAGGTGCTTTAATCCCTTTCGTCACCGCGGTTCGCTCCCGGTCGGGCGCCGGCCCGCGTCGCTCAGTTCGCCGGCACGACGACGCTGGTGTCGCCCGAATCCGTCGCGACGGTCACGGTGTAGGCTCCGCGCGGCTCGACGGTCCAGAGCACGCCGTCGCTCCCGGTGGTCCCCACGGGCTGGCCGTTTATCCTGACGGTCCCGTCGACGGTCGCGCCGGTCTCGTTGTTCGAGGCGGTGACGAGCAGCGGTCCGGTCGCGCTGGACTGGCGCACCGTCGCCGCGAGGGTGCCGTTGAGGTTGCTCGCTACCGCCCTCGTCCGGACGTCGGAGAGGTCGCGGAGCTGCTCCTCGTAGAAGACGTCGGTCGTTCCGCCGTCGAGATACGCCGTCAGCTCGCCGTTGGGATGGTTGGCCGTCAGCTCGTAGATGCCCGAGGTCCCGTAGAACGTGAAGCTCGGTCGCTGGCGCTCGTACAGCCACGGGTAGAGATCGGCCGCCCGCTCGTCCGCGATATCCAGTCGGTCCGTCTCGGGATCGCCGTCGTTTCTCGCCGTGCTGAGGAACTGGTCGGGCGCACCGGCGTCGCGTGCACCGTCGAGGCGCGTCTCCCGGACGTACTCGTCGTCGGTCACCGTCGCGACCATGTAGCCGTCGTCGG
>Ga0136590_1001258_pt1 | contig 10722 bp, 8 predicted proteins | sample AntRauMFilla3765_FD_104934 | JGI IMG/M metagenome (GOLD analysis project Ga0136590, IMG submission 104934) | Saline lake microbial communities from Rauer Islands, Antarctica - Metagenome Filla 3 #765 | ecosystem: Environmental > Aquatic > Non-marine Saline and Alkaline > Saline | place... | reverse complement strand
TCCCCTCATCCCAAAAGCCGGCCTGGATAATAAGCTAATAAGGTCTGGAGGGAGGGGTGGGATCTTTCTCCTGCTAAGGTTTGACGGAGAGGAAGGTTTTTGATAGCCAGGCTTTTTGATAATTTTCTTCAAAAAAAGCATCAGGGAAAGCTTGTTCCCGGGTTAAATAGCCGCAGATAAATTATTTTGATAACCGGAGGTTTTTAACGGCCTTTTAAACTAGTGCCTGCAACAGGAAAACCTTATTCGGCGGCCTCTTCAACCTTAGCAGGCAGATGACCTCCCCTGATTATTAACCTTATTTCTTTAGTTCGTTAACTAAGAAGAAGAAAAAAAGCATGCTGTGTAAAAGAAGGCTTTACCTCGCAGCGTTACAAACGCGAAATGTAGTCGGCACGCGATGCAATCGCGCGCCAGCCCCGAAAAAACAAAAGTTTGCGCGCGTCTGCGACGCGTGCATTCTGAATTTGTTATTACCAATGACATACCTTCTAAAGAAATAGCAGAATGCTCATATAACTCCTTTCCATTTCTCTCATTATAAGCGGGTTGAGAAATGAGGCCACACGAAAAAATTCAACATTATTCCCTTCCTCCATGGGATATGCAACCAGTTATGACCGAAAGCGTCGTAGATGTTCTATACATCTGAAATCCAGCTGATTTGTATGTTTATAGAACTTAAAGGCCGGGAATGGTCATCCCGGGATCTCTGATCAAACCACTGCTCCTTGTATTACTTCAGAAAATAGGTTTTTTCCTTAAAAAACCGCTCAAAGGTGGATTCCTTCATCCTGAAAACTGCTGCATCATTAACAGTAGAGCGGACCAGGTAACTGACTCCATCCTCTTGCTGTTTCTGCTCCTTCATTGCCTCCACGGTGATCCTTGTGCCATCATCGGCGATAACCTCACAAACCACCTCAGGATCCTTATCAAAAGCATGCGCTGCAATCTTTTGTGCTTTAAAGCCAGAAAGGGTCTTGAGGTAACCCTGTACTTTAGAAGAATCAGCAGCCTGCCCGTCGATACGCCATTCTCGGGCCTCCTGTCTCAGGCTGTAGTTAAATTTTCCGGTTAATGCCACACTTGCTATGCGCTGTTTTTCGACATCCATAATGGTTTTATCGCGCCATTCATCAACGGCAGAAGGAAATGCCATTTTAAGAAAGCCGTCTACGGCATATACTTCCTTATCGCCATCAAGCCGCACATAGGTAGTCATGGTAACCTGGGGCTGACCTCCCGCCTGTGCATTAGCCTGTTTGTAAGAAAATTTACCCACATACAGGGATGCAAGCTTTTTATCGTCCTTCCCGGTCACGTCCACTTTCGTCGCCAACGAATCGGTTACCTCATAATCGCTCCATTTTTCTCTGTTTGTGGCTGCAACACTCTTTGTTTTCAGCCGGTTTATCTGCTCCAGCATCGAAAAAACCCTTGCCGAATCGGCATCATAGCTCTTCTCTCCCTGTGAAGCAATCCATCCTCCGCTTTTATGCTGTAACCGAACCGGAGTGGTATCTTTAGCTTTGTAGACGATTTCTGCTACTTTACTGCTCTCAAAATCCGTCAGTTTACTTCTAAAGGAGCGGTCTTTACTGCCCATCTCTTTCGAGAGATAGATCACCCCCAGCAATAGCGCCAGAACAACCAGCAGTGATGTCAGATTCAGTTTTTTAAACATATCCTTCCTCCATTCTTTTAACTCTTAACGACCGTTGATATTGATATCTGATAAGTCCATAAATAATGATTAGCAATATGGGAACCAAAAAGTTTCCATAACGCAGCAGTGCTTTGGTGCTATCTTCGAGCTCATCGATAGGGCGCGAGGAGACGCCCTTGGTTCTGAGTCCGATAAGCCCTGTATCGTCAGACAGCCAATCGACGCCGTTTACCAGCAGGCTGACATTATCCTCGTTCAGCTGACGCGCATTACGGCCTTGTCCGCCCACGGCAAAATCACCATCCGTCACCACAACCATTTTAGAAGCATTGCTTCCCGCAATCGGCCCTTTCAAAGCCGCCGCCACAGGAATACCGCTATCGGGGAAGTCTGCCGCTGTCCATTCCTTCTGCACCTGGAACATAAGCGGCGCCTGTTTTCTTCCTGATTTTGCAGAGGATTTTGCCAACGGAGTAAAAATCACCGCAGTATCGCCCCGATATTCCAGTGAGCTGGCAAAGCGCAGGCTCACCTGCTCCAGCCCCTGAGTTACGGGATGTTCCTGGAAATTAGTAATTACAGGGAGATAAGGGAACTTTATTTGTGTAGTCATATTAAACCCACCGCGTTCCTGGGTCACCCCCACGGTATTGCTTCGGTTATCCACAACAAAGTCTGTACCTACCGCCACCCCTTTACCTGACAGCCAATCAGCGAGGCCGGTATTAACAGGCAATCCCCTTGCCTGAGAGAAATCGCCCCGCACGCGGTTCAAAGCCACATACAGATTGCCTCCGGATGCGAGATAATCATCAAGCTTTTGCAGGTGCGCCGGAGGGATGGTATCTGATGGCGCTATCAGCGCAAGCGTTTTGTATTTGGTTAACTCGCCGGAAGCTTCCAGATTTACGGGTTCCACATCATATAAAACCGACAGCGCCTGCACCGTTTGCTGCATTTGTTGCAGGGGAGGCTCTCCGTGTCCTGTAACAAAACCCACTAAGGGCCTCTCTTTTACGGAAAGCTTTTTGATGCCGGAAGAAAGGCTGTACTCCATCGATTCTGCTTCCGTTATAACGGGCAACACTTCTTTCTGCTCTCCCTTTCTGATGACAGCGCCAAGAAATGCCCGCTGTTGCTTCACCTGGTCTTCTTCTCTTACATTGACAATTACCGGCTGCACCCCTGCCTTAGCAGCTTGTTGCTTGATTTCATCATCGTCGGCCGGATCGATAAATTCATAATTAATCATGCCCTCAGAGTAGCTGGCATATTCTATAAGCAGGTCTTTAAAATTTCTGCCTGACTGCCTGAGGCGTGGCGGAAGATCCTCGGTAAAATAAGCTGTGACGGTAACCGGCTCTTCCAGGCTCTGAACAATATCAATTGTGGCGTCGCTGAGTGTATATCTGTTATCGTCGGTAAGGTCAAGGCGCGCAAAATAATCCACGGCAATGATATTGACCACTATAACGATGGCAATGATAACAAGTAGCTGATACAATAAGCTGTTTTTCTTTTTACCCATAATTCTTGTCTTTTAGTCTGTCTGATGTCTTTTAGATAAAACCGCTTCGGTAGAAACTAATCCAAGGAAAATAATAGAGAAAAAATAGACGAGGTCCTTGGTATCTATAACGCCCCGTGATATCGAATCAAAATGCGTATTCATACTCAGATAATGAAGCACCTCGCCAACTGTTCCTGAGAAGTTGGAGGCCAGAAATCCGAAAACGATATGAAAAAAGATACCGATAAAGAGGGCCACCAGGAACCCGACAATCTGATTCCCTGAGATACTGCTGGCAAACACCCCTATGCTGATATATGCGGCACTCATCAGCAACAACCCAAGGTAGCCGGTAATTACGGCGCCATGATCCACATTACCAATATTGGCTACGGTAATGTAATAAGGTAGTGTAAGCACCAGGGCTATCACTATCAGCGCCAGTGTGGCCAAAAATTTACCCAACACCACCTGCCAGTCGGTAACAGGCTTCGTCAGCAACAGCTCCAGGGTTCCGGAGCGCTTTTCTTCTGCAATCATCCGCATCGTAAGGGCGGGGATAAAGAAGAAGAGGGTCCAGTAGGCTATCTGAAAGAAAACCTGCAGGCTGGCCTGCCCGGCAAAAAAGATATCAGAGCCGTAGAGCCATGTGAAAAGGCCGCTAAATCCGAGGAAGAGCACGATAGTGATATATGCCATCAATGAATCGAAAAAAGCAGCCAACTCGCGTTTAAGGATAATCCATGTTTTGTTCATAGTGCTGTGCTTTTATAGATTAGTTTTTAGTAAGATCTCTAAACACATCTTCAAGTTTTGTTTCTATGGGTGTCATTTCCGTAAGTGTCCACCCTTTCTCCACACAAAGGCTGAAAACAGCCCGTCGCGATGACATCTGCGGCTTAGAATACAGCTCAAAGTGGTTGTTTGCCCCTACAGTAAAATCTACGGAGGCTACAGTTTCCAGACGCTGTAAAGCACTGTAGACCTCATCGCTGTTGCCGTCTTCCACAGCCACGTGGAGTATCTCTTTACCCTGTGCCTGTTTCTGCAGATCCTGGGCGGATCCGTCGGCAACAATTTTGCCGTTACTGATAATCAAAATCCTGTCGCAAGTGGCCTCCACTTCTGCCAGGATATGCGAGCTGAGGATGACTGTTTTCTCTTTCCCTATGCGCTTGATGAGCTCACGGATCTCCACTATCTGGTTAGGATCGAGCCCACTGGTAGGCTCATCAAGTATCAGCACCTCAGGGTCATGAATAAGCGCCTGCGCAAGTCCCACCCGCTGCTGATAGCCTTTGGAGAGCTCATAAATACGCTTATGCTTCTCTTTTTCCAGGCCACAAACCCGCACCATTTCAAGGACGCGTTCCCGTTGCTTAGGCCTGGGTACATTTTGTATTCCGGCCATAAAATAGAGGTAGTCCAGCACATTCATCTCCTGATATAATGGATTATTCTCGGGCAGGTATCCTATTACCCTGGTCACCTCCTCAGGTTGTTCGAAAACCGAGTAATCACCAACAAAAATATTTCCCGCTGTAGGTGACAAAAAAGTAGTGATCGCTTTCATGGTTGTGGTTTTTCCGGCACCGTTAGGGCCCAGAAACCCGAGCACCTCACCCGTATTTACTTTAAAAGAGATGTCGTCCACGGCTTTTTGGGGGCCGAACATCTTAGTGTAACTTTCAACGCGTATGTCCATAATAGTGAAATTTTTTGTTGACGCAATTTCAGACTTCGCCATTTTATAGTTTCATTTTTGGACACTATACGGGTCGTACCCGACATCGTATTGCAACAACTTGCCATTGGGTAATTTTATTTTCTGGTTGTTAAGATGCCTGCAAAGCTGTATCTGTGCATCTTTAAACCGTGGTGTCTCTAATGGTTCTAAGCGTATTATTAACATGTCTCTGGTGCTTCTCATCCAACCCCTGGAGCTTGTTATTGTATCCAAAACCGGCAACAGGTCACGGTTATCCGGCAAGTAGGTATATAATAGCCTGGCCAGCTTTCGGCGTGTGTTCCAAAACACCATTTCGGATATGTTCCACCAATTTTTTGATTCATTGTCAATGGCCTTGAACTTTCTTTCATTCGTCTGGTTTAAATCGACGCGGGCGGGACATTGATTGATTTGTATGCTGATTTGGCCTATCTCTTCTTCCAGCCTTTTTCTTGTTTCTATCTTTTGTTCACGGGACGGACTTTTTCTTGGCGTGCCGTCTTTTTTGAGTACAGGCTCTTTTTTCCCCAGTTCCTTTTGAATTTTAACAAGCTCCTGCTTCTTTTTCTTTAGCTGCTTCTTTAGGCCGGTATGTTCAGGGTTGTTGATTTTTTGGTCACCACTTTCTTCCTGTATCTTCCATAACGGGTTGTAATGCATTTGGGTGCGCGTGCCCATGTGTTTGAAACTGTTTTCGCTGCACCCCCACCGGTTAAGCATGCTCTCAGCTATGGTTATAGTATCCTCGGCGCGATCGTTGGTAACAATGGCAAAGGTTTCCCCGCTTTTAATATTACGTGATATAACCCGTCTCAATTCAATGCTTCTACCCGCCGTGTTACGATAAGTTTTGCTCTCTTCAAAAAGAATGTAGTCCTTATCGTTTAAATGCAGTTTACCGGTAAACCGGATTTCAGGCAGTTGCTTTAATAATTCCTTGTCGCAGTTTTTCTCCCAGGTAACAAAACGACAATCCGATAGGGAAAGAAAATTATCGACCCCCCATAATTCCCTGTCAACAACCACCAGGGGAGGAATCCCTTCGTTATAGGATTGTAACTGAAGGCTTACCTGCCGCAGGCTTTCGTGTATATCGCCCTTTCCCTCCTGAATGTCAAAGTAAACTATATTGCTACTGCTGTCGTGGGCGAAGAATTCGGTTCGCCCGGGCATCATCAAATCCCGCTGGGTGGAATAACCTTTGTGAACCTTTTCCTTGCCCGAATAGGGAACAAAATGTCCATCCAGAAATACGCGCCAGAGTGAAACAATTCCTTTAAATATCTGTATCTTAATAAGTTTAGTCTTTGCATGCAGGGCTTTCTTCGTCTCTATTAACTCCCCTATGTCCTGGCGGATTTCGTCCAGGTTCCATAGCTGTTTTATTCCTATGATCTCCCCGAACTCCTTCTTGTAAGCGGTTTTAAATTGTTCTACCGAGCCTATCTTATTCACGTGCATCATTAAAAACATAACAGGCAGGTAGAGATAATGGCCGACAATGGCCGATAATTGGTTTAAAAAATTTAAGCTCTTGTGGGCCATTCCAAGGTACAAAAGGCTACCGGCATAACGGTTTTCCTTGTAATCAAACTCTTCATTGTACAAGGAGCGGGCCGGGCCACAATACTTTTCCTCTACTTCAAGGGCCGGGTCAAAATTAATCGAAAGCTTTTGTTCCTCAAGCTTTTGCTTTTCTTCCCGGCGCTCTTGTTCTAAATCGCGTGCTTTGTTACCGGTAAACCTATATGGATTCTTTTTATAACTATCCTTTGAGTTGTTTATCAATCCCGAAGAGCCATGTTTACGATATATGTCAACCCAGTTATTGATGCTTTGCCGTGAGATGCCTAGGCTGTTAGCAAGCCTGGTACGTATAACACCATGACGTTCAACTATATCTATAACAAAAAGTCGTTTATCTACAGAATCCTTAAACTCATATTCTTTAAAAGGGGAACCATCTTTATAGATATGTATTGTGTTTTCTTCACTGGTCTTTTTAATGGCAAATCCATTCCCGATAAAATCAAATCCTTGGTCTTGTTCCTCAAATAAACTGCTCATGCTCTTGAAAAATTAGTTCGAGGCAAAAGTAAAACAAATGAAATAAAAATAAAATTTTTATTTCTCGATATATTTTTGTATATTAGTATAAAACCATAAGTTCATCGTCCAATTATATCGTAATTTTGTCGAATATCACTGTTTTTGCACCTTTGCTGAGGTCAAAAAATAGAAACTGACGAAGTCTGACTTTAGTAATTAGTCCTTTTTTCATGATATTTTGCTTTTTTATTTTAAATTAGGTACAGAGATAAAAGGATAATAAACACAAATTGTTCATATTTAGGAAGGTTCTTAATGCGTCTAAATACTCTGAATCCTATAACAGGAAGGATTCTACGAATGAATATTCTCTATCCATATTTTTTGTATGTAATAACTTCTTTTGTCATATTGTTTATTAAGGATTCGTATGTTCTTCAAATACTCTTGCTTTTCCACTTTTCCCCATTGACCTTGCTGATAAGCTATATATGCACATAAAGCACTGCTGTAGGCCGTTCTCCAATGATTGTCGGCATAAAGCGCCTCATAAATCCTAAAAGCTTTCTCTGCATAACGCAGGCTTTGATTATAATCCGTGGTTTTTAAATAATAATGAGCCCATGTTAAATTAAGCTCACCCAACCTCCTGTTTATCGAATCGTAACTTGATTCCATTACTGTTGTGCACTTGTTAAGGATAGACTTCCCTTTATTCAGCTCATTATTATCTATATAAGCCTGCGCCAGTAAACGCATCGTAATAGCCACAGAAACATTTTCATCTCCATAGGCTCGGCGCTCAAAACCATACACTTCTTCAAGCATCTCAGCAGCCTTTTCAGATTTGTTATTCTTCAGATAAACATTGGCCAAATTATATTTACTTATGACAAGGGAGGAGGAATCAACTTTTGAAAGTTGTTCTTTTATATGGAGCGATTTCCGCAGGTAATTTATGGCCTCGTCTATTTTTCCTGCATGTATATGCATCATACCTAAATCGTTGAGTGTATTAGCAGTCTTGAAGTGGGTTTTTCCGTAATTTCTGAGTGATAGTTTCAAAGCATCGTTTCCATGCTTAATAGCTTGATCATAGTCGCCTGTTTCACTGTATATACTCCCTAAAAACTTTAAATCGTTAATCAACTGAAGCGATGAGTCTCCATAAATCTTTTTTGTAAGCTCTAAACTCTTTTTAGCATATTTCATCGACTCCTCATAATTGTTGACGTTAAGATATAATTCTGTAAGCTTCCCATAATCATTAAGAACATAGGCATTTCTCTCGCCTAATTTATTTCTATGAATTTGCAGTGCTTCAAGGATATAACTTTCAGCCTCATCATACTTGCCAATTCGTGAATTAATTTCGCCAATCATAGATTTTGCACCTGCAATCAGGATATCTGAATCGACATCCGAACTTCTCTTGTATCTTGCAATAGCCTGATTATAGTATTTTAATGCGTTGGAATAATCTCTTTTAATGGCATAAATTCTGCCCAGCGTTTCCAAATCATAAGAAAGATGCTCATTATCAACCGAAGTATCTGAGGAGTCAATTGCAAGTGCTTTTTGAATATAGAACTCGGAGCTGTCAATGTAATTATAATTTGTGTGAGCAACAGCAAGTGCTGAATATACTCTGGCCCTATGCAAAGTGGCATTATGGGCTGTTTCATCATCCAGAATGAAAAGTGCTTCACGATTAACCTCAAAACTTTTCTCATACATATTTCGCGACATGAATATATCACCCAAGGCAATTAACACTTCCGCCTTCGTAATGGGTTGCTCAGGCAAATTGCTCTTTAACTGCTCATGAGCAATTACAAGAACACTATCCATCATCCTTGATGCGCGATGCTTTTTCAAGAACGGATCGGCCTGGTAAAAAACATTTTTCAGGTATTTGACAGTAGCTTGCGCACGATTAGCTTCCTGCTTGGCTTCCATTGCATTTGCTTCAGCTTTAGCTCGCTCATGCTTCAAATTCAGAATATAAAAAGACGTAAGTGCAATGACAAGTAAAAGAAAAAGAGCAGTTATCCTTGAAAGTCGCCTGTTACGTCTGATAAACTTTTTAATCAGATAAACCCTTCCATTCGAATAAGTGTCTACCGGCCTACAGCTCAAATAGTTTTCCAGCTCATGAATTAGTCCATCGACCGATTGAAAGCGCTCCTCGGGATTCTTCCTAAGGGTTTTTCTGATAATTGCTGTCAACTCTTTGCTTTGAATCAGCCCTTCTTCAATAACGATATCATTACTTAAAGTATCAGAATATCCTTGCGGATTTTTATTTGTAATTAGCTTGTGAAGTACCAGGCCCATTTGGTAAATATCGCTGGTAGTGTTAACTGGATTATTATTAAGCATCTCGGGCGAAATATAACCCGGAGTTGCATAATAAGATATTTCTTTGGTTTCTTCTTCCTCAGTGCTCAGCGAATCAGCAATTCCAAAATCAAGAAGCTTGACAACACCATATGTATCAACTATAATATTCTGAGGCTTGATATCTTTATGTACTATTAGATTTTGATGAGCGAAATTTACTGCCCGACTGATAGAAAGTATCAAGTCAATAATCTCTTTCTCAGATAGCTCATTTTCTTTAACATATTGATCCACAGCCACACCATCTATAAATTCCATCACATAAAAAGGCTTCCCGCCCGTCATAATACCACCGTCATAAATCTGAGCGATATTCGGATGCGCAAGGCGTGCAAGGATATCCTTCTCCCGGTTAAAAAGCTCCTGATGGGACTCATTTAAAGGTGCATCAAGTATTTTCACAGCAACGGTCTGTTCAAAATGTCCGTCAACACGCTCAGCTTTATATACTTGTGACATACCTCCGTTACCCAATCGCTCAAGCACACGAAAAGCTCCTATGCGCTCCCCTGGCTTAAGCACGTCCTTTTCTTCAACAACTTCATCCAAACTTCCTGCTAAAGCTGAGAACCAGTTTTCGGCATCTGCATTCGTTTTAATGAACTCATCAATAGTATCTGATAATTCGGGTCTGATTTCAGCCAAATCTGCAAGAAACTGATTCAAACCTTTATCTGAGTCTTTAAATGACTCTAGGTATTGAAAAAGAAGATCCAGCTTTTCATCATCATTCATCATAATTAATCAAGAAATATTTCGTGTTATGTTCCTTCCAGGTTCTTAATTTCGCGGTATAACCACATTTTACCCATGGCCCAATTTCTTTTCACTGTGGCAGGTGATATCTGAAGTAATTCTGCAGTTTCTTTTATTGTGAGTCCGATAAAAAACCTGTACTCAATAATTTTCGCAACAGTACCATACTTTTTTTCCATCTTCCTCAGAGCCATTTCCAAAGCCTCAATATCGTATGGTGTTTCTGAACTCTGCTCCGGCACAAGCTCCTGTTTTTCCGGATTCCGCTTTTTGGCTTTCCGCTTTCTTGCACTGTCAATCAATATCTGCCTGATAGCCTTGGAGGCCAGACTATAGAAATGCTGACGGCTCTCCCAACTTATTTCATCACTGTTAATAAGCTTAATATAAGCTTCGTGGACAAGAGCCGTTGTGTTTAATGTTTGCTGATCTGAATTATGAAACTTTATGTTATGCGCTACTTTTTTCAGTTGCCCGTAAACCATATCAAAAAGCTTGTCATAGGCTTGCTTATCACCTTCCTTATATTCCGTTAATAATACGGTAATTTCATTCCGGATTTTCTCATTATAACTCATTAAGACCTTCCTTTAATGAAGTTTGTTG
>Ga0136590_1001239_pt1 | contig 10802 bp, 8 predicted proteins | sample AntRauMFilla3765_FD_104934 | JGI IMG/M metagenome (GOLD analysis project Ga0136590, IMG submission 104934) | Saline lake microbial communities from Rauer Islands, Antarctica - Metagenome Filla 3 #765 | ecosystem: Environmental > Aquatic > Non-marine Saline and Alkaline > Saline | place... | reverse complement strand
TGGCTTCAGATACGCAGATAACAAAAAGAAATCCCATGCCGGTGTTTGAAAAGACCACATTGTTGCGACCTACGTCGGGAATTTTGACCGCGCGCTTACATTGGAAAGCGGACCTTTTTGCCGCGACAAGATTGGCTAGCGAAGGGATCCTAGGTAGTCGTCCAAAGAGCACATTGCTCGAATTAACGCCTGGGGTAAGCCCAAAGTGGACTTACCCCGCTGCAAAAGGCCCGTTCTGTGATCATAACAGAGCCGAAACCGCTCTTTCATTGGTTAGGAAGCTGCGACCTCACGAGCGTCCTCACGCGCATCTGCGGCGTCATCAAGCATTTCGTAAAGGGCGTCCAGAACCTCATCCTGGTCGTCCAAATCCATCCGCTCGCTCATGGCTTTGCGCACAGAGTCCCTGGTCATTTCCGCTGCAAGCTCACTGGCTTCCTTCACCACAAGATCGGTCAGGTCGATGTAGTTCATCGTTGGCACGGTACTGCGACGGCTACCCTTTTCAGCGATAAACTCCGCGAGGATGATCGCGCCTTCCAGCCCGCCGGTTACGCCGTCGAACGTGACGATTTCCCCTTCAAGGGTTAGCGGAGAGACCTTGACCACCCGGCTCATCAGATCTTCAGACGCGGTCATCAAGTACTGGTCGATCGCCTCCTCTGTGCTCTCTGAAAGATCCACGTCGTAAGAGGACGTGCGTGCCAGTTCGTCCTGGCGGTACTCTTTGCTACGCAGATCGGCCAGTCGTGAATCCAGCTTCTCGATTTCCCGAACCAGCCACGCCTGCTCGCGCTCACGCTGACGGTTATCGCCAAACTTATTTTTGGCCTCGCTGACTTTGGTTTCGTAGTGTTCCTCAGCAGACTCCAAAGTGGCGTAAGCACCGGTAGCATCACGGTTCCAGCCGCCCTTCCCACCCAGATTTGCCTTCAGTTCGGGGATCTTGATCATGGCAGACTTGGCGAAACCGGCGATCTCGTTGGCGTAAACATCAAAACCTCTGGGGATGCGGATGTAGGCGCAGAGCTTCTGCTCGGATCGCAGATCAACGGTGGTGTAACCACGCTGGGCAGGGCAGGAAGCCGGCACGGCACGATCGCTATAGTCAATGCTCCGGATGTTCCCGATCGGGTTGTTGTGGCTGCGCAAAGTCTTCAGGCCGTTCTTTTCCGCCAGAGCGTTTGTCTTGGTCAGCGGTCCCTGAACCGCAGCGTTGTAGGCATCAATCGCGTTTCTAAGATTGGTTTGCGCCTTCTCGTAAGCAGTCTTCGCATCGTCCACGTACGACTCAAACCCGGCACCACCGGCAGAGACCGTCTCCAGCTTGGCGGCCATCTCATCGCGCTCAGTTTGAAGCTCGGCAATATCTTCAACAATATCAGCGTCGACGCCCTTTTCAGTGGCGACCACAGCCTCGCCCAGTTCGGCTTGAACCGCAGCGATATCGAAACTGGCGGCCGCTCCCGGGTAGGTCAGCTCAATCTTCGGCAGGGGCTCACCGGCAAGATGGGCACTCCAGGCACGAGATTCTAGGTTGTTCAGCAGTTTCGAGTCGTAATCAAACGCCACAAAGGCATCCAGGGTACCGGTTTTTACGCCATAAACTCCGCCATCCACTTCAATAATGGCGGCTTCGGATCGCAAGAACTTCGTGTCCAGGGTTCCGCTGTCAGGGTATTCACTGCAGCCGACAAGTGAAACGGCGATTCCTGCGGCAAGGACCGCCACATAACTGCGTTTTGATAACGACATAGAACGTCCTTTTCTTTTGGTATGAATTGTTCAGGTGTGCAGATAAGAAAAATACTTCAAAGATTATTTATGCCTGACAGGAAAACGATTCAACGACCGTTCATTTTGTATCGAGGCGAGTTTAAGAGTGATCCCGAGGCGTACAGATATGGAGGATTCAATACATGGGGTGACCGGAACAGCCCAGCCACCCCTTTCTAGGTTAATCAACCGCGGTGCTTTCTCAACATTTGATCAATCATCGGCTTGAGCGCACCTCGCATCATGCCGCGGAGCTTAGCAGCCGGAACAGAGTTGAGCCCCGAGGTGCCGGTTGCCCAGGTGACGTCACTGGTTTGCTCATAAAGAATCTCGTTTTCCCGAGTGCGGATCATCTTCAGCTCACCCTCGAGCTCAACGGTAATACCGCCGTCCTTCAAAATCTGCCCCATATAGCGAAGCTGGTTGCCCATACTGGTAGCATTGCCAACTTCCGACAGGCCCGCGCTCACAACGGCATGAACACCCAGTGATTCGCCGACTTCACGATAGATCGCATCAATTTCATAGTCTGGGGTAATCCTCGGATTTATCGGGCCGTTCACGTCGCGCAAATCAGCGCGAAACTCTGCCGGTGAAACCACACGGAATTGCCCGGATTCCTCGAGCATGTTGTGAAGCTCGGTGATCATTGCCTTGTAAAGCAAAACATTATCTTCTGGGTAGTCTGTGAGACCATCTGACATATCGGCTATCGCAATCGATTGGACTTGCCCGAAAACCTCAGACTTCACCGGGTCCATACTTTTATTGGGGTTCGTGTTGGTGATTTCGGCCTCGAACGCCGCTCCACGCATACTCATGATCGCGCCACAACCCTGCAGCATTAACAACGAAAAAATTAAACCAAGACATAGGATCTTTCGCATTTCCATTCCTTTAATAGCTTAAATGATTTTTGAGTGGCTTCCGCTTTTTTAACTACGTAATAATTTAGCGCTGCGTCCGCGCAAAATTTATCAAATCAGACTTCACTCCGGGGATTTCTGGAAAGTATCTTCAAACAATCCCGTCTAGCGGAGCCATCAGGCTCAAGTCCTTTAGGTATTTCCCAAAAAATATTCTCTATCGATAATATTAGGCCAAATAAAAAGCTAATATAAAATTGTAAATAAGCTCAATAAGGCGAACCGCGTAAACGTCACGATTCGCCCAACCTTAAGAAAAGCTGACCTGCTTTACTGACCACGCCCTATACGGATTTTCCATCGTTAAGACGCATCCAGCCTTTAACAACTCGGTAAACGAGCCAGACAAAAACCGGAATGAAAAGAAACCCGCCAATCCCCAAAGTGAAAGTAGCGGCGATTATTGCAAGCGCGCTCCAGAGGAGGCCCCACCAGAATGTTCTTAGTTGCCAAGAGAAATGTGACTTAATTATCTCATTCGTCATTTCTCCCTTTTTTATGTGGTTGATAATTACCCCAATCAAAGCAGTTATTCCTGAAAAGAAGCCGACCGCCTGAAGCACATAGACAATAGTGGCAAGCTTTTTTTCTTCTGCAGGCAGACCGACCGCCTCTGCAGACCCGGCGAATTCAGCGTTATCCATAACTATTGGTCTCTTTAAATTGATTATTAATTAAATAAAATTGAACGCAATTTTCCAGTTGGATAAAAATTATCACTCATTTAATCGTAGCGCAAAAGAGCGTATCGACTAAAAAATAACCAAAGCCGCAATATTTTACTTTATTTTTCATTCACAGATTTAAATGTCATTAAATCAACTAAATCGCCTACATTTTATACAGTTACAAAATGTAACTAAAATAAAAATAAATATTTGCAATTTAATAGTCAGAATTGTATTTGAGTTGCCACATCAAAAAGAGCAGAATTGCTCAATATCTATACAAAAATACAATTCAGGAGCAATAAGGAATAATGACTCACTCTAAACTTACATTTGCTGTGTCGATGGCGTCGGTCCTAATATTGTCGTCTGGCTGTGCAAACTTTTCGCAAACGATGAGAGACAACGCTGGCAAGATCGGGGCTGCTGTTATTGGCGCCGGAGCTGGCTACCTCGCCTGTGATGGTGATCCGGCCTGTGTCGCTGTCGGTCTTGTGGGCGGTCTGGTTCTGGGTGATCTATACGACAAGCGCCAAGAGCAGCTGCGCAAACTGGCGGAAGAAAAGGACATCGCTCTCGAAACCAAGACTCTGACGACCTACAACTCCGACAAGGAAAATGGGCTGGAGCTGGCGATCAATGATGGCGGCATGTTCGAGCTTGGTTCAGCGGAGCTGAAAACAAGATCCCGTCTGGACTTGATGTCTGTTGCGACAATCTACCGCGATAAACCGCAGAAAATTCTTGTGATCGGTCACACCGACGCAACCGGCTCTGACAGCTCCAACCAAATCCTGTCGGAGAAGAGAGCAAGAACAGTTGCCAAACTGTTTCAGGACGTCGGTGTCCCCAGTGGGCAGATCTATTTTCAAGGGGCCGGCGAATCCCAGCCCGTTGCCACAAACGATACCCGTGATGGCCGCTCCACCAACCGGCGCGTTGAGATCGTTGAAATAGACTCAGAGGAGTCGCTGACGGCCTATAACCTTCAACGTCAGAACGATCGCAAGTATCTGGCGCACTCGAACCGGACAACGAAAGAGAAGGCCGAAATACGCAAGCGCGTGAAGGCTGCCCCAGCGCCACAGCCGGAAAAGACGCCAGCTGTATCAACAGCGAAAGCAGAGCCTGCACCCTCGCCATCGTCAGATGCAATTCTTGATTTTGGCGGTATCACGGCATCCGCCGACTTCAGCGAGATTAAGCAAGCTGCAGGCGCGAGCAACACCGACAGCGGCGGAATCAGCTTTTCGATGTTTGCCAAGGCGGTCGCTGATGAACCGATGAGCCTGTCCCCCTGCTTCATGGAAGCGCCCCGCGTCTCCGGTGATATTCAGAACCTGGCTACCGGTAAAAAGCTGGCAGCGAGTGAGCTGGAGATGTCGGAGTATTGGCCGGGCCTGAACGGAAGCGTCTGGTATGACGTTGTGAATGGCCACGGCGTTGGTTACGTCGATCTGGTTGTTGCCAAGCAAACGGGCATTCCGCAAGGCAGACCCACAGTGAAGGTCTACGAGAACGTCAAGAATGAGATGACAGCGGACTACGTTACGCAGCCTCATATCGAGACCTACCCCGGTGAAAACGGACTGCTTATGCGCACCTACTTCGCTGAAGGCCAGCCGATTCAATGCATGGATGTTGTGATGGCTAACGGCAGCGGGAAGTCGGCCAAGGCCGGAGTTCTTTATTACGCCAGTGGCGAAAGCATCTACGAATCAACAATCACGCTGGAACGCCTGCAATAAGCGCTCTGCCCCAAACTTACTAACCCGAGGAATCCATAATGGATAGCATTCTCAGCGCCATCAACGAATACCGCATAATCGTCGGCGCGATAGTCCTGACGTTAATTGCCGTACTGCTGCTCCGGTTCTTTTGGAGCAAAGTGTCTTTCTTCGTTCTTCGCATGCGAATGAACGCTCCGATCTTTGGCAAAATCAACAAGCTTGCCAAAAATCCTGCTCGCGACGAATCCGGCTGGTTCCACTCTGAAAAAGACCTCTGCAGCGAGTTTCAGCCTTACTACGAAACGTTGGGTAAAGGCCCTGATTATTACGACAATTGTAAAAGCTATCTGCGAAAGGTAACTGAGCTTGGTCGTAAGAACCTCGGGTTCTTTGGCTGGATTGCGATAAGCATCATGGTTTTTATTGAGGCCATGGGTTTCTCATACGTGCTGGCAGGCTTCACCATTCCCGGTGCCAGTGAATGGGTTCAGCAACAAGGCGCAATTGGCATTGCGCTGCTTATCTCAGGCCTTCTCGTTGCATTAACACACTATACGGGACATGAACTGCATAAGAATGGGCTGGTTAATAAAGTGCGCGTTTGGTGGCGACAGAGCGATGATCAGCCACGCCTGGAACCAAATCCTGATGTCGAACTCGCCAATGACACAGTTGACGATGGCGACCCTGCCTGGAGGCTTATTCTTAGCCGGGTTGATACAAACGCCGAGGTTAAGCCGTCCTATAAGATCACGATCGGCACAATCATCTTTGTTGTCGCAGTAGCGGTCGGTTCTACTTACGTGCGGGGTCAGGTGCTCCAAACCGAAACTATGGAACAGCATCGCACTGAAACTCAGGCTGGGCCTACTGCCGGTGCAAGCGACCCCTACGCTGCGCAAATACCTCCCGATCTGGTAGAGAGTCAGAGCAAAACTGATGTGGCGGTTTCAGACCAGATCAAGGACGCAACACTGGCTGGCGGATGGGCAACGTTTATTGTGCTCGCCGTTATCTTCGTTTTTTTGCAGGTGCTTGGTGTGCTTATCGGTTATAAAACCGGTTTTGCAGGAAAGGAGTCAAACACGGCTTATAAGTTCAGCCACAAATTCAAAACGCGTAATGAGTTTGAGGCTTACCACGAACGTAAGCGCAACCTGATCTCCCAGATCGCGCAGCGCAACCTGACCAAGCTGCAAGCGCTTATGGCAAAGAAACTGAGTCAGACCGCCACAGACAAAGGCATGCTCAGAACGCTGGAAGGGGGCAACGGACGGTCGTTCTTGGCCTATAACCGCAAGAATAGTGAGGACCAAGGCCAGCATGATGTTGAAGAAGCCGCCTCACGCCGGGATCGTTACTCGAAAATACACCATGCCGGTTCGACGCCAGATAGCTCACCTGCTCCCGCAGCCAACACTACCAGTGATAGTCAAGCCCTAGATGAGGCTGACATCAAACACTGGATGGACAAGCTCGGCTGGGACCGGGATCGCACAATCGACCTGCTGATCAAGCAACGCCAGAAGAAACAAGGCGAGCAAAAGCCTGAAGTTTCCGAGGAAGAAGCACTTCGCATGATGGAGGAATCCAATCAATGATCGACAGTATCAGATCTGGTTCGGCGAGAATGCTCGCAGCCTGTCTGATCGCTGGGGCGGCTTCTGCCGCCCATAGCGCCAGCCGGGACGACTTCCCCACCTGCTATGGCATGCTTGGCGAAGAAATCCAGGAGCAGTCGGCAAAACGCGAACTGTTTGTTGTGATCGACCAAACCCTGGAATTCAGCGTTGACTTGAAGCGTCATGTTCATGCGAAGGTTCACCAATACCTCCAGCCCGGCGACCGAATCACCGTTCTGACGTTCAGTGCCTATGCCAAGGGCCGGTATGCGGAGATGCCACTAACCGGGAAACTGGATTACCGCCTGGACGAAGATACGCGCTTTGAAACCGGTAAAACGGACCTGCGTAAATTTGATCGTTGCATGGAGCGCCAGCAGACATTCGTAAAGGGCAAAATCGATCAGACGCTAGTGGCTGCGTTCGAGGACGCAAGCTCAGACCTGCCTAAGACTGAGCTGATGGGGTCTTTGGTAAACTTCGGGCAAGGGGTCGTCAGCACCTCAGAAACGCCGGAGAAGTCGGTTTTGCTTGTCTCGGACATGATGGAGAATTCGGAGGCCGTATCGTTCTACAGAGATGGTGGCATTGGAAACTTAGATGTCGAAAAAACTCTGAGCAAGACAAAAGAAGCCGGCCTGTTCAGCAACATGGGCGGAGCAAAGATCAACGTGATTGGGGCCGGAATATCCGGCAACGATGGTTATCTCAGTCAAACGGCCATGCGAAAAATGCAGACTTTCTGGACTGGGTACTTTGAACGTTCAGACGCTCACCTCTCCGGTTGGGGCCAGCCACAGTTATTTGGGCCCATCCAGTAAAACTGGGGTGGTTCGCCGGGTTTCCAAACTCAAATTGAAAGCAGACAGCATCAGTCTGTTGCTTTAAACCCAAGCCCCGGTGACAGATTTCGCCGGTATCATTTTTACTAAGGACGTGGATCTAAAGATGTACAAGACCGTTTTTGTTGATGCCTATGGGGAAAAGCTATACGAAACCAAGAAAGTGGAAGTAGCCACTGGTGAAACCAAGGATAGTTTTTTCGGTGGCCCCAAAGAGGTCTATAAGAAAGAAGAGCAGCGAGTACCGACAGGCAAGGTCTCTGACCGGATTATAGATGGCCATAGGCTCGCTGAAGACATCAACGCGGCGTGCGAACACGCTGTGAAAGATGGATATACCGTTGAGTCAGTTCAAATGGTGACCTCTGGCCATTACAATCATGGCTGGTCATCGCCCAGTGGCTATCAAAATGCTGCTGGTTACGGTTACGGTTACTCTTACACCGAAGGCGCGATCTTGCTGCTTAAGAAGCAGGGGTAGAACTGTTCGAAGTGTTCAGCGGGCGGGCAAACTTCCCGCTGATTCATTTAGGCAAAAAAACATCCTCTTGCCCTAATTTGGTCGCCTCAATAGAGATGATCTGTAATTGAAGAGTCCATTTCGGTTTGAGTGACAAAACTCAAATGGATTCACTCCCGAGCGGAGCTATTACCATTCCTTAGAACCGGTCCGCTCAAAACTAGAAAGTCCGGCATGATAGAGCCCTGAACGAGAGACAAATGCCCATATCAGGGCGTTGTGAAAGGTCCGCTTTGTGGTCATGGAGTCGAAATCATTGGAAAGCGGATTTTTTTGCAGTGCCGGAATCGGCTGGTAACGTCCCCAAATTAGCCGACATTACTAAGCGGTGAGTGGTTCAAGTACTGGGGAGCAGGTCAAGACCATTTCAGAGCAGTCGATAGAAACGGTTTAAACTCGCGGATCGAACGTGACTGAAGAAACTCGGTTGAATAGACGTAAAAGTCCGGCACCCTGCGAGAGGAAACCGGACTTCTGTTGTAGTCACTTGAATCTGAAATGATCTAGCAACATGCGTTTTACCGAAGCAGGTTTAAAACCTATTGATCTCTTTATGCTTGCTTGCGTCTGCTCCAACCAATACCTGCAAGGCCGAGGCCTAAAAGAGCCAGCGTTGAGGGCTCTGGAACTTCTGCAATTGTATTGACTCTCATGGCTGATCTACCCAGCTCGCCGGAGCCGTCGTTTGCAGTCAATGCAAAACTGTATTCACCAGCGGCCGATGGGTCGAAGGAAAATTCTGGAGCAGTGATGCCAAACATCGATGAGTCACTACCTAAGAATGAAAACAACAAATTTTGTGAGCCCTGAATCGGGCCGGAGTCTTTGACCAGCAGGCCGCTTAAGTCGATAATGCCGTGATCGGCTTCAGCCGTACCTTCCGCGCTGTCGAAATCGTAAAGGAGCGCGAAACTAAGATCGGCTATTTGTCCGTACGCATAATCTGAACTAACACCATCCGCGACTTTATAATCCAGGAAAAAATTAAAGTTCCACGTGGCCCCCTCTAACGTTGACGAAGGCGGCACGTTTGAACCCGCCGAGGCAAAAAAGGTGCCTGCGCCGTCATTGCCCTCGTCGGCATTTTCATAACGGCCGTGAGACGACAAACCGAGCGTGATGGTTCCTAGTGGACGGTTTCTAGTCTCACCGGTACCTACCTGCGGAGCTCCGCTTCGGATGGGGCCAAAAATATCAATCTCAGTGATTGCGACGGAGTTATTCGGGATTCCGCTCCCCCCCCCAAGTTGCTTCTGAAAGCTCCCCAAAGCTATCAAATTCAGGCGTTATGGGTGCCGCCAGAGATGAAGTTGAGATTGCGCATACACTCAATCCAAGAAGCGCGCGCGCAAAAAGTTTTTTTGAAAAATTTGGTTGGATTACAACCATACAATTTTCTCCATCCAGATCAGAATTTTGGACACCTACCATTTTAGAGTAAGCGCAATGTCGGAGTTTTTATGCAAGTCGTGAGCCGGAATAAATTAAATTTATAATAATGTTATTAATCAATGGTTTGCTAACCGGTCGAGATATTTGAACGATTTTTTTAAAAAATATGCAAATAAAGCCGACAGTAAACATCGATTGGCCACGGAAAGACGCGCGATCGTTGCCTCTGCCACCCTTTTAAACGGGCATTCCGAATTCAACCGATCCAGAAATGTCAGTAAATTCAGAAAGATAATATGGCCTTGTCCGTAAGTGTAAAATAAATCGACGTCTGCGAAGAAAAGTCGATAACTTATAACCAAGTGCAGATGTAAACATCCCCATTTTAGTTGCACTGCTGATTAGAGTTTTCCGCCCGTTGGTGTTTCGCCAGATATTCCAACCGCGTCAGGTCTTCCCGTGATTGTTAGGACTTACAGGGCCACGTGGCCCGGCGCAAAAGGTCCGCTTTTTGATCATGGCGTCAAAACCATTGGAAAGCGGACCTTTTGCAACGGGGTAAGTCCAATAACTGGTTTTTCGAACACTTTAAAAGATACACTTCAGTAAAATCTTAAAGTCCTGCTTCTCGGGCGGTCATATATGGCGCGTCATCAGAATGAAGATCATTACCGTCTATTATTTGAGTTCAGCATGGACTCTGTGCTTTACACGGAAACTGACGGCCAGATTCTGGCTGCAAATCCTGCGGCATGTAATCTGCTCAAATATACCGAGGCCCAGATTTGCTTCCTTGGACGTAGCGGTCTGATCGACGTTTCTGCGTCTCCGGAGCTTCCACGTATGCTGGAAGAGCGGGAATTAAAGGGTAGTACGGAGGGCGAACTCACCTATATTCGGAGTGACGGCAACCGTTTTGTTGGATGGACCAGCTCAGCCGTTATTGTCGATGGATCCGGTCTTCGCAAAACCGTGATCATCGTTCGTGATCTCACCGAGACCAAGAAAAAAGAAGCTGCCCTTTTGCGATCTATTCGCGAACTCAATGATTTATATAGCCACGCCCCCTGCGGTTACCACTCGGTCGATGCCGACGGCATGATCGTCAAAATCAATAACACTGAACTTTCATGGTTGGGGTGCAGCCGGGAAGAGGTCATTGGTAAAACCTTCAAAAACTATCTGAGCTCCACCAGCCAGGGCATTTACACCGAAAATTTTGAGCGCTATAAAAAGTCAGGCAGCCAGAAAGACCTTGAACTGGAACTGATTCAGAAAAACGGCAGGAAACGTACGGTCTGGCTAAATAGCACAGCTATCTACGAT
>Ga0136590_1001199_pt1 | contig 11027 bp, 10 predicted proteins | sample AntRauMFilla3765_FD_104934 | JGI IMG/M metagenome (GOLD analysis project Ga0136590, IMG submission 104934) | Saline lake microbial communities from Rauer Islands, Antarctica - Metagenome Filla 3 #765 | ecosystem: Environmental > Aquatic > Non-marine Saline and Alkaline > Saline | place... | reverse complement strand
GCCAATCCTGTCTGTTTCAACTTTCTTGTTAGGCATGTCAGAGCTCCTCCTGTGCTGGGTTACATCTGGCAGCACCATCTCACGTTTTTGTCTAGTTTGCAAACAAAAAAGCCCCGCAGGGCTGGTTTGTTATCGTCGACCTCGTCCGCGGTGTTCTTGGACTACTCCGAGCTTGACCAGTTTCTCGTAGGCTTCTGCCTTGTCGAGCTTCTTTAGCTTGGCTGTTCGACGGACGTTACCACTCTTGATTCGAGTGAAGTACCGACCACCTCGTACCTTGGGTACGATGCCCGCACCTTGCATTCGCTTGGTAAAACGTCGAATAACGTTTGCGCTAGACTCGTTGTTATTTTTTTCTACTTCTACATTTGTTGCCATATATGCGCGCAAGAATAGCATATTGAGAAGGAAGTGCAAGGGAATGGTGAAGCTGGAATGGGCAGTTTATAAAAAACCGCGAGGTGATCGCGGCTTGTTTATATGTGAAGCTAGTTGCTATTTATATCGTCACTACTCCGTTGCGACGTTTCAATTTCCTAATGAGAATGTCTTGGGGGACGTATTCTTGGTTGCGAGCATTCATGTCGCGCAGGATTACGGTATTTTCGACAAATTCTTTCTGACCAACGATGATCGAGTAATTGACCCCTTTGCTTTCGGCGTCGCGTAGTTGAGTCGAGAGCGAATCGCTGGTGAGGTCGTGGTGTACTGGAATGCCAGCCTTTCGCAATGAGTCAACCAAGAGCAGACTGCGTACCTTTGGCCCAAATCCGAGCTGTACGACGTATACCGATGGCTTGCTAGCTTTGGTGCGCGGATTCCGAGCGGGAGCTTTACTGTCGTTTAGGGTGATGACTAGTCCAGCTGCGGGGGTTTTGTGACCTGTGTTACGCGCTACAAATTCATCGAATCGTCCACCTCGGGCGCTAATTGGCTTACTGTGATCCTCGGTATTGATATCAATTGCAAACATCGCATCAGAGTAACATTCGTGATGACCCATCATTTTAGAATCGATCTCGTACGGAGTTTCGCTCATATCTAAATACTCGATGATCTCTCGAAAGTGCCTGCGGCTGTTGTCGCTTAGGTATTCAAGCGGGTTGGGGCTAGTCTGACCAAGTTCGTGGTTATCATCAAGGAGCGCCTGCAGAGCGAGCATCGGGTGTTCTTTCATAGCCTCGCGAGCGTTTACGGGCATGGTGTCGATTCGTTTACGCAAATAGTTGCCCAGCTCACGTCCGTAGCGGGTGACCGATTCACTGCAACCAAGCGAGTTGATACGAACAGTGTTGTCGGTGTACCCAAGCTCGTTTGCGACGCTCCGAGCAACCTGGATCAGGATAGCTTCAGCGATACTGCGATTAACATTAAATATATGAAAGGTGACCGCTGATTCACCGGTCCGGGGAACTTGGTGTACATCAAACATCAGTACTGGCTTTTCAAGCGCGTGGAACTTTTCGTCACAGTAGGTAGCGATACCTGAACTGAGGAGTCCTTGGTGAGAATCAACCCGCTTGTTGGTCCCGGTAACGGTATGTGGAGCTTTTTTTTCACAGGCACGACATTCAGGAGCTTTCTTGATTTGGTCGACGGTCTGGAAGCCAAAGTGTTCGGCAGCTTTATTTGCGACTTTAAGGAAATCTGTTGGTGTGTGTGACATAAGCAATTGATTTATTCGTTACTAATTCCGGTAATTTCGACTTTTCCTGGCAAAAAATCGATGGTGGTTGGTGGGAAAAGGCGCAGCCACGCTCGACCGATGATTCGTTCCTCTTGTAAAACGCCCCAGACCCGGGAGTCTGAACTCTGGTCGCGATTATCACCCATGACAAAGTACTCACGAGGCCCCATCACCTCGGTACGAGGGGCGGCAACCTCCATTGATTGAACGTATGGTTCGTTGAGGGTGAAACCATCGGGGTTTGCTTCATTAATGATCGTTACGTTGGACTCCTCGATAGTTATGGTGTCGCCTGGTAAGCCGATCACTCGTTTGATGAAGTATTTAGAAGGATCACGCGGGTAGCGGAAAATCACCACGTCACCCCTTGCTGGGTCGTCTAAATAGTAACTGAGCTGATCAACGATCAGGTACTGTCCATTTTCAAATGTATTGTCCATCGATGCTCCCGAGACAATAAATGGCTGGGCGATAAACATGCGGATTGGCACTACGATAATGATAGCCAGTAGAGCAAAGCGGACCATTTCAGTCAGGGGGTGTTCTTTTTTTACTGCCTGGTTTTGCTTGGCATTGTTGGTGCCGTCAGTGATTGGCACAACGTCTTCTTTGGTTTCAAGATCAGGTGAAGTGCTCATACGTTACTCACTAGTATACTCGATTTTTACCTTGTCTCCAAATTAAGGAAAATAATGAGCACAGCGACTATATTTTCTTTATATCTCAATTCATTCCTGTCCGAGAATGAATTGGTAGATGATGCGTTTTAGGCTTATGAGTAAACGTATAATTGCTAACCTGAAGCTATCATTACTGACGTCGGGGTTTCTATACCAACACTTTCATTAAAGTTGTGATCAGTATGAAAAAACTGCGAGCAAGGTATTTTCTGGTATGCTGTTACATACATGAAATACATCGTCCCTTTAGGCAATCCTGGCGATCGCTATGCAGATACCCGACACAACGTTGGGTGGTTAGCGATGGATTATGTCATCGAGTCGCGCGCTTGGCCACGTCTTATCGAAGATACCAAACTCAGTGGTCGAACAACCGAAGGTTTTATCGGTAATGAGCCTGTAGCAGTGCTGTATCCAGATACCTTTATGAATAATTCTGGTGCAGCAGTCGCCAAGCTAGTGCCACAAAGTGAGGTGGGAGATTTGATTGCCTTACATGACGATATTGACCTACCGTTTGGTGTCATCAAGATAAGTGCTGGGCGCGGCGGTGGAGGTAACAACGGGGTGTCATCAATTATTCAAAAGCTGGGGTCAAAAGATTTTGTTCGCATTCGAATTGGTATTGCCCCGAAAAGCTTTTGGACCGGCAAGACCAAGCGGCCACAGGGCGGCGGGCCGCTCGAGCGGTTTGTACTCAAGCCCTTTAGTCCTAGTGAGCGCAAACAACTCCCAGATATACTTGCCACAATTGATGCTGCGATAGCTGTGGTGATAGAACAAGGAGTCGAGGCTGCGATGAATCAGTACAATTAAAAAACACCCCCGACCTATATCAGGGGTGAAATGACTTTTTAGTCATCAGGTTGCTTCGTTTGGAAGTCCTTGGTTTGGTGTATTTCTGTCGACGGCAGTGGATTATGATTCGGCGTCACAGATGCTGTTGGTGGCGGCTGTGATTCCTTTTTATACTGCCGCCATGCACCGTAGAAAGATAGCAGCATACCGGATGCTAGCACCAAGGTAAATAAGTTTCACTTAGCACTAGATACACGAACAAAGCTGAGGTAAGGAAGGTGAGACCAAATACCCCCAGATATGATTCCGATAAACATGGGCATTACTATTTTACTCCCTTTCATAAAAACGTTCGTGCGTATTTAGACATATTAAAAAACAAAAATACAAAAAACGGCGACCCTGTGGGCCGCCGTTTTTTTTTGTATTTTTGATTGCTACCTTATGCTTCTTGCGCTTCCTTGTATGACAAGGTCATTTTTTGTTCGTTTGGTTCAAAGAGGGTGATTTTGAATTTTTGCACGCCACCGAGTGATAGGGTGCTCTTGAGATTTTCTTCGGTTTCAAATTCAGATACGTGTACTAGCCCCGCGACACCTTCTTCGATCGAAGCTAGTGCACCGTGCTTGTTGTACTTGATCACAACACCATTCACGAGGTCACCTTTCTTGTACTTCTTAGAAGCTGATACCCATGGATTTTCTTTCAACTGCTTGATTGAAAGTGAGATCTTGTCGTCTTTTACTTCGATTACCTTCACTTTGACCGGGTCACCAACCTTGTAAAGGGCTTTGGTGTCTTCAACCAGACCCCAGTCGAGTTCAGAGATGTGCACGAGACCTTCTAGTCCTGGTTCCAGTTTCACAAATACCCCAAAGTCTACGGCGCCAGTTACTTCACCTTCGACGACACTGCCAACTTCGTAGTGGTTGACCTTTTCTTCCTTATCTTCTTTTTCTTGCAGTCCTTTTTCAGAAAAGATCAATTTATGTTCTTTCTGATCAGCTGTAATCATCACGACTGATAGGTTTTGACCTACGAGCTCGTTCAGGGCGGTGAGGATTTTATCCTTGTCACCATCACTGACCCGTGGATAGTGTTCGGTTGAAAGTTGTGAGGCTGGAAGGAATCCATAGATGCCTTGCCATTCGATGATCAGCCCACCTTTGTTGGCTTCTTTCACTTCGAGACTCAGGATATTGCCGCTCTTGACTGCTGCTTCTGCGTCAGCCCAGATAAGTGCCTGTCGTGCTTCTTTCAGAGAAAGCTCAATGTGACCTTCTTCGTTTTCGCTCATCACTACTTTGGCCTCGATGCTGTCGCCGACTCCTACTTTTCGTAGAATGTCTCGGGCGTTCATGTATTCACGACCATAGATAATACCGGTCCCGATTTGTGGGATATCGATATATACTCGGGCGCGCCCGATTGCTGATACGGTTCCGGCGACTACGTCACCAGGTTCTGGGAGTGTCTTCACCGCTTCGATGAAGCCACTCATGATGCCAGCAGGTACTGCGGTAGCAGTACTGGTTGGTGCATCTGTTGCAGATTTTCCAAATCCAAACATATTATTTATTGTTTTAATCCGACGACACGCGTCCGCGCAACCTATTCTCGTCTCCCAAGTAAGGGGTTGGACCCCTTACTTGGGATGGCAGTTGTTCGTGAGCACGGGGTTTAACGTGTGTCGCTAGAATTGTTAATACCTTTCGGTGCAGGAAATATAGCATATACAGTATAAATGTCGACTAAAAATGAGGCACTCATCTTGCTAACCGAACACTTATAAAGTTAAAGTTAAGTGTTCATAATGAAACAGCGAAAAGCATACGTTACGCGCATTATTGAAGATGTAAAAGTTACTGGGTGAGTGTGTTGAGGGGTAGATGGCTGGGTGGAAACCTTTCAGGTTTCCACCCAGCCATCCTTTGCTGTATACTGGTGCCACTATGGTTATTTCATACAACGGTGGGCAATCCTTTAAAGTGAGCTTTGGCGATACCACCCTCGCCTTTAATCCAGCCAGTAAAACGTCCAAATTGTCCGATCCGGTTAAGTACGGTGCCGATGCCGCATTTGTGTCTTTTTGGCACAAAGATTTCAATGGTACCGATCAGGTCGCTCATGGCACCAAGCAGCCGTTTGTGGTCGATACGCCTGGGGAATTCGAGATTGGCTCAGTGGTCGCTCGTGGTTTTGGAGTCAAGACTACCTATGACAAAATCGAAGGGTACAACACTATCTTTCAGGTTCGCCTCGAAGACATGAATATGGTGTTTTTAGGAGCACTCAATGATCCAGAAATCGATCCAAAGATCCTCAGTGAGCTTGGAGACATCGATATTTTATTCCTCCCAATCGGTGGTGGTGATGTGCTTGAGGTGCCGCAAGCCTCTAAATTGGGAGTTAAGCTTGAAGCTAAGCTGGTTATCCCAATGCACTACGAGAAAGCTTCGCTCGATACATTCCTCAAAGAAGAGAGTAAAGAGGGACTCAAGCCAGTCGATAAGCTCACCATCAAGCGATCGGGAGTCGCTGTTATGGAGGGTGAGGTGGTCGTACTTAGTTCGTAATACGTAATGTTGAGTATCTGTGATCAAAAAACTCTTACGCAACATCAGACAAAAGCCAAAGGCTGTCCGTGAGCAGTACGCTTTTTGGATCGCTTGCTCTTTGACGAGTGTGGTAGCACTTGTCTGGGTAGCGACTACCTGGGGGCAGTTTGATGCAGCTGCTGGGTCGGAAGAAACTGCTGCCACGAAACCAGATACACTATCGGACTTTATGGAGGGGACACAATCTCAGATGAGTTCGTTGCAACAACAGGTGCAGGACATACTACCGGTTGTCCAGCCAGAAGATACAGATACAGTCGATACTGAAGTATCAGCCACTTCCAGTAACCAAGCAGCAGCAGTTATACCAGCTCCGCCAGTGACCGCTAGACAGGAAATAAGGATTGCTACTACTAGTGCCACAAGCGCTACTGGTCAGGGTAGTAACTAGTTGTGATAGTGTCAATTAAATGGTCGACAGCTTTCAGGCTTGGGTGGACACGCAATCCCCATTGAATGCGAAAATCATGCCTTGCCGCATTATCAGTCAGATGTGGTATCATACCGAACAATATTGAGTGGGTAAGTTAATAGTCAGTAAATATATCTATGCCGAAAAAGACCGTCAAGGAAGAACCGATCCAGCCAGGATCAGACAACATCATCCCACAAGGGATTGTGGGTGAAATGGAGACAGCGTACCTCGACTACGCTATGTCGGTGATCACTTCGCGGGCGTTGCCTGATGTGCGTGACGGACTCAAGCCAGTTCACCGCCGGATTTTGTACAGTATGCGTCTCAACGGTTTGACTTCGACTGCTAAGTTCAAAAAGTCTGCGACTGTGGTCGGGGATGTTTTGGGTAGCTTTCACCCGCACGGTGACTCGGCTGTGTATGAATCGATGGTTAACCTGACGCAGGATTTCAAAACTCGCTATCCATTGGTGTTAGGACAAGGAAACTTTGGTTCAATCGACGGAGACTCGGCAGCGGCCTATCGATACACCGAAGCCAAGATGTCTAAGTTGTCAGAAGAGCTTTTACGTGACCTCGAAAAAGATACAGTCGACTGGCGACCAAACTTTGATGGTACCAAAAGAGAGCCAACTGTATTACCAGCCGCTGCACCAAATCTACTTTTAATGGGTGGACTGGGAATTGCGGTTGGGATGGCGACCAACATCCCACCGCACAACCTACGTGAAGTGGTCGCAGCGTCTATTCATCTGGCTGACAATCCAGACGCGACTACTGACGATTTACTGAAACACGTGCAAGGGCCAGATTTCCCAGTGGGCGGAATTGCCTTTGATAAAAAAGCCATTGCCCAAGCCTATGCTAACGGTCGTGGTGGTGTCGTGGTCCGAGGCGAGGCAGAAATCGTCGAAGATAAACGCGGCGCCTTTGCTATTGTAATTACCTCGATCCCATTCCGGGTGAACAAAGCTGACATGCAAGAAAAGATCGCTAACTTGGTGCGTGAGAAAAGGATTGAAGGTATCCGTGAAATGCGTGACGAATCTACTACTACTGATGATATGCGGGTGGTGATCGAGCTGAAGGCCGGTGCGCAACCACAAACCGTTTTAAATAAACTATACAAGCACACTCAACTCGAAGACACCTTCCACTACAACATGGTGGCGCTAGTCGACGGTGTCCCGCAGACTTTGTCACTTAAGGCGATCCTGCAGGAGTACCTCAAACACCGAGTTGAGGTGGTTCGACGACGAACCCAGTATGACCTCAATAAAGCCAAAGACCGTGAGCATATCTTACTCGGTCTGAAAAAAGCCCTTGATCATATCGACAAGATCATCAAGCTGATCCGTGCCGCTAAAGACGTCCCGACTGCGCACGCGAGCTTGATGAAAGAATTCAAATTCTCGATTGTGCAAGCACAAGCAATTCTTGATATGCGCCTGCAAAAGCTAGCCGGCCTCGAACGCAAGAAGATTGAAGACGAACTAGCCGAAGTTCAGGCGTTGATCAAAAAGCTCGAAGCTATCCTTAAGAGTAAGGCAAAAATGCTCAAGATCATCAAAGACGAATTGCAAGATATCGCCGATAAATTTGGTGATAATAGGCGCACTAAGATCGTCAAAGGTGGAGTCAAACAAATCAACCCAGAAGACCTCATCCCTGACGAAGAGTCGGTACTAGTACTTACCAAAGGAGGCTACGTCAAGCGGACCAACCCAGCAGAATACAAAGTGCAAAAGCGCGGGGGAGTCGGGGTGGTTGACCTCAATACCAAAGAAGAAGATATCGTAACCACACTGATCACGACCTCTAGCCACAGTGACCTCTTGTTCTTCACTGATGCTGGAAAGGTCTATCAATCAAAGATGTACGAAATCCCAGAAGGTCGTCGAGCGACCAAGGGTAAATCAATCATGAACTTCCTGCCGCTGACTAGCGATGAGCATGTCACGTCGGTACTGGCTGTCCGTAAAGAAGATTGGGAAGGTGACTGGAGTCTCATGATGGTGACCAAAAATGGTATCGCCAAAAAATCAGACGCTGGAGCTTTCAAGGACGTGCGCCGTTCCGGACTGATTGCGATCACGCTGCGGGATGATGACTCGCTGATTGCTGCGCAGTTTGTCGGTAAGAATGATCAAGTATCACTGATCACAAAGCTCGGGCAGGCGATTCGTTTTGAAGAATCAGATGTACGACAAATGGGTCGAACGGCAGCCGGAGTGACAGCAATGAAGCTTGATAAAAATGACCGGATTATATCCGCTGAAGTGCTCAAAAAAGACGCAGTTGATCGTGAGATTTTGATTGTAACCGAAAACGGCTACGGCAAGACCACTTCAGCCAAGGAATACAAAATCCAAAAACGTGGTGGTTCTGGAATCAAGACCGTCAAGGTAACTGCCAAAACTGGCCCAGTAGTCCGCGGCATCATTATCACCGGCGAAGAACGGGTCGAGGGTGAGCTCGTCATCATGAGTAAGAAAGGTCAGGTAATCAAACTACCACTCAAGCAAGTCCCAGCCCTCAAGCGAGACACTCAAGGAGTAAAAGTAATGAAGATGCGTGCCGGGGATGCAATTGCTTCTGTTGTCTTTGTCTAGTAGAGATTTCAACCAGTTTAATTACAGCCGTTACCACTAAAAGTTTTCACAAAGCAGCCCGCGAGGCTGCTTTGTCTGGTGTATACTAAAGGTATGAAATTTGTCATTCCCGAGGTTGTTGCCTCGCAGTTCCATTTACGAGAGGGTGATAAAGTTGGGGACTTTGGCGCTGGTAGTGGATTCTTTTTAAAAATCCTTAGTGATTTAGTCGGGCCAGAGGGTCGGGTTTACGCCTGTGAGATTCAGAAAGTTTTGGTAGAAAAACTCGGCGATCAAGCTCGGGTGCAGGGGCTCGAAAATATCGAATTATTATGGTGTGACCTCGAAGAGACTAATGGTAGTAAAATCCAAACAGACTCACTCGATGCTGGAATTATGGTCAATACGCTCTTTCAGTTTGAAGAACGGGAATTAGCTGCTGCTGAAATCCGCCGGATATTGCGAACTGGAGGAAAACTAATGATTGTTGATTGGTCAGAAACGGTTCCTGGATTAGGACCAAAGCCCGATCGCTTACTGACCAAGGATGACTGCACAGCGTTGTTTGAATCACATGGGTTTATCTTTGAGCGTGATTTCCCAGCGGGCGAGCATCACTATGGTTTAGCTTTTCGAGCGGTATGAAACTCCGACCCTTCGAATTAGCGTTAGTGATTATTTTTGTTGTCCTTGGACTGGCTGCGCTTGCCTTGCTAGCTAGTTATGACGGTGGTTCGTCTGGACCAGAAGAAGGTGAGGTGGTCACTGGCCCAGTGCAAATCTGGGGTACTATGCCAGGTTCAGGAATGCAGACTGTACTTGATGAGTTGGTTGCTAAAAATGAAACCTACAAAGACGTATCGTATCGATACATAGCACCCGCTCAATTTGAACAAACCCTGACTAACGCACTCGCAGACAGCCGCGGTCCTGACATTATCTTGACGTCACATGAAGAGTTGGTCGACTCCAGGAGCAGGATCGCACCATACTCATATGAACAATTCCCTCTGCGCGACGTCAGAGATCGCTACATTGAAGGCGCACAGATATATGCGCTTTCTGATGGGGTGTACGCCCTGCCAATTGCTGTTGATCCGATGGTGTTGTTTTGGAATCGAGACATCCTCGCTACCGAAGGGTATCTAGCTGCACCCAGCACGTGGGAAGAGCTGATCAACGTACAATTTAACGACTTAATCCAACGTGATTTTGATCGTACTATTAGACGTGGCGTGGTAGCGATGGGCGAGTATAATAATGTTCGTAATGCCTTTGGTTTGGTGTCTATGTTGCTTATGCAATCGGGGTCGCAGGGGGTAGCCGATGTGGCTAGAGGATACGAAATCAATCTTAACCGGAGTATCAATGACGCCAGTAATCCACTGCGTACCGTTGCAGATTTCTACACCCGCTTTAGTCGACCAGCCAACACGTTGTATTCCTGGAATCGTTCGTTTGCCGAGGACCGGAACGAATTTATTGGTGAGGATTTAGTATTCTATTTTGGTTACGCCAGTGAAGGTCCAGTACTTGAACGCCTTAACCCTAATCTCAACCTTGATATTTCTGAAGTTCCGCAAGGGGCTGCAGCCAGTGTCCGTCGTACCTATGGTAGATTTTATGGGTTATCACTTTTACGCAGTACTGATAATCCCAATGGTGCGTACTCCGTCATGGGTACTCTTGGTGGATCCAGTATTGCTGACCGAATTGCAATCGGGTCTGACCTAACACCAGTAACGAGGCAAACTGTTGCAGCCGGGAGCAATACTACTTACGGACGCATCTCGTACCAATCGGCAGCAATTGCCTACGGTTGGCTGAACCCGGATCCCGATGCTACCGATATAGTTTTCGCTACTATGATGGAGGACATCAATGAAAATCGCAGTTCAGTCGATGGAGCAACTGGGGATACGATTGATCGTCTCGGGTTTGAGTACTAATGTATACTATGGCTATGAGACAGCTTTACTACACCCTACTATTATTTGCAGCTTCTGCGCCGGTAGCACTATTTGCCCAAGGTGATGACAAAAAGTTGACTTACAAGCTAGAAAATCCTCTCAAATTTGATACGCTTGAAGGCTTACTCGTCGGTATTCTCAATGTCTTGCTGATAATCGCAGTGCCAATTATCGTCTTCTTCCTCATCTTTGCTGGGTTTTCTTATGTCACCGCCCAAGGAAATCCTGAAAAGATCAAGCAAGCCAGCCGCGCCCTAACGTATGCCAT
>Ga0136590_1001185_pt1 | contig 11102 bp, 9 predicted proteins | sample AntRauMFilla3765_FD_104934 | JGI IMG/M metagenome (GOLD analysis project Ga0136590, IMG submission 104934) | Saline lake microbial communities from Rauer Islands, Antarctica - Metagenome Filla 3 #765 | ecosystem: Environmental > Aquatic > Non-marine Saline and Alkaline > Saline | place... | reverse complement strand
AGTATTACTCGGGACAACTCCCCGTCCGGGGGTTCACCAGGTAAACCACGCCGGTTGCGACTGTACCGCACATGAGCCGACTTCGTCGGCGGGGTCGCTCCGACTCCCCTCGGTCGCTTCACCTCGCTCCACCCCGGTCGGTCCCACAGTCACGGAGCGGTCCACACAGCACCGACCGGGCGCTCCGGTAGTTACGGTCCACCTGTGCGCGCCGGAGCGTTCCGGCGTGCTCGGTCCCGTTACTGCATGCGCTCACCCACGATGCGTTCGCTGCCGCGCGCGAGTCCGGACGGGGCGATGCGACTCTCCCCGCACGGATCGAGTCTCTCGTTCCACCGCGCTCCTGAGAGAGCGCGGTCCTCTATGTGCTGTCACCGGCAAGCGCGCCATCCGCCAGCGTCACCCTCGCGCAGCCGGTGACTGCCGCACCCGCAACCGGGATTCCTTCCAAGCGTTCAGTCACCCGCGGGTGCTCTCACTCACGACACGGAACGATGCGTCTCGACGAACCCGCAGTACTTGTCTCGACGCGTTCCACTCTCACTCACCGCCGATCGTTCGAGTCCCCGACACCGCGGGCAGCTCGTGTTCGGAGCGCTGCGAATCACCGACAGTAGTGATTCGTTCGGTCCACCGACGCGCGTTGCGTCGGTCCGGCATAGGGTGAACGGAGCGCTCCGATTCACCCGCGACGATACGGGTGAATAGGACGGTCCACTCCTCGCATCGCGGAGCGATACACTCGCTCGGAGTCCAGTATTCCCGTGCCGCTCACCCTCGTTGCGTTCGCTCCTGATCACGACGTAGCGACACACACGAACCGCGCGTCGCGCCATCCGCCAACGTCACCCTCGCGTCGCGCGCAGTGCGCACCTTCGGTGCTGAACGCCGTTGGCGAACCAGCATCACCACATCACCTCGCAACCGCGTTCAGCACTCCTCCCCAACCGGAGGGCCCTTCAGTCGCTCCGGCTTAGGTCGCTCCCTCCGACCCCTCCCCTCGCGCGTCCGCTGCCGGGCTCTCAGGGGCACCTCCACCACCCACCTTCGCATCACGGACCGCGTCAGTCGCTCGATATAAGCCGCTCCTTCCCGCGGTTGCGTTCGCACCTCCACGTTCCGGGCTGCCGCTGCCCTGCCGGGGTAAATCGCTAACCGCTCGAACACCGACTCGCGGTCAGTCGAATTATCCCGCTGGCAGGGCGCGGGTCCGGGCTTTTCGCTCAAGACCGTAGCCCCGTTGCGAGCCCGGCGACTCCTCGCGCGCCGCAGGGAGCGATTCCTCGGCTCGCTTGTGGCTCGCCTTCGGTCGTTGCGTCGCACGCAGCGCTTCGTGCGACCCGGCTTGCAAGTCCCGATGGGGCGCTCCAACGGGACGCGGCGGTCCGCGTCCCTTTTGTTAGCGGTCCACCGTTCGCTTCGGGGAGCGATACCCTCGCTCACGGTCCGATGTTCCCCTCAACGTCCGTGTCGTATCTCCAACACGGAACCCGAACCGCCGTTCCGTGTTGGCATCGTCGACACGGACTCGTAACGCTCACCCTCGTTGCGTTCGCTACCGACGCGCGACTCACCCGAGGGCACCACCCCCACCCACCTGACGCTGCGCTCCTCGAACACGAACTCGGTGCTCGCCCTCCACGTTCCAGCTCGTTCCTCGCGGGCTTTCGCTCACGACCGCTACCCTCGGGGTTCGCTGCGCGTCTCGTGCGCGGCACGGGGCACCTCCACCACCCACCTTCGCTTGCGCGCCGGCGTCGGGGACGCCGCCGGTGCTCGCACCTCCACGGTCCGGGCTGCGCCGCGCGCGTTACCCAACCATCACGCCTCGCGCGAGCGTTCCGGGCTTTCGCTCACGACCGCCACCCCGTGCACGCTTACCGCCGTCGCTCACCCTGCAGGGTTCGCCAGCGCTCCACAGAGAGCGGTTTCGCGGCAGTCTCGAACCCACTCCCCGCTCCGTGGGTTCTCGCTTCCACCCCTGCCTTCAGTTACGCGATTGAAGCGTTCCTCACCCCGCCCCATCCTCTTTCACACCACCCCGTAACGGGGTGGTGCTCACCCCTCGCACACGTCCACCACTCGCCAGCCATTCGACTGGCAACGTGGCGGGTACGTGCGCGCCACTGTTCTCCTCTTGTGGCGTTGTTCGCGGTCCACGTTACCGTTTCAAACAGGACAACGCCCTCCCTCCGGGGCCTCGCAGGGCCTCTCCTCCCGGTGGTCGTCCCGACCCCGCTCCCCTCCCTCACGCTCACGAGCGAGCGTTCGGGCTGCGCCAACAGAACAGACCTGATCTGTTGGGCCGAGCATGAGCGGGCCTGACCACCGGTGTGTACGCTCTCCGCCTCAGCTCCGCAGCCCGTTTTCCTTCGGTACTGTTCCGCACCGCGCTGCAGGGCCTGTCACTTACCGCGCTGTACCAGGCGAGTTCGTCGGACCCTACCCGCTCAAACCACGAGCGGGTCCCTTCCACCGATCGTCGCCAGGTATCAGCCCGGACGCTCCAGACTCGCACTGGCGAGAGTAAACAACTCTCGCCTTCTCGATTCTTGCTGCGCCGGCCCGCAACACGGTGGACTCACGCTCAACCGCGAGCGTTCGCCGCGACTGTAGTCGCGGTCACAGATCCACCGGTTGCGACCGGCTCGCTGGCGAATCGAGGTGCGCTACCGAAGACTACGGGTCGTCACCACCTTCCCACCCGAGCCCCGCGCCCCCGTTCCGCGTTCCGGGCTGTCGTGCCTTCCGTTGCGTCCCTCTCCACACCGACTGCAGGGACGGACGGTTCACGGTCCGGGCTGCTGCGCTTCCATCGCCCAACCCCCGGGCGATGGTTCTTGCACCGGTGAACTCGGTTGCGTGGATTTGGGGGGACCGGGGCATTCCTCCAGTCTTCTCTCTTCGCGCGTGACTTCGTGGCACAACCCGTTGCGAGTAGATCCCTTCCCACGTCGAGCCTCTCCACACCGACCGCAGGCTCGCCGCGGGCCCCTTCCACACGGACTGGCGTGCGCACTTCGTCCCGCTCGTACGGAGACGGCTCGCTGACCGAATCCCGTTCCTCGCAGGCTCGGTGACGGGATTCGCTGGCTGCGCCGCCGCTTCGCGGTTTCCCAATGCCCTGCCGGGCATACTTGTTACACGCGTTTTCAGCGCAGTTTGCCAGTCTGCTCGCCGTCATCACTGCCGACGGCGAGCTTGCCTGTTGTCCTGGTTTACACCATATGAGCTTCCGGTCGCCGCGAGTTTGCCAGTCTGCTTCTCTCTCAACATGGCCCGAGAAGCTTGCCTGTTGCCTTTCGCCTGCGCCGGCCCGCCTCTCAACATCGACAGAGGCGGGCCGTGCTCGGACCCGTTGCTTACACCACGCGGCCTGCCGACGTCGGCAGACACTACCCGCTCTCGTTGTTCGCGGGTCCCTTCTCCCGATCTCTGCAGGCTGCGCGGTGACGCTGCGGTGACGACGCGCTTAGACAGCAGACTACGCCAAGTCGCTCTCCGCACGGCCCGCGATTCCGTTGCGTCTCAACCCGCGAGACGGACGGGGCGTTTCCTCGCCCCGCACTCGCGCGCAAAGCCCGACCACGCCCCCGCGACCCCGCGACCCGAGAGCGGGCCGCTGTGACACTTCGTCTCGACTCAGTGTCACTGGACCCGCCACCGGGTGTATCGGGGTATACCGGGGGTGACCGGTCGGACTTCCGTCACGGAGAGCCCTATGGTGTAAACGGTTCTAAAAAGGGGAGGTGAGCTTGCGCGGGTGACCAGCCCGGCGGCGGGCGGCGACGAGCCGCAGTCCGCACGTGGCTGGTCAGGCCGTGTGAGGTCAGGTGAATTTCCTATGAGTGAAACTCAGAAGTCCGTCGGTAGTAGCACAGTTGACAATCAGATGAGCAGCGCGCGGAAGGCTCAGCGGCGTGCAATCGCGCGTCAGTCGCCGGATTCGGACGTGACCGCGGCGATTCCGGACGAGCGGAGTGCGGACGGTGACGTGATGACGTTCTTCGACGACGACGGTAGTCTCATCCCCGCGGAACAGGCGGATGAGGTCGCATCGAACGAGACGACGGTGGACGTGGAAGAGGACGCAGAGGCGTTCCTCGCAGAAGTCGCACCGGAGCGGTTGGCGAGTGTCGAGAAGAAGGCCGGGAACCTTCCCGGGACTCGTGAGGAACTCATCGAGTTCCAGGCGCGGAAGGTCATCAAGCAGGCAGAGGAGCGTGGTGAAGCGCTTCACGTCGAGTCCGGCGGTGTGGAGTTCACTGTCCACCAGGAGCCGTCCAAGGACAAGTGGGCGGCGGTGGACAACACGATGAACGAGGATGGGAAGACGCTCGATGAGTGTCCGAAGTGCGGTGCGGAGGACGTGTCGGCGTCTCAGGTCGAGATTCAGACGAAGGGCGCGGACGAGAGCGGTACGCAGGTGACGAAGACGGGGTGCGGTTGCACGATTCGACGCACGGACTGAAGCCGAGCGTCGTCTTTTTTTGCTAGCGCGTTACGGAGCGCCGCAGACTCGCTCCCGTCTCGGCACCGATCGGTCGCTCGGACCAGGCTCAATCAAAGATTGACCTGGTGATCCCGCGTCGCCTCAGCTACCGTGACTCGCTGGCGCTCGGGCCGGGTTCGCTCACCGGAGCGACCCGGCGGTCAACTCGGTGTCGCGTCACGCAGGACAGCACCCTCCCGCCGGGGCCTCGCGGGCCTCTCCTCCCTCACCGTGTTCGGTCGTCCCGACCCCGCTCCCCTCCGATAACGACCCGTGGCGGGTCGTCATCGGCTGCGCCACCGACTCCACATCACCGCGCCTCTCACTTCTTCGACACCCGTTCTCCTTGCCAGTCCGCCGTTCGACGTCATCGCTCGACGCCCGGTTCGACCACGCAGTCAGCGTCTCGTTCCAACGGCACGGTTCCCTACCGTACCGTCACACCGTCGGTCTCGGTCCGCCCGGCCTTTGCTCCGGTTTGCTGACTTGCCTTTTCGCGCGGCTTCGGGTCTCCAATCGCTTCCATTCACGAACTCGCGCCTATCCAGTAAACCCGCGGCTCCCGCGAGCGCCTCACAGGGGTTCGGCCCGCCTCTCCCGATGGTCGGGCGGCGAGGATTTACCTCGGATAGTCGCTCGGAACAACAGTCATGGAAGCGATTTCCAACCACGCGAAAGAGGCGGCGCAGCGCGAACGGGAGCGGCAGTTCTCCGAAGCGGACCTCGAAGACTGGCTCGGCGTGACGGCCGGGAACGCGTACCTCGTCTCGCAAGACGACGCTGATGACTTCGTCATGGTCGTCACGGGCGTCTCCCACTACGATGACGATATCGGGAACGGCGGCGTGTGGCGGCGTCCGAAGGGCCTCTCAGTTGCCGAGTTCGAGGACGGCCTCATCGCTACCGCGGAGTTCTACCGCATCCAGTCTATCCAGAACGGCGCGTACGTCACGGACGATACCCCGTTCGAGTCCCCGACCCTCTACAAGAAGGCACTCCACCACTTCCCGCGTGAACCTCTCACCGAAGCCGTGACGGACAACACGTTCGTCCCGGATGAGATGTTCTGAACCGACGACGCGGTTCAGACCATCCACGCCTCTTTCTCACCGTTCCCTTCGCGTCACGCCCGTTCCTACAACTCGCACACCGCCAGTAGATGTGACCCGCACCGCGATTGTTTCTCCCGCGATGAGAACGTTCCCGCTCCCGCTATTGGAATAGTCCCGCACCGCTATGAGATACCGCCTCGATCCTCCCCAACCGATTCGCTCCGGCGCTCACCGAGGGGAGGACCTTCCACACGGCGCGGTCCTTGTTCGCACCGGAGACTCATCCCTCGGACGCACGTTCACGCTGGCGTCCCGCTGAGGTCCGTTGCACGGACCATCACGCCAGGCGTTCATCGCGCGCCCGCCACGGCACCCGCAACGACACGCACCGCCTCACGACCCGCACGGAACCCGGCTACCACCGCGCCTTCGAGAAACGCCCCACCAGCCCGTCGCACTCGGTGCACGACGACCGGCGCTGCCGCCGTCTCGCCGTCGTGGCCGGGCACTGCAACTGGCTCCTCCTCTCATCGCCCCACTCTCCTCCTGGCTGGTCGGCGCGGTGCGCCACTCCGAGACGCGGTGGAGACCACCGGGCAGGGAACCGAAACCGGTCCCATCGCAAGTGTACCGTTGCCAACTCGCGCCGACCTCCACACCGAAGGTCGGTCGCCGGTGAGTTGCTCCCGTTGGTCGCCCCACTTCGGGGGTCAAGGTACATCAACCGATGGGACCGACACCGGAAACCATGCCCGGTGACACCACCGCTGAGCGGCGCACCGCCGAGGAGCCGACCGAGCCGATCGTCGTCGAGTTCAAAACCGGCGATGAATCGGAGTTCCAGAAACCCGACCACGACCCGCACGGCGAGACGTGCGCCGCGGCAGCGCACTCCAGCACGTCGTGCGACAACCCCGAGTGCGACACGCGCGGGCTGGTTCCCACCGGCGTTCTCGAAGAGGCATCCGGATTCCTCGGCGGCCCCGAGCGAGACGTCGTCTGCTCGGAGGAGTGCGCCTAACCGAGGCGCACACCTGACCGCGTAGCCTCGCACCGCTGACCAGCTCTTCTCCCAACACCTCCGCTTCCACCACCGCCGCCTCTCGCTTCACGCAGGACAGCGCCCTCCCACCGGAGCCTCGCGGGCCACCGCTCGTTCGATCACTGAACGCGCTCACATCGCTCCGGCCCCGCTCCCCTCCCTTGTTGCGCTTCCAGTCGGTGTGCTCACTCGGGCTGCGCCACCGATAGCTCCCGCACAGCAACCGCGCTGTGCGGCAGGTAGTTCCTGCGTTGACCGTTCCTATGTGCGGCGTCTCCCGCCGGGACGCGATTGCGGTCCACGGCGAAATCCCGTCCGCAAGATTTCGCCGGAACCGTTCCCATCGTCGTGCGGTGCACGACTTCGGCAATCGGCCCCCGACGCCGCACAAATTATCATTGAAGCGCGACGCTGCGCGTCGCGCGTGTACTACGCGCTTCGTCGGTTGCCATCGCCTAGTAGGGGAATCACGGTCAACTAAACCGCTCGCAGAACTACCATGCATGTACTCAAAACGAAAACTTCTCGCCGTCAGCCTCGTGGTTATTGCACTCGCCGGAACACTCGCCGTCATCGCAGGTGCAGGGGGAGAACCTGTCGATGACTCACCGAACTACATCGAACCGGATCCGGACGCACGCGGAGGCAGCCTCGCCTCAGGGAACACCACCGGTGAAACGCACACGGAATCCGTAACGCGAACCGACGCTTCGACCGAGACACCAACAGAAACACCGTCTCCAACACCGACTGCCACTCCGAACAGGACGATACAACTAGACAACGTGACCGTGAATGAGACAGCTGGTCGGCACCACACCACTATCCGGAACAACTTCGGCGGCAGCATCGAACTCGGGTTCGCCGTGACCGAACACATCACCCTCAACCGTAACGGGATGGAACTTCACCAGGATCAGCGAGAAATCCGACCGGCTGCCACTGACGGTGCCTCATTCTCGACATCGATTACCAACGAAGCAGACACCGCGATTGGAATCAACACGACCCTCGAATTCCAACAACAAAACGGAACGCCGATAACGACCGTCAACGACAGCATCATCGTCCCCGCTGACGGCACCGTGAACACTACGTACGCACTCTCCGCCGAGCGCAACGAAATCACGATCAACCGGACCTCGCCGTAACCGGACCGCTCGCCGCTGATTCCTGACCGAGACCACTTACCACTCCACGACCAGGTGCCGCAACAGCACCCTCCCTCCGTGGCCTCGCGGGCCACCGCTCACTCACCGCTAATCGTTCGCTCCGGCCCCGCTCCCCTCCTTCACACCGTGCCCACTCCTGAGCCTCACCGGTGAGGCTCGTTTCGTTCCCCACGGTGTTCAGGCTGCGCCACGGCATCACCCTACGTTTCCGTCGTATCCTTCGCTTCACTCCGTGTTTCACTGAGGTGCTCCCATATCTCTGTGCATCCTGCACCATCTTCCACGCCGGTCAGATGGGTTCGTTCGCTGTCGCTATCGTCGCTCATTACGCATCGTACCCCGTCCGGAAGGTAGTACGTTGGTATTCACCGCGATTTTGCCTGTACCCGTGACGCCACGCGAGGAGTTGTTATCCCGGTACACGCCCGAACGCGCCCGCTATCAGCGTCCGCGAGCAGTTCACTGGCGTCATGCAAACGGTGAACTGAGTTGCACAGCGTGTGCAGTGTACGGTCCGCGCACGTTGTCCTTGCGTCGGCCTTCCGCTGGATAACCGGGTAACTGTCCCCCCGTCCGGGTCACGTAGTGACCGCGCCTCCCGATCGTCGGCGCGGTGAACAGTTATCCCGGTGACCGGCCGACGCGGGCGTCCGTTGGTGCGCGGCCCTGGACTGGTCACGGGCCGTCCGGCGTCGTCGCCGCGCCGTGCAAGGCACTGAAGGCGCGGCGACGAACGCCTTCCGTGGTTTCCCATGGACATGTTCAACGTTCTCAACGGCCGACTCAACGCGTACTCGAATATCACCAACACACCAGCTTTCGACGCAGAAGCCGCCGTCCCGTTCCCCCTGGACGCAGTGCACACGCAACTCAACGTTGCTCGTGTCATGAGCGACGAGGTCGGAAGCGACCCTGACATGATGGAGCTCGCTGTTCTGTTCAGCGACGAATTCGGGGAGTCCATCAGCATCAAGCAGGTTCGTGAAGCCAAGCGCAGAGCCGACGCCCGCATCGAGGCTGGCGAGTACGAGCACACGCGGCAGGCGGTCCGTCAGGACGAGTTCGTTGCGGCGTACGGGCGTGACTACGCGTTCCGTAACTCCTCGTTCCGACGGCAGTACGACGCCGTGAAGTGGTACAGCACGGTCGGGCTACACGCATTCGGTGTGTTCCTCGTCGACACGTGCGGTGCGTACCTCGCTGACCAGTTCGACCGGACAGTCGCTGCTGTCCGGCCGCGTGTCCGTAACGCGAAGGCACGCATCGGGAGCGCTATTCGCTCTCGCCTTCCTGGTCGCACCCCGAGCGGTGGCGACACGGAAATCTACGAGAGCCACAAGCGCTCGAACGCTGACGAGCCCGCTGCTCCGAAAGCCGACTAACGTCGGCGTTTCTTCGTTCCCGTCACGCCGTGACCCTCTTTCCGTTTTCACGACGGAGCGATGCGACCACCGGGTCGCGTTCCACCGCGATCAACGATCGCGGTCCACAGCTCCGTGCGTAGTATTGGTGAGCGTGCCCTCCCGCCGGGGCCTCGCGGGCCACCGCTCATTCTCTCAGATCACTCGCTCCGGCCCCGCTCCCCTCCCTCACGCTCACGAGCGAGCGTTCGGGCTGCGCCACCGCACCAGTCCTGACTCTGTGTAGGTAGCCTACCGACGACTCGTTCAGGGGCACCACCCCCACCCACCTTCGCTTGCTCTCTCCCCTGAAGGGTCAATCACTCACACCTCCACGTTCCTGCAGTAGCGGGCTTTCGCTCACGTCCGCAACCCCGTCACGAGTCGTCTCGCGGAGCCACCAGGAGTGGCTCGGTCCCTTGCCGGGTGGACGTCATGCGCCCGAAGGGGCATTCCTACCGGCGACGGGAGGACAGTACTTGGCACCGCAACCGCCAGAACCCGTAGCAGGTAATCCCCGCGGTTGCGTCTCAGAGACGGACGCGCTGGAACTACTCTGCTACGGGAGAAACCACCGAGGTAACCCGTTACGGGGACGATCAGGTGATTCCATGTCTGACACATACGAGTTGAAAGCGAACGTCGAAGGCGAACAGTTCACCGTTGATTTCGAGAGCGAAGACGCAGCGACCGCTGCGAAATCGGCGCTGAACGACGCCGGGCATAACGCCGGCGTCTACGTCCCCGTCCGCTAACGCCAGACGCAACACGGCGGTATCACCCGTAAAACACACCGGGCGTTGCCACGGTGGTAATACGGGGATACCGCAGAAACAACCGACGTGAAGTCACTAGCGTGACGCGGTGCGGGCCCGTAGCTCAGTGGTAGAGTGCCTCCTTTGCAAGGAGGATGCCCGGGGTTCGACTCCCCGCGGGTCCATCGCGGATACGGGGCCAACACCTACGTGTGGTCCGAGCGAGAAATCGGTCACAACCGGCAGTGGCTACGTGACGTGACCGCGAAAGGGTCGCGTCACTACGGCCGCTGTAAGTTAGGGCACCCGTCCGTTCGTCTGGTGTAGCTCAGGATTCCGAGCCAGACCAGCGATGCTCGCGGGCTTCCGGTCGCTGTCCTCGACAGCGACTGCCGTGAGCGGCTGGCAGGGACCGAAGTTCAAGACTTCGCTCCAGACATCGCGGTGAACCGTTGGAGACGACCAGGCGTAACTGAAACGTTGCGCTCCGACGTGACTGCAACGTCACGGACCTCGTGCGAACCACGTGGCTTACGGCGCAGTACCCGTGTGAGCGCCCAATCGGGCCCCGTTCCGGGGATAATCTCCACTCTGAAAGCCCTGCACCACTAAGCCCGCTCCCCGTGCCTCTGACACACTTGGGGTGGCAACTGACAGGGCAGGAGTGGTTGGTGAAAGGCTCCAACGGATGAAAGCCGCGCAGATAGCCTTGATAGCTCAGTTGGTAGAGCACCTGCTTGTTACTGAAGTACGAGGAGAAAGCCCCGCCGTTCACGGCGGGGATGAATCCGGCAACGACGCCACAATCGCCGGAATTAAACCCTCGGACAGCGTATCTATGGGTGAGCACAACGGGCAAAAACTGGCGGTTGGATTGGGGTCCGCCCGGACGACGAAGGCTACCACACCGTTCCCGAGAGGGCGTCTCCGAGGCCGTGGCGACACGGCAGACAAAAAGCGACCCTCGCTCGATTGTGCCTGCCCGCCGTGGCACGAAGGGCAGACAGGCCGAGGCCCGTGCCCGGACGCGGGGAAACCTGCGACCGGGAGCATCCCCGCCGTCTCACCGAGACGAACGGGATGCACGGTGCAAGCGGATACCGCGTCCGAACGGACGCCGAACACGCCACACCCCTCGCGGGGCCGACGTATCGCGCACACACCCGGTATCGCCTCACCGGACCTCGTT
>Ga0136590_1001156_pt1 | contig 11307 bp, 10 predicted proteins | sample AntRauMFilla3765_FD_104934 | JGI IMG/M metagenome (GOLD analysis project Ga0136590, IMG submission 104934) | Saline lake microbial communities from Rauer Islands, Antarctica - Metagenome Filla 3 #765 | ecosystem: Environmental > Aquatic > Non-marine Saline and Alkaline > Saline | place... | reverse complement strand
GTACTTATTGCTAATTATCCATTTGCCACTATCGACCCCACTGTCGGAGTGGTTACTGTGCCGGACAGTCGGCTCAAATCGCTCTCGGACATCTCAGGTTCTGATGAAATTATTCCTGCCATTGTAGAATTTGTGGATATTGCCGGCTTGGTAAAAGGCGCTTCAGCCGGAGAAGGTCTGGGAAATAAATTTCTTTCAAATATTCGAGAGACGGACATGATTGCACAGGTGGTGCGGATTTTTGAAGACAGTGATGTGCACCATGTCACTGGAGGAGTAGACCCTATGGGCGATATCGAAGTTATTAATCTGGAACTGATTATGGCTGATGGGGAAACAGTATCCAAACGCTTGCAGGGAGTTGAAAGAGATGTCAAGCGGGGCGATAAAGCGGCTGCAGCAGAACAAGCAGTACTCAATCGACTCCTCCCTCACCTAGAAGCCGGTCAACTGGCGAACTCCTTAGACATGAACGAGGAAGAGCAACAGCTCATCAAAGGTCTCCACTTGCTGACCATGAAGCAATTTCTCTACGTCTGTAACAAAAAACAAGATGCCTTCAATCTCGATGAACAAAACGACGATCGCTGGCTCGAGTTGGTGGAATTCTTTGAGAAGACTGGTTCCCAATACGTAATCGTAGACGCAGGAATGGAACACGAGCTGAAGGATATGAATGAAGAAGAGAAGAATGAATTTCGCCGCGAGTACGGAGCTCAAGGTAATGGAGTAGAAGGCCTCATCAAAGCAGCTTACGACCGCTTAGGTCTCATGAGTTATTTCACCACTGGAGAAAAAGAAACGCGCGCTTGGACCGTTCCTATTGGCAGCACCGGCCCAGAAGCAGGAGCAGCGATTCACACTGACTTTAAAGATAAATATATCCGCGCCCAAGTGGTCACGTTTGACGATTTGGTCACCTGCGGTTCAAAAGCGGCTGCACGGGAACAAGGGAAACTACGGACTGAAGGGAAGGAGTACATTGTGCAAAACGGAGACGTGATTGAGTTTATGCACTCGTAAAAAGAAAAAGCCTCAGAAAAATTTGAGGCTTTTTTTACGAACCTTCTCCTGGAGGATTGGCTCTTTGCACGGGACTGACGATATTCGGGTCCCACTTAGCTTCTATCTCACCGTACTTGTCTTCAAACTCTTTAATTTGGTGTTCTAGGTATTGTTTTAATCGTTTAGTGTGCTGCGGAGTAAACGTATAAATTGTCCCTTGGTTTCCTGAAGTAAATCCAGCCACAAAAAATTCAGGAGTGAAGGCGACATTGACGCTTTCACAAAATAATTTGGGAGCTTTTTTTAAGTCATCATTTTTCATGTATTGATTGTAACATTATTCAGTTCACTCGGCATGCCTTACTCGCTACGTTGAGTCTTAAACACCTGTTTCTTTTGTAGCCTTTCAGGAGTACTATTAGTACCTATGGAAAAACACACCGCAAAACACTTTGTCCTGCAACTAGGGTCACTGATTTGTCTCTACCTTTCACTTGGGTTTTTTATCGCTCTGACGTTTGGTTGCATCAACCTTATGTTTCCTGATGCCATCGATAGTGTGTGGCAACTCGAAGCAGCAGCTTCAAGTGTCAGACTGGGCTTTGCGATGGTCTTAGTATTTTTTCCTACATACTTAGTTCTGACTCGTTTGGTCAATACTAACCGTAGACGAAGCAGCGACAAAAGTTACCTAGGTCTCACGAAGTGGCTGATTTACATCTCCCTATTAGTCAGTGGTCTAGTACTTTTGGGAGACTTAGTTGCGGTCATTATGGGTTTTCTTGAAGGCGGGATGACCATACAATTCATCCTCAAGGCAGCTGTGGTATTTTTCGTGATTGGCGCAGCTTTCACATACTATGTTCGTGATGCCAAAGGATACTGGTTAGAAAATGAAAAACAGTCGCTCACCTACGGACTGGTGGCGATAATAATCGTTGTCGGTACTCTTGTGACTGCTTTGTCTCAAATTCCAAACCCCAGTCAAGTACGAGAAAAGAACATTGATAACGAGGTGGTTGGAATTCTGCAAGACGTGCAGTGGCGAATTGAAGATTACTACCAGAGCAACGAGTCGCTGCCAGAAAATTTGCAAACCCTTTACGGAACATTCTCTGTACCAGCCGCTCCAGAAGACAGACCTGATTATGAATACGTGATAACCGACAAAGAAAAGTATCAACTCTGCGCCACCTTCGCATACGACTCAAACACATTGGGAGTTGATGGGTACGCGCAAGAGAAAGTTTCGCTCCCTCCTTCGGTTTCCTGGGGTAATCATACCTGGGACTACCAGGCTGGTTATTGGTGCTTTGAGCGACAATTGATAAGCAATGAGCGCAATCCTTCAAAAGTTTCGCCCTAAATTTTACAGAAACTAAATCTAGTGGCACAATGACTGTTCGTTATTCATAACTCTTTTGCTGATATGCACAAACGCTTCGACCACCAGACCATCGAAAGTAAGTGGCAAACAGACTGGAAAGAAAATAATCTCTACTCCACCACCGAAAATCCTGACAAACCAAAATGCTTCGTCCTGGACATGTTTCCGTATCCATCAGGTGAGGGCTTGCATGTTGGACACCCCAAAGGCTATATCGCTACTGATATCTATAGCCGCTTCAAGCGCATGACCGGGCATGAAGTACTGCATCCCATGGGATGGGATGCGTTTGGTCTTCCGGCCGAGAACTATGCCATCAAAAATAAGGTTCATCCCAAAGAAGCGGTAGATAGAAACATCGCCAATTTCAAAGCTCAACTCGATAAGCTCGGGTTTGATTATGACTGGGACAGAGAAATCAATACCACTGATCCGGAATTTTATAAATGGACACAGTGGATATTTATCCAATTGTTCAAAAAAGGGCTAGCCAAAGAGAGTCACGAACCCATCAACTGGTGTCCGGGCTGCCAAACTGGCCTCGCTAATGAAGACTTAGAAGCGGACGGCACCTGCGAACGCTGTGAGTCAGTGGTTGAAAAGCGCCCGATGCGACAATGGGTGCTCAACATTCGTGCGTACGCCGACCGGATGCTCGCCGACCTCGATACGCTAGAGTGGCCTGAGCATATCAAGGAGGCACAACGCAACTGGATAGGACGTTCAGAAGGTGCAGAAATTGACTTTACGCTCTCTACTGGCGACACGGCGACCGTATTTACTACTCGACCTGATACGCTCTATGGAGCGACATATATGGTGTTCGCACCCGAGCACGATTTGATTTTGAAGAACCGCGATAGTATCAAAAACCAAACTGATGTCGAAGCGTACATCACTGAAGCCTTGAATAAGAAAGAGATGGACAGACTTGATGACACCAAAGACAAAACGGGTGTGAAGCTCGAAGGTGTCACCGCCACCAACCCTGCCACCGGAGAGGAGATTCCCGTTTATATCGCTGACTACGTTCTCGCCAGCTACGGAACCGGGGCCATCATGGCAGTACCAGCCCACGACGAGCGCGACTTTGCGTTTGCTACTAAGTTTGGGATTGAAATAAGGCACGTAGTAAAACCATATCCAGTTAGCAACGTTGCTCGTTCTGCGGTTGATGTGGCGTCTGGACAAACAGATGTACTTGAAGTAACGGCTTTAGACTTCTTTCCCGGACTCGGTATATTAATCAACTCGGGTGAATTCAACGGCCATGACTCTGAAGATGCCAAAAAAGCCATCGTGGAAAAAGTGGGTGGCAAAATGACCAATACGTATAAAATCCGCGATTGGGTTTTTTCTCGCCAACGCTATTGGGGAGAACCGATTCCGATTGTGCACTGTGAAAAATGTGGACCGGTGACAGTACCCGAAGACCAGTTACCAGTCGTTTTGCCAGAAGTGGAACACTACGAGCCAGCTGGAGACGGGCAGTCACCGCTGGCAGCGATTGACGATTGGGTGAATACTTCGTGTCCAGAATGTGACGGAGCCGCCAAACGAGAAACTAATACCATGCCGCAATGGGCTGGCTCTTCGTGGTACTACTTACGCTACATGAATCCAAAAAATAGTGAGGCACTGGTGAGTAAGGACAAAGAGAAATATTGGTCACCAGTAGACGTATATGTAGGAGGGGACCACGCGGTCCGTCATCTCATCTATGCTCGCTTTTGGCACAAGTTCCTGTACGACATTGATGTGGTTTCTACTATTGAACCGTTCCAGCGACTAGAATTTCTTGGCTTTATCTTGGCCGAAGACGGGCGAAAAATGTCCAAACGGTGGGGGAACGTCATCAATCCTGACACGATTGTGGACTTGGTAGGAGCCGACACCATGCGGGTGTATGAAATGTTTATGGGGCCATTTGAAAATACCATCGCTTGGAATCAAGACGGCCTGGCCGGCGCACGGAGGTTCCTAGAGCGAGTAAACGGACTCAGCGAACATGTGATTGAGGCTACCGTGGATGAATCGCCAGCAGTGATTCGACAACTCCATAAAACAATCAAGAAAGTGAGCGAAGACATCGAAAGTTTCAAGTTCAATACCGCGGTTTCAGCCATGATGATTTTTATCAACGTTGCGGAAAAAGAAGGATTGAGTGGTCAGACCTATAACTGCTTCCTGCGCCTGGTTGCACCATTTGCTCCCCACCTAACTGAAGAGCTCTGGAGCAACCGCGGTACGACAAACAGCATTCACCAGGCTCAATTTCCCTCCTACGACGCTGCACTGGCCAAGGACGATGTAGTGACCATCGGGGTGCAGATTGATGGAAAATCCCGAGGAGACATCACATTGCCACCAGACGCCACTCAAGAAGAGGCCATGGAATTAGTTAAAGCTAACACCGGGTTGGCTGGAAAAGTGAGTGATGCGAAGATTACAAAAGTAATCTACGTGCCAGGGAGAATTTTAAACATTCTGCAAAAATAAGGTATACACGCACGCAGTTGACCACTTTGACCAAATATGTTATAAATTTGGCCACGCATTAAACTTTACGCAACGGACAACCTCTTAAAAAGAATTATGATTTCATTTAAACCTAAACAAGTCACCAAAACCCTCCTTGAGGTTCTTCCCGAACGAGCTCGAGACGTACTTGAAAAACGGTATGGTCTGAGTAAAGACGGAGAGACACATACTCTTGAAGCTATTGGTCAGTCTTACGGCATTACTCGTGAGCGGGTACGTCAGATTGAAAACTACGGTATTCAGTCAATTCAAAAATCTGAAGTGTACAAAAAACACTTCGACCTCTTTATTGAACTGCAAAAGTTGATTGATCAGCTTGGTGGCGGATTGATTGCAGAGCACGTTTTGCTCGATGAGCTCGCGACAGACGCGACGACCCGAAATCATTTGTATTTTGTACTGATTGTTGGTGACCCTTTCTACAAAAGTAAAGAGAATCCACACTACACTCACCGCTGGTATACCGAACGAAAGACTGCTGACACCGTAGAAAAGGCCCTTCGTAATGTACACAAGAGCCTCAACCGAGATGAGCTAGTCAGTGAAGCAAATATCATCGCTCGCTTTCGAGCGGAGCTTACAGATATGGCTGAAGAGCATAACGAAGATGTGCTTAAGCGATGGCTCAGCATTTCAAAACAAATCGGTCGCAATCCACTAGGGGACTGGGGGCCAGCTGATAGTCCAAACATCCGAGTGAAAGGAATTCGTGATTACGCCTACCTGGCTGTAAAGCGCCATGGTTCACCAATGCACTTCCGAGAAGTAGCTTCAACTATCAACACACTGTTTGGTCACAAGGCGCATATCGCCACCACACACAACGAACTCATCAAAGACAAACGGTTTGTACTCGTCGGTCGAGGACTCTACGCACTGACTGAGTGGGGCTACTCAGCTGGAGTCGTCAAAGAAGTACTCAGAGAAATTCTTGACATCGAAGGTCCACTCTCACGAGAAGAAATCATCGATAAGGTTCGCAAGGAGCGCTACGTAAAAGACAATACTATCTTGGTAAATCTCCAAGACACCAGTCTCTTCAAAAAACTTTCCAACGGAACGTACATGGTGGCGGAATAGCCATCCATACCCAAAAAAGCGATTGTCACCAGGCAATCGCTTTTTGTTTTGGTGTACAATAGAAGCCACATGGGCGACATGTTCAAAACACTCTTTGGCATTTTTTCGGGACCATTGATTATAATTATCGGCTTAGGAATGAATTATTACGTTCTTTCTTTGCTGAATGTAAACCTAGAGCCAATTCTCGCCATACTCATCGCCACTTCTCCGGTTTGGCTCCCAGCCGTACTGTTTTATGTTCTGTTTGAGCAGTGGCAACTCTTCTCGCGACTAAACTTCACCATTAGCCAAGGTCGGACCACGTTGCGTATTAAGCTGCCCCAAGAAGTGTTCAAATCGCCGGAGGCGATGGAGAGTGTTTTTGCACAAATCCATAATCCATACAGCTGCGACAACATCATGCAAGCGTATATAGATGGAAAACACCCACAAATGTTTAGCTTTGAACTCGTTTCTTACGGTGGAGATGTGCGGTTTTACGCCAATGTCCCCACTAAAAAAATCAAGAATGCGCTAGAAGCACAACTGTATGCTCAGTATCCAGGGATTGAAGTAGTGGAAGAAAAAGTTGATTATGCTGCTGAAGTGCAGTGGAACCCCGAGGAATGGGATATGATTTCTTTCCACATCGGCAAAAAAGAAAACCAAGTACTCCCAATCAAAACGTACATCGACTATGGTATGGACAGGCTGCCCAAAGAAGAGCTAAAATTTGAACCGATGGCACCCATGATTGAGCACCTCGGAAAAGCCAAGCCGCACGAACGAGTGTGGATTCAGTTCCTATGCAAGCCACACGTAAAGCAAAACTTCAAAGGTGGTTCACTCACTGCCACCAATACCTGGGAGAAAAAAGCAGCCGAAAAGATTAACGAACTCATGGGGCGAGATAAGGCGAAGTTAGGAGCAGAAGAGACTGACAGTCGACCAGTACTCACCATGAGTGAACGCGATACCATCGGCGCGATTGAGCGGAACGTCGGCAAATATGCGTATGAAGTAGGTATACGAGCCATGTATATTGCCAAGGCAGGAAATTTTGATGGCGACATGATTGGTCCAATGCTTAAATCTTTTTCACAGTACGATATCATTGGACGTAACTCAGTAGGTCCCCGGTGGCGCACTGACTTTGACTACAATTGGATATCAGACCGTTCGGGCATGAAAAAAGTAAAAATGAAAAAAAACGAACTCGAGGCGTACAAGAAACGAGAATATTTTGAAGCAGACAGAAAAACCCACATCGATTCACCGAAAGTATTTTCGGTAGAAGAGCTGGCAACTATGTTTCATATCCCCGGCACATCCGTCGTCACCCCAAACTTGTCTCGCGTAGAATCAAACCGAAAAGAAGCACCTGCCAACTTACCAACAGGTAATTCGTAATATGATTGAAGAACCATCCCAAACAGACTCTGATTCAGACATCATTGCTGACCCATCACCAACATCACGCTTTGCGCGTCGTCTGAAACTGCTATTCTGCACATTGATTTTCGCGCTCATTGGGGTACTTTTTTCTGGCTGGACTCTGTACAACCTAAATCTTCCCGCTCCAGACTTTCCCATAAATAAACCAATCACCATCGCACCCGGAACACCAGTCAAAGCCATCACTCAACAGCTGGAGACACAAGGAGTGGTACAATCGCAACAACTTTTGTATTACGCACTGGTTTTTTTACACGACCCAGCAGACCTCAAAGCCAGTACATACATGTTTGACAAATCTCTCGATACACTCGCGGTGGCAACGAGACTTACTGAAGGTGATTTCGACACTGACCTCGTGCGCTTTACCCACATAGAAGGAGAAACTGTGGCAGCTATCGCACAACGCGCGAGTGCCGCATTACCCGAGTTTGATGCTACACAGTTCATCGAAGAGGCGACCCCGTATGAAGGCCGGTTGTATCCAGAAACATATTTTGTGCCCAATACATTCACAGCCACCGAGCTGATGGCTTTGATGAGAAAAACGTACGAGAAAATAACTGAGCCGCTGCAAGAGAAAATAGCAGCCAGTGCTCTGACAGAAGACGAGGTGCTTATTCTTGCATCTATCCTTGAGCGTGAAGCTAATTCTCCAGAGTCGATGAGCATTGTCTCTGGGATACTACAAAACAGACTAGAGATTGACATGCCGCTCCAGGCTGACGCTACAATTGAGTATGTGCTGGAAACCCCACTGGGAAAATTACCTCCAGGTCAACTCGCAACAGAGCTGCGCGAACTTGATTCACCATACAATACGTATCTCAATACCGGATTGCCTCCCACCCCAATTGGCAATCCTGGGCTTGACGCAATCACGGCCGTACTCAACCCGACTGAAACAGACTACTTTTACTATGTCACCGGAGATGATGGAGTGTTTTATTACGCGCAAACGTATAATCAGCATCTAAATAATATCGAACGATATTTGCGTTAAAATGACTCTGTGCTAGCTTAGCAACATGAATAGTTCCAAAACAGTATTTGTTGGACTTTCCGGTGGAGTGGATTCTTCAGTGGCGGCTCTTCGTTTGCAAAAACAAGGCTACACCGTAGTCGGAGTTTTCATAAAAGTCTGGCATCCGGATTTTATGGTGTGTAACTGGGAGCAAGAACGCCTTGATGCCATGCGTGTAGCCGCACACTTAGGTATTCCGTTTCTTACGTGTGATGCAGAGGCCGAGTACCGTGACCAAGTTGCGCATTTTTTTATTGCCGAGTACCGCGCCGGCCGCACACCCAACCCGGACGTGATGTGTAACCAGCAAGTAAAGTTTGGTGCCTTTCTGCGTTTTGCTCAAGAACAGGGAGCTGACTACATCGCGACTGGTCACTACGCACAGAGAATAGAGGGTGAGACTGGCCCAGAACTCCATCGAGGTGTCGATACCAACAAAGATCAAACGTATTTTCTATGGACCCTCACGGCCGAGCAACTTGCCTATACTTTATTTCCGGTCGGAGATTCACCCAAAGACACCATCCGACGAGAAGCTCACGCAGCCGGGATTCCCACTGCGCAAAAGAAAGATAGTCAGGGGATTTGTTTCTTGGGTCATATAGATATTCCAGAGTTTTTGTCTCACTACATCGACCTAACACCGGGCGACGTTTTGAATGAAGCTGGTGAGATAATCGGTGAACATACCGGTGTATTTGTGTACACCATCGGTCAACGACACGGTTTTACTTTACATACCATAAACGACGAACGAACACCTATGTTTGTAATCTCCAAGGATACAGAACAAAACACCATTACCGTAGGAACCGCTGCCCAAATGCATGAGACTGCAGATGCTCTAGAATTACACTCAACTTGTCTGCGTCAACCAATACGAGTTGGAGAAATCGTCACTGCTCAAATTCGGTATCGACAGACACCGTTTTCAGTTACGGTAGGTGACTCGAATGATGACCGGCTGGTGGTAACGCCAGTAGAGAGTATTCAGCGACCAGCGGTGGGGCAGTCCTGTGTATTGTATCGAGGGTCGCTGTGTATTGGAGGTGGTATACTGCTGTAGAAAACTGAATGTATCTGTCTTTTGCTGTTTTATCTGAGAATCTTACTGGGCTGTAGGTAAGCTATAAGTTTTTAATCCAGAAGATGTTGCAGCTGTTGCCTAGGTTTTGCGCTTTTTGGGACAGGCTGCTTTAGCATAAGACTTTGTATTTTTAAGACAGACTATGTTTCAACTTCTAGGAATTCGCCCCAAGACGGAGGAAAATTCAGGAGTACATTCAGAATAATCGCTACGCTCATTTCTTCATTCATCAATGTCAATTACCATTACTAAAGCCGACGGCACGCAAGAGTTTTTCAAGGTTGAGAAGCTACGCCGCTCGCTAAGGCGGGCCGGAGCTCAACCTGCAGAAATAAACGATATTATTGCGGAAATTGACGTAACTCTGTTTGATGGTATTCGTACCCAGGAAATCTATCGCAATGCCTTTGCTCTTTTGCGCAAAAATCAGCCTACCTCCGCTGCTCGCTATTCATTACGAAGAGCTTTGTTCAATCTCGGCCCCACTGGATTTCCTTTTGAAAAATTTTTAGGCAGACTGTTTGAAACAGATGGATACAGCACACGTACTGGTATTAATATTGAAGGAAAGTGTGCCACTCATGAAATAGACGTAGCAGCCTACAAAGCCGACCATAGTTTCGTTGGAGAGGCTAAATTTCATGCCCGACCCGGCATCAAATCTGATCTGCAGGTAGCCATGTACTCCTATGCTCGTTTGATGGATTTAAAAGCAGCTCGTATCTGCCATGACGATGTCTGTAGAATCAAAGAATTTTGGCTCATAACCAACACAAAATTCACCTCTACTGCCCGCAAGTACGGCACGTGCGTTGGCCTAAAGATGCTTAGCTGGGATTTCCCAAAAAACAATAACCTCCATGACCGGATACAAAGAGCCGGAGTCTATCCTATTACTGTTTTACAATCACTCTCCACTTCCCAAAAAGAAACCCTCATCGCTCGAGATATCATTCTCTGCAAGGACTTGCTCAAAAATGAACATATGTTACGACATCTCCATCTTTCAAAGAAAAAACGAGAGGCGTTAATAGGTGAAGTGGGCCAAATCTGTAAAGCATAAGCGCAGTAATTCTTAGATTTTGTCAATGTTTTAAGGGTATTTTGTTGTGATATACTCACAATATTATTTAATTCAGCAAATCATAAATTTTTGTATGGCAGAAGAAAAACAAGACGGACAGAAGACACTCGTAGCTTTTGTAGTCGGACTCCTTATCGGAGGAATGCTTGTATGGGCATTCTCAGGACCTAGTGCCCAAGCACCAATGGAAGCAAATGATGACGAAACACAAGAATCAACAGAAGCGGATGAAGAATCAACTGACCAAGAGACGGATTCTGATGGAACTTCATCAGAAGACGAAGCATCAGCTCCACGTGAAGAACTACAAGTTGGAAATGGGGAGATTATAGTACCAGACCAAAAAGCCTCTGCTTCAATAGAATTGGAAAGTGCTACCTACCCAGTTAGTGAAGGGTGGATTGGTGTTCGTCAGTTCAATAATGACCAACTTGGGTTCATCCTAGGGGTTGTTAGGTTTAGTGAGTCTCAAGGATTGATTCCATCCGAGATTGTTCTACAGCAACCAACTACAGCTGGAAATCGATACGCAGTGGTTATCTTTAGCGAAGACGGTGAGTTTGACTTTAATTTAGCTGGTGACGTGCAGATTGATACAATCTTCGACACATTCACTGCTCAATAGTATTGCGAACGTTTGGTAAAAACCCGCACAGCGGGTT
>Ga0136590_1001148_pt1 | contig 11356 bp, 13 predicted proteins | sample AntRauMFilla3765_FD_104934 | JGI IMG/M metagenome (GOLD analysis project Ga0136590, IMG submission 104934) | Saline lake microbial communities from Rauer Islands, Antarctica - Metagenome Filla 3 #765 | ecosystem: Environmental > Aquatic > Non-marine Saline and Alkaline > Saline | place... | reverse complement strand
GTTATCGAGAGTCATGCTCTCCCTAGTTGAGGCGTGGGGTGAGGTAGACGCCGAGGATACCTAGGAGGATGTAGATAAATACGCAGAGGGTTTAGCTTCGCTTTCCCCCACCGCTTTCTTGGCCGCAAAGTGCAGCACGGCGTCAAAGCTAGCGCCGTCAAGAGCTGCGTTAATAGCCGCGGCGTCGGTGAGGTCGCCCTTGATGACAGTGGCGCCGGCGGGTACTTTGTCCCGCTGACCCGTTGAAAAGTCGTCAAAGACGGTCACCGTATGCCCCGCTTTTAGTAGCGCCGCCACACAGGCAGAGCCGATGTACCCCGCCCCTCCGGTCACCAAAATATTTTTCAAAGTGTTTTGCATGTCTGTATAGTACCAAACGCGGTGGATGATGGTTACTGGTAGACGTTTAAAAAGAAACCCCGGCGCAGGTGCGCCGGGGTTTCTGTAAACTTTTGTCTCCAGTAGGACTACAACTCCCTCCGTAACGCTTCGTACTCATCTCGGGTCACGTCTATATCGCGTAAGGTTTTTCGCAGTAAGCCGCGACTCACTTCTTTTGATTTTACAGCCACAGTGGTTGTCCTTCCGTCAGTGTGGCGAAATAATACGTGTGAGCCTTCGGCGTCTCTTTGTGTAAAGCCAATTTTTGTGAGCAACTTAATCAGCTGTTTGGGTGTAATTACTGCGAGCTTCGGCATAGATTATGCCAGCGCAACGGTTAGATTCTGCACACCGATAAACTCTGCTGTTTCTTCAGCTCCTTGGTTTCGTGCGCAGAGCGTCGCTACTTCTTGCATATTGACCAGCAACTCATCAATAGTCGCTCCCTGGGAGTAGCAGCCTGACAGTGTTGGAATAGAGCCAACAAAGACACCGTCTTCATCTTTTTCGATGTACACTGTGAAGTTTTTCATATACACATGATGCCACTAATGGTGAAATGTGCAAGTGAAGTTAGTCTCTAATCGTCTATTACCAGCCCTAGGTCTTTCCTAGGGAATTCACTGTTATCGATAACAAATGTGTTGATATGCCAGTATTTTGTGTCTCCTGCATACGTTTTTCCGTACTGAAATGCTTCTGAATGATGCTTTACTGATTCAGGCTTAAACAGAGACAGCACTTCATCGTGTGACAAAACAGTCACTTTATCAGCCCAATCATCTTGGGGACCAAAGCAAGTGAAGAAGAAAATTCCTGAAATATTATTTAAGCCGGCAATGACTGCTTTCGGGTTATTAAGATAATGCATTACATGTCTAGCTATAACCAGGTCGTATCGCTTGGTATTCTTTAATAAAAAATCCTCAACCGAAATAGTTTCGAAAGTAACGCCTGCTATTTCAGTAGTTGGTGATTTAACATCAATAGCATCTACTTGCCTGCCAAGCTCTACTAATCGTGATGAGATACCTCCATTTCTTGCACCCACATCAAGAACAGTCTTGCATTCTTCGAATAAGCCGGTTTCTTTTAGTAAATAAATTGGATCCATGGCCAGAGTATACCAAAATTCTAAAATGCCTGCCTTACATCAATAGGTTTTCCTAGGGTAAGATGAAACTACGGGGTCCGACCTCCGTAGTTCTGACCAGTTGAAAAGTCGTCAAAGACGGTCACTGTGTGTCCGACCTCTAAGAGCGTCGCCACACACGCCGAACCAATGTACCCCGCCCCTCCGGTCACCAAAATATTTTTTAGCGTGTTTTGCATACTTTATAGTACAAAAGATTATTCATCTTGGTTGCGGCGTGAGGCGTGTAGCGACTAATAACTCTTCTATCGGTAGACATCTTTGCGGTGTTTGATAGTCAGTATTGTATAAATAATTATTTGATTGTCTGGAGTAACCGAAAAACTGCTCGATAATTCCCAATGCGGTATCGATACAAGCCAGTTAAAGTCCCTGTGAGTGCTTTGGCTCTGAGCAAAGGATTTGGTAACAGAGTGTTTTCTTCAATTTTTATTAACACCCGGGACACATCTTTGTGATCAAGTTTTTTGAGATCGCGAGTTGCTTGAGGAGAAAGAACTACCTGAACATGAGACATATTCTATATTCCATACTCTGCCTTTACTGCTGCTAGAGTAACAGTGTTCCCGGCCGCTACTTCAGACCTTGCTGTTGCTACCGCCTGGAGAACAGCAGCCGTGTATATTTCATCTTCAAGGGGTGTCACCATAAATAATGGTTTGTTATGACTGGTGACTATCACTTTTGATACACCATCTTTTGCCTGTCGGGCGTACTTCGATACGTCACGTCGGAACTCTTTGAGTCCTACGAAAGTTGGGCGATTTGTAGCTGGTATTTTAGTCATATATTTTAAAGTGTACACCTTTGTGTACACTTTGTCTACCAAAAAAGACCAGTGCCCTACTCGTGTATTTTCGAAGGACGGGCCTTCGGAGATGGGATAGACTCATCTAAGTCCTGTTATCAATTACAAATGTGTTGATATGCCAGTATTTTGTTTCTCCGGCGTAGGTTTTTCCGTATTGAAATGCTTCTGAATGATGCTTTACTGATTCGGGCTTAAACAGTACATACAAAGGGCCACCCTTTGTCAAAGGGTGGCCCTTTGTTTACTTTGGGGGATTTTTTGGTTATTGGTGGCTGCGTCTTGGGGTGAGGTAGATGGCGAAAATTGCTAGGAGGATTATGATTGCTAGGCCTACGTAGGAGAGGCGTTGTTGGCGGGTTGGGGTGGTGATGGAAGGGGGTGCTGCTGACTGGGTTTGTTGGGGTGGTTTGTACTCGGTTGTTGGGCTGGGGTTTGGGTTGGTGGGATTGGGGTCTGTTGCCTGGGTGGTTGGAGATGGGGTCAGTATTGGTGCTGGTGCTGGTGCTTGTGGTGCTGCTGTTAGTGTTGATGGTGCTTGGGCTTGGGTTTCTGGTGATGTATTGGCTGCGGCTGCTGTTGGGGCGGCGTTGGTTTGCTTTGAGACTAGGAGTGCGGCGTTGGTGGCTTGCGCTAGCTGTTGGCGCTTGGTGACTACTGGTAGTAGAGATGTGAGTTGTACTTTATGGGTGTCGTACACGGCCACCATGGCTGGATGAGTATCTGCTATTTTTTGGCGTGGGAGGGTGATGGTTTGGTTGGGTAGAATAATGGAGTACTTGGGAAATACAAAGGCTTCTTTGGCTTGTACGGTATAGCCGGAAATATCTACCTCATAGGGTGAGTCGTTGTTGAGCTGGATGTCGCCTTGGGTGTTTTGGGTGAGAGACAGCGCTACGGGGAGAATGGTAATTTCGTGGCGAGTGACTTGTTTTTGGCGTTTGTATTGTGCGTGCAAGGTCACTACATACGTGCCCGGGAAGGCAAAGGTGTGCTTCACTTCGGCCGTGGGAGCGGTGATGCCATCGCCAAAGTTCCATTGGTATTGGAGTGAATCGATCATGGTCTGCCCGATACCACTGGCACTAGAGATAAATGGGATGGTTTGATTTACATACCCGACGCTCTGCGCATCTATCTCTAGCGCCAACGTCACATCAGGTAAAACTAAGCGTACGGTTTGGGTACTTTTACTACTGCTATTTGCACCGCTGGTTTGGGTCGGTTTATCTTCTGCTGTTGTGTCCTCCTTCCCTTTCTCTGCCTCTGTCAGTTTATCGTCCGTAATCGTCGGAGCCGTTTTATTTTTCTGGCCAGGGGTGGCGGCAGCGGTAATCCAACCCTTTTGGGTGTACTGGGCGGTTTCTTTGGTGGTGTTGTCTCCACCGATTTGTTCCCAGTCCTCCCCGCCGGTGACCAGGTCTACAAGCTGCCCGGCGGCAGTTTCTAGTCTAAGGCTGCCGCCGCCATTATGGAGGGCGCCGGTGTAAATAAAAAAGGCTGCTCCGGGAGCAGACTCATCACTGGTTCTTTCGAGCACGGCGTAGGCGTTGGCGGGGATAGTGCCTTCCAACTCAATCGACAGACTGCGGCCGTCAGTGAGCGTCCAGCCATCTACCACCGTGGCGGCACCATCGTTGTATAGCTCAATCCATTCATGATTGGCTGAGGTGGAATTGCCCATCCAGGCCACTTCGTTAAAAAACACGGCTGCCTGGCTCACGCCAGGCAGCAGAAAAAAGAACGCCAAAAGACCCAGGGTGATTCTATTGAAATGGGGTGCGTTCTTGGTCATTGTGACGAAGCATTTTTTTAATTACCTGCGGGTCAATCGAGTCAGTCTTGGCGGCCACTTCCCGACTCGGCTCGAGCGGTGGAGCTGACTCAACTGGAGTCGGTGCTGATGTGGGTGTCTCCACTGGTGAAGCGGGAGCTGCCGGCGTAGGTGGTTTTTGTGGGGTCGGATGTTGGGTCGTTGAGGAACTCTCTGTCTTGAGCCTCTCTGTTTGAGGGCGCGTGTCTATCCCCGTTCGACGCGGCGAAAAAGCTTGGCCGAGTGGCGTTGCGGTTGGCTTTGGTGGGGTCTGGGTCTGAGCTGGGGGTTGTGCTGGAGCTGGGGCTTCAGCGGTTTTTGGTGGTGGTGTTTGTTGGACTTGTTTTAACGCCTCGGCCAAGGCTGACTTCAAATCACTCACTGGTGGTTTTGGTGCACCTTGATTTACCCGACTGTTTTGATTGTCATGGTCTTGGGGTGTTGGCTTTCTAGCTGGCGGATTGGGCCGCGCGGCGCTGGTTTGTGGCCGGGGATTGTTTTGCGGTGGCGTTTGGTTTTGATTTTGTTGTGGTGGCCGTGATGGCTGCGTCTGTGGTTGTGACTGTGATGGAGGTTGAGGCTGTGCGTGCGGTTGCGGTTTGTGGTGGTCAGTTTGTGACTCCCGGGGTGCGACGGGTGGCTGCTTTGCAGTGACTGCGTTATCAACCTGGGCCGGTTGTGCTGGCGCAGCTGCTTTTTTTGGCTGATTGCCGGCTGTCATCTGACTTAAAATAGCCCGTAGGTCATCCGGTGATTTTTCTTGAAAGGGCGGCCTTTTGGGCCGGTCGTCTGAAGACCTTTGTGGTGGCCGGTTGTTACTGCCGTTGTTCTGAGTGTGGTTGGTCGGTGGATTGTTTGGGGTATTAGCTGATGGGTTTGGCCGAGGGTTATTTTGAGCGTTTGCTGGCGCGTTATTCTGCGGACTGGCAGTGGCGTTGTGCGGATTGTTGCCTTTGTAGTTTGGGTTGGGGGCGGGTTTTCCGCCGTTGGGTTTATTGAAACCGCCGCCTCCGCCAGCTGGCTGGTTGGGTCGGTTGTTGGGGGCGGATTCAGGTTTTTTGGGCGTATGCAGCTCATCGACGACCTTCTCTACCGCTGCCCGCTGCCCAGCAAAGTTTTTGCGGCTGGAAGCAATCACCATTTCTTTGCACGAGACTGGTGGCAATGCCACTGGTGGCAGCGTGATGGCCGAAAATGGCTGCGAGCCAATCCCGTCTATCATCAGGGTCAGGTAAATCTGGGCGAAGCCGAGGTTCACTAAGTCAGTCGCTTCAAAGCGTGGGGCAAAGACCGTCTCGAGCACCTCCCCGTCAAAGGGACCGACGCGAAACGATACGGTCGTCCCGACGTTGCCAAAGACGGCATCACGCACTTCCTCTTCCATCTGCGCGATGTACTGGTGGGCGATGATGAGGTTGAGGTGATACTTTCTCGCCTCGGATAAAATATTGGCAAAGGTGGCGTTGGCAAAGGATTGGAATTCGTCCACGTAGAAATAGAAGTTGGGCATCTGGCGCATTTGCTCTACGGGCAGGTTGGCCCGACTCATTGCCGCCAGATAAATACGGGTCGTGAGCATGGAGCCCAGAAGGTTGGCGTTGGTCTCGCCAATCAGTCCTTTGGAGAGGTTCATAATAAGAATTTTCTTATTATCCATAATCTCGCGAATATCAAAACTCGATTTTGGCTGGCCGATGATATTTCGAATCAAGGGGTTGCCGGTAAACTGCCCGATTTTGTTTTGGATAGCGGGCAGGGCTTCGGCGGCAAAGCGGTCGGTGTAGCCAGCGAACTCTTCGGTCCAGAAGGATTTTACCGCGGGATCCTTACAGTAGTCGACTACTTGTTTGCGGTAATTTTTGTCGATAAATAAGCGGTTGACCGACAAGAGCGTCGTGTCTGGGTATTCAATCAATACCAACAGGGCGTTGGTCAAAATGTATTCCATCCGCGCCGACCAGGCATCGACCCAAATCTTTTTGAAGGTAGACATCAATCCCGAGACCACCAGGTGACGCTTGTCCGGACCGACGTCTTCCATGACGTTGAACGAGACGGGGTTATCGATATCAAACGGCGCAAAGTACACGACGTCTTTGACGCGGTGTTCTGGTACATATTCGAGAAGTGTTTCGGCGGCTGAACCGTGGGGATCGATAAAGGCAATCCCCTCGCCGTTTTGGATGTCTTGGGCGGCCATGTTCTCAAGCAGAGTCGACTTCCCCATCCCGGTCTTGCCGACCACGTACATGTGTCGCTGGCGGTCTTTGGCTTTTATTCCAAACGGAACATCCTGACCGCGCGCGTCGGTCTTGGCGAAGAACGTAATCTTTTCCGGGTCATACATCGTCATGTATTTCAGTATACACTAGCGACTAAATCGTGCTTTTACGTATTGAATAAGACGTTCTATTTCTTCCGTGCGATTTTCTGCTCCCAGCAAGATGACTGCCAAAATGCGGTCTTGGTCCTTGAAGCTCACCCGGTGCAGTGAGATGGAGGTTTTTCCGGCTGCCAGCGTCTCGCCTACTTTGCCGCCGACAAACGTTTCCATGTCTTCTATCTCATTGAAATTAACTAGTCCGGCGAACTCGTCTCCAATGTACGCATTGGGGACAACCTCGTTGGCGGTGATCTCAAAAATAAAGCGTTTGTTTTCTTGAATGTATTTGGTCAAAGTATACAGGTCTGCCAGGGTGGAAACGTTGCCGTCATCAAGGCCTGAAGGGTCGGCAAACGTGGTGTCGAGCATACCCAGCTGGATTGCCTTGGCGTTCATCGCTGCAAGAAAGTCTGCTCGGCCGATTTCTCCAGCCAGCACCTCTGCCGCTTCGTTGGAAGACTCAAGCAGTAGCACTTGCATGAGGCTGTATACCGAAACGCTCGCTTGGTTGGACAGCCGCGGAATCATCGACTGTACGAAGTTTGGTGCGGCCACCCAAATACGGCTGTCGAGGTTTATTTTTTCTGAGGCAACCACGGCGGTCATGAGCTTGGTCAATGACGCAATGGGAACTCGTTTGTCGAGATCACTGGCCGCGAGGATGGTGCCGTTGGAAATGTCCGCGATGAAATATTCTTTGGTAGCGATGTCGGGGATTTGTGGTTCGTAGACAAAGGTGTCTGGTTGGTCGGCACTTTTGTGTATCAGTACGGGGGTATCTTGTTTTACCTCATCAAATAATGCCTTGGCGTCTGCGTCGGAGATTTTGATTCCGCCGCCGGTAAAGTCATTGTCAGACCGTTCTCCCCCGGGATAGACCGGCCAGCCGTGGATGACAAAATTGCTTTGAAACGTCAGGGCGTAGGGTAAATACGCTTGGCCGGTGGTAGTAAACGTGCGAGGGTCTTTTTCTTCTATATTATAAAGTCCCGATGGTGCGTCCCACCACGAACCTTGGGCGCCGACGCCAAAGACTTCGGCGCTTTGGGCCAGCACGCCGTTTTGGAAGTAGCGTAAGGTGCGCTTGGTTAAATCGACTTCGATAAACGTCAGGCCTTCGTCGATAAACGCGTTGCGAGTGTCGGTGAAGAGGTTGGTCTTGGAGAGTGCGGGTTGAGCGCCGTACTTGAGTTCTGATACCGCTTGGGTGGCCGGGTCGACAATCGTCACTACTGGCGTAGCCACCTGACTCGACTGCAGGACTATTCCGTAGCCGCTGGCCGCCACGATGGCAAACGCGACCGCAGCTAGTGCGACCCCGGCGCCTCGCGCAATTTTTTTTGCTCTGGTTGAGCCGGTACCTTGCACACTCTGAGGAGTAAATGAGGGAGCTTTTTTGGACGGAATCAACATCCCTCGGCCGTTTTTTGGCACGTCGTCGTTATACGAGAAAAGCTTTACAGAATTATCTGATTGGTCGGACATAGCTGTATCATACCGTAGTGAATTGGCTAAATAAGCAGTAGCTCACACCCGAGAGTGAGTTTTGGTACATGTCTTTTTACTCTTGTGGGGCGGTGCTGGTCGCGGCGGGTCCGGACGCTTGTAAAGCTGCTTGGGTATAGATGTTGCTTGGTGCCCATATCATCCAACTCATCACCCCCGCATCGTAGCTGGCTTGTATCTGGGCTCGGACGTCAGCGGCGTCGTAGTCTCCCCCGTAGTCAAAGTCTTGAATCCAGGTCCGGAATTTTTCTGGTCCGTAGGCGGGTTTGGTGTATCGGCCGGTAAAGGAAGTGGTGCCGCTGGCGTTGGTGACATTGATGGGTTCATGCAAGAAACCTTGCATGGGTGTGGTGGTGGCCTGCATGCGCTTTACCCCGGCCTGCATGGCGTAATGTACTACCTGATACGGATGGTCGTTGGGATTACCAAGTCCCAGAAAGCTATTGGGATAATGCGACGGGTAGACCATCGGCGCAATAAAATCAAAATACGGGGCGGCCCGGTCTTGCACCTGTCCGATGGACAAGTCGTCGAAGTTGGTCGTCGTCATGCCAAACAAATCAGCCGACGTATACGGCGTGTTGGTCGCGCGGCCAGTGTTTTCGTGACGTACCGCGGCAAAGCGTTCTGGTTCGTCCAGCTTCTCGTTGAGGTGTTTGAAGAAGGCTTCGAGATTGGCTTGCTTGTCTGCACCATATGGCGAAGCGAGCGACAGCGGATAGGAAATATCTTGCATGTTGCCATCACTTGGATAACGGACGTAGTCAAAGTTTAATTCATCAAACCCAATGTTGTACGAGTCGACCGCTAAGTCGACGATGTGGTCCCAATACTCGGTCGCTGCCACGTCAATAAACGACAGGCCTTTTCCGTCTTTCCAGGTGGTGACGCCGTCCGCTTTTTTCACCGCCCACTGGGGTGACCGAGCGGCTTCAAACGGATCTTGGAAAACAGTGATCCGACCGATGACGTAGATGTCGTTGTCGTGCAGCATTTGGATTAGCGCTGGCATGTCTCTAGCGCCACAGCGCGCATCGAGCCAGGCTGGCTGCCAAGCGGGGTTTTGTGGTGCAAAGGAAATCGTGCCGGAGTAGTCTTTGATATCGATGATAATCGAATTGACTTCCGTCTCTTGCGCGAGCTTGACTATTTTTTGGCGGAAGCTGGGAGTACCGGCCACGCACGAGGTCATATAGATATTTTTTACCTGTTCGGGCAGCGGCACGTGCTGGACGACTGGGCGATTGTCGACCACTGGTGCAGCTGGCTTTGGCTCGCTAGCGATGGTGGTCGGGTTTGTCTGTCTTTCGCGATGCACCGCAGCCGTGTTGTCCGACTGAACATCAAAGACTCCGTGCGGCAACAAAACAACCAGCGCGAAACAAATCGCGCTGGCAATGAGAGTTGGGCCGAGGTACTTCATGCTTCTATTTTATATCATTTTCTTCAAAAAGCGTGCTGGTTGTTTCGATAAATGCATCGGAGCCTCGCTCACCGTTGCCGTGGTCAATGCGGTCGAGATACACTCTTCTGCGCAAAGCGTAGCCCATAATTATTAAAAATACTCCGATGGTCAGAATAGCGTATTGCCGCCAGTCTTCGGGAACACCTAAAAACGGAATGATGGTCAGAAGGATTCCAAAAATAAATACGAGAGTTTCTTTTGACATTGAATGAATAAACGAGCGTAGCGACTATTATGAATTTATGTCCGAATCTGCCCCTGTCCTAGGGCAGATTCCTGGACGGCGAGCTCCCTATACTCACCACACTCCTTTTACCATCACATTCTACCCCACCCACCCACAAACAGCCAAACCACGGCTATTCTGAGCCACATTCTTGGCAATTGTCTATGACCGAGTGTCGACTATTACCACGAACTCTCCCTTTTGCTTCACTGGCGTGGCCACTAAAATATCGAGGATTTCTTCTGCCGTCCCCACCAACAGTTCTTCATGTAGCTTGGTCAGCTCTCGGCCGATACTCACTTTCGCCTCGGGTACCGACTGCTTGAGTGATTCCAGAGTCTTTAACATTCGGTGCGTGGACTCAAAGAATACAATCGGTACCTGATATTCAGACAGAGTAGTAAAAAATGTGGCGCGGCCTTTCTTCTGCGGTACAAAGCCCAGAAAAATAAATTGGTTGCCGGATAGGCCCGCCAGCGATACTGCCGCCGTGAGAGCAGACGCTCCGGGAATCACTTCAATCAGTACCTCCGCTGCACGGGCGCGTTGTACCAAATACACTCCTGGGTCACTAATGCCTGGAGTACCCGCATCGCTGACCAACGCAATCTGCTTTCCCTCTGCCAGGTCGCGCAGAATCGTTTCGTGAGTGTGCTCAGTAGCATGCGCGTCATAGCGACGCAATCGTCCATTGATTTGGTAATGTTTGAGCAGCACTCCTGTCACTCGAGTATCTTCACACAATATATAATCAGCCTCGTTTAAAATCCGTACCGCTCGGTACGTCATATCTTCAAGGTTTCCAATCGGAGTCGCAACGAGCGATAATTTTCCCGGTTCCATATAGCAAAGCTAGCACTTCGAGAGCAAAAAGAAAAGCACTGGCTTACCAGCCAGTGCTTTTTCTTCAAGCGGCCATCTCTGACGTGGCCTATAGTAAATGATTCTGGTCTTTGCATAAAAACCAAACGTCGACCGGAATCCTGTCGACGCTTTTTTGCTCCTGACTATTTAATTAAGGACTCAGCCAGATTCGTAATGTCGCCAGCCCCAACTATCATCACAACTGTTTGGTCATCAGCACTTTTGCGGATTGCTGTTTCGGCGGCTTCGAGAGATTCGACATAGCGGGCGTTGGTATTGGTCTCGAGCGTCTTTACGGCCAGCTCTCGGCTGCTGACTCCCGTTTGATTTTCTTCGCGCGCGGCAAACACCGGCAAGATTAAAATCTCATTCGCCTGCCCGACTGATTTGGCAAACTCCGCAAATAGCGCCCCTGTCCGCGAATAGGTGTGGGGTTGAAACGCCAGGATGATTTGCTTGCCTGGATACAGTTCTTTTACTCCGTCAATGGCGGCGCGGATTTCGGTCGGATGGTGCGCGTAGTCATCATATACCGGAGCGCCGTTGACCTCTCCTTTGTATTCAAAGCGTCTCCAGGTACCGGTAAAATCTCCCAATGCCTGATCGGCCTCCTCCACAGAGATATTCTCCTGGACGGCGGTGGCTGTCGCGGCGGCGGCGTTTAGGCGGTTGTGCATACCGGGCTGCTTGAGCGGCAAGTCCAGCTCTAAGAACTCGTGATAATTTACGACTTTGGCGGCTGCTCCTTCAATGACGG
>Ga0136590_1001140_pt1 | contig 11415 bp, 9 predicted proteins | sample AntRauMFilla3765_FD_104934 | JGI IMG/M metagenome (GOLD analysis project Ga0136590, IMG submission 104934) | Saline lake microbial communities from Rauer Islands, Antarctica - Metagenome Filla 3 #765 | ecosystem: Environmental > Aquatic > Non-marine Saline and Alkaline > Saline | place... | reverse complement strand
TGCATCGTCGCCAGGAGGATATAATGGCTTTCATTTCAACTTATGTTGTTTTGTTTAGCTAGGAAGACGATTTACAGTAGTATGGGCAGGTGTCCCATGCTTGTTTTGAAAACTGCTGTAACTATTTTCGAGGTACGATGCTGACACGTGACCACATGTGTTCAAAAAAATTGATTCGAGATACGAATGTTGATGATGGTACAGTCACAGTCACGTTCCAGTTACCACCATCAACCTTGTTGGAGATGCCGTCATGTGGGCTTCACTGCAACCTGTGCTACAATTATTGCAGAAAAACGACCATGATCCACCAGTGTGGCATGCACACGAGAAACCGTACACTACTACTGATGCACACCGCATGCAGCGAGTGCTACGAGAATACCTTGAACACGAGGAGAGCCTCGGGTATTCAGGACCCGCCCACGGGTCAAGTGTATTGTCCCACCTGCGGAAGGAACGTGCCGTCGGCGCAAACCCCGACATCTATGATGCTCGAACCCGTCAAGTACGCCCGAGTCATGCTGGGTGACGATACGCGTTTGACATTCATTGAGGCCGTCGACGGCGACGGGTCGAACGATACCGGTCCGGATGACGACACGACCGATAATTTCGGCGTAGCAGTCGTCCCCGATGTCGGCTTAGCGGCCGCGCCCGATGTAGATATGGCCGTGGTCTCACAGCAACACCCCCCTGGAAATACGTCACCCACCGTCGAGCAGCTGATGGCTATGATGAACCAACTCAATTGTAGGCAGCAGGAAGCAGATGCGCAGAGGGCCCTCGAAGCCGAGCACCAGCGCCGAGAGGCAGAAGCACAGAGGGTTCAAGAAGTGGAACGCCAGCGGCGAGAGGCAGACGCGCAGAGGGCGGCCGACCACCAGGCATTTCGCGAAGAATTGGCAAGGAGGGACGAGTTGCACGCAGAGGGCATCCGAAACATGATGCTACAACAGCAACAAAGGGAGCAGCAGACACGACCTCCACCTGCACCTGCACCTCCACCTCCACCACATAGACAATCCGAGAGTGAACTGTCGCAAATGATCGAGCAGGATGAGGCGGTCCTCCCGTACTTGATGCGTAACCACGCCCTTCGCAGTTTGCGGGCAAAGTACAGCGTCACCACGCCTATCGCGTCCATGCCGACAGAAGCGACCACACGCCACTTCGGCAATGACAACCCGTTGTATTGGAACGACGACACCGATCTCGCGGCAGCGCGTCGCTTGAACGACTTCGGAGGTTGATGTACAAAAAGTATGTCACAAGTGTGTTTTTTACACTACGAATATAAGGTACTGTCTTCCCGCATGACACACTCGTAAATGCTCGAAGAGTCTGAAGTATTGCGCATTGTCCGCGTTGCTTGGACGTCGTATTTAGACACGGTCGACCGTTCCGATCCAGTACGGGACTCGGATTGCTACATTCTGTAGACAGATCTCGGCATAAACACAAGCCGAACTCTCGCAGAAGAGGGATTCGATGGCTGAACTGCTTGACGCGTTTGTGGAATTCAGAGACAAAGTACGTCGAGCGGCATTGGATGCGGAGAAGGGGCGTATAACTGAAGACGAAATGGTGCGACGTGTAGACGAGGCGTTGGAAAATACACGATGTGTCTGTGGGATATACCTCGATGATTGTGAATCGAATCGGCGACGAAATGGATAACAGAGTTCTTCTCGTCCGCTCGTCACACAATTGTAGCACGGCGTATTCTTCAGACTGGTCAAACGTCGCACATGTCGCACATGTTCCACATGTCGCTACAATCTAGCGTATGATGCAGCCGCGTCAGACCGGCCAGCGGCAAGCGGCTCCAGGTTCGTGCCGTAAAACATGTCGAGACAATCCAGCGTATGTAGCCGCGTCAGACCGGCCAGAGGCTAGCGGCCAGCTCCTCAAGATTCGTCACGTATTTCATACATTCTCCTTCGGAATCTGGTGCCTTTTCTTTCGTCGTAAGAGCGAGGCCAGCGCGTGGTGACCGTTTCGGGACGATGGCCTCCTGTCATACTATCTGAGAGGAACGCAATCGAGTTAGATGAGCCCCCTTTATCTTTTTTTCTCCCATCCAGGCTTCTTTGGAAACGACGTCGGTGTCTACATTTCAAACATTTCGCGGATACTTATTCGACGGGGCATCATTCGAACGTCCTTCAAAAACGAGCTGGGATATGCCTTATAGTATGTAGCGGTTCCATTTGCGTTATCAGGACAGGGCCTCGAGGTCGTCGTCTTCGACCGCCGGCGCGGTGGCGTAACGATTGCGTATTTTGTAGCCGCGATATCCGGGCTGTCCGTTGAGCGTCACGCACTTGCCGATGTGACCGTTCAGGTAGTTTTGCACGTCCTTCTTCTTGGGCACTTTCATCGGGATGTTGTCGGAGCTCACCCAGTCTTTGAACTCCAGGAACACCTCAGACACCGTGACAAACTCGTCCGCGTTGGTGCTCCTCTCGAGGCAGGTGTCGATAAAGTCCGCGTAGTGATCGTTGTCCTTCTTGTACTCGTGCGTGACCGCCTTGACCTCGTCGGGCTCTCGCAGCGAGCCGTTCAGACGGTACTGTCGGTAGTGCTCGATCAGGATGGACATGAAATGGGGCGCCCAGGTCTCGAACTTCTGGTCGATCTCCGTGTCCGCCGGAAACTCGTTTTCTTTCGTCGGGGGTTCCGTCACGAACTTGGACTTGAACTCCACGACGCTGATGCGGCGCCATGTACCTCCGTCGTCGGAAGGCACGTGAGGCAGGTGGTTGCACAAGAGCGCCATCTTGAACATGGGCCTGAACTCGATGGGGTTGCTGAACAGCGCGCGCGCGATGATCTTGTCGCCGCCGGTCATCTCCTTCATCAGCCCGATGTTCAGGCGCTCGTTCTCGCTCGGCTCTTGGAGGCAGGCGAACCGCTTGCCCTTGGTGCGCGCGACCTCGGAATTGGCGGATCCCGCTGCGGCACGTTTACCCGTCAGGAGCGCGACGGGAAGCTTGCAACAGTAATCACCGAATGCCGTCTCGAACAGGTCGATGACCTTGCTTTTGCCGTTCGATCCGCAACCGGTCCAGATGTGAAACTTCTCTTCACGGATATGTCCGCTCAGACACGAGGCAAGCATCGTCAACACGTACGTGCGGATATTCGGATTCGGGTGCACCGCTTCGAAGAAACGGTACACGTCCTGTACGCACTCCTCCTCTTTGTCGTACGGCACGTAGTGGATGTTGGTGGAGATCGAGACGTGGTCGTCGGGGCGCCCCTCCCGGAACTCCATGTTGTCCAGGTCGTAGACGCCGTTCTCGAAGCCGAGGAGGTCGCGGTTGCTGTCGAGCACCTCCTCGAAGCGCTCTTTGTAAAAGAGCTCGCTGCACTCCTTGATGATGTTGTCCTTGAAGTTGGTGCGCTTGAGCTGGAGCGCCACCTTGCCCAGCTCCACGCTCATGCGCGTGTGCGTCATCTGCTCGTTGTCGCTGTCGGTCTGCATCGCGCGCTGGCTGTGGTAGCTGCACATGTTGTTGTACTCCTGCACGACTTCCATCGAGACGCGGTTTCTCAGAGATACCGCGCTATCGGACGTCCGCCAACGATGATCGCGGAACTCCCACCACGATCTGTTTTTTACGGAAGAGCACACGTATTCATAGCGGTACATGTGGTGTACCACGCGCGCCACGTCGTGGTGTGTGCCGTTGATACTCTTGTGGATGAGGTCGAACAGGTCGCTCCGGATCATGGCCTTGTACTCCGTGGGATTGTCCTGTTTGGCCCACATGTGCAGCGTGCCGATGTTGAGGCCTCCCTGACGCATGTGTCGCCACAGCGTCTCGCACTCGCCCTCGATGTACTTGCTGGATCGCTGGCTGATCTCGGTCCAACTGTCCAACAGACGGTGGTCTATGTTGCGGAGACACCAACCCAGACGGATCCAGTCGCCGTAGTTTTCGACGCGACGCGGGCTGAGCATCTGGGCCATCTTTCGAGCCGTGTCCACACAGTCGCTGGTGTTCGCGTTGGCGCGCTCCTTCGAAGGGTTACTCCCGCTCATCATCACGCGCTGCACCGCTTGACGCTTGCGAGCCTTGTCGTCGAGTTGCGCCTGGACCTCTTCCACCTCGCGCACCATGTCGTCGCGCGTGGGCGTCTCTTTGTATTTGTTGCGGATCGACAGCTCCTCGACGTAGTCCGCATGATCGCTATAGAGCGACACCTCGCGCAAATTTAAGTCCAAATCCAAATCGACATCGACATCGGATTCACCGCCGCCGCCACCGACACCCGCTCCTACATTACCGGTAGCTTTTGATCTGGACTTGAATTTCGAGGAGGGAGAATAAACGTATGAGTAGGTAACAGTGTACGGCTCTGACGTCGGCTTTTTGCTCCCGTACATGATCCAGTTGTTGGATTCGATGACGGCGCGGTCGACGACGTCGTCCGATCGGTTCACGGGAGCGATCTCCTCCAGACACGCCTTGAACCCGGGGTGAGCCAAGAGGGCGTCGCGAATGAGGTACTGCACGGCGGGTTTGGTGACGACGCCCGGTATCACGATGTGCACGCCGTCCTTCATCAAGTTGCCCTGCTTCTGGGGCACGGGCGCGGGCTTCTCCATCACGTGCACGACGAACTCGGGAGGACACGCGACATAGTGTGACACGCAGTCGCACAGGGCGCGCGTCATCGCACGGACCTGTTTCTCGCCGTACCGTCGGTTCGACGTCGACAGCACGTCGAACCGAAAATCAAAGTCTGCTACCACCGGACCGATGTGACGGTGTTTCTCGGTGACGTACAGGTCCTCTCCCGCCCGTATGGCCGCTTTGTAACAGTCGTAAAACTCGGGCGTACGTGAAGCGGGTACGTAAAACGAGCCTCCCGGACGTAAAAAACTCGTGTGTGTGAATTCGCCGCCTTTTTCCACTTTGAACGTGGTCAAGAAGTTGTACAGGTGCGCCTGAGAGGGTTTCGTGTTTTTTTTTGTGGTTTCTTCGTCGTCTTCGACGGATGCCTTTTGAGACGGTGTGACAGACCTCTGCTGTTTCTGTTGTTTTTGCTGTTGCTGTTGGTTTTGCTGTTGCTGCGTATGCTGCTGCTTCAGTTGTGATTGTTTTTGCCACTGCTGCCACTGTTGTTGCTGTTGCAGTCGATCATCCGACTGGGAAGGCGTTTTCGTGGATTCCGATAGCGAGGGCTGCTGTTGTCGTGAAGCGGGATCGGTGACGTCGAACGAATCGTTCATCGTGATACCTTTTTTGCGGACTTTTTCTGCTTCGCTGTCGGATACCTTTCCGACGAGACGAGCTTCCGCGGCCGTTTCTCTTGTGTATTATTAGATGCGGAAATGTTTTTATGTACTGGTCCAGATCCTCCGAGGTCGCCGTTCCTTCCAGGTCGCTTCCTAATCTCCGAGGGACCGCCCTCTATAGATCTTTGAGACGCGGGAGGTCGGAAAAACACGGATCTAAACGCGTGGATGTCGTCGTCGTTCCCCATCGACCTGCAGATGTCTTCGAACTTTATTCCCCCGTGCGTGCAACATATAACGAAAAACATCGAAAAAACCCCGCACTCGGTACCCTTGAACTGTCGGCGCACCTCGTTCTGAAGGTACGCGGGTGAAGTCCGGGCCAAAGTCGAAAAACCTCCGAAGCTCTCGTCATCGCCGTGTAGTTCTCGGAGCTGCTTCCTGACACGCTCCGCAAAAGCAGACACCTCCCGACCGACCGGAACGGCAACCGAGTCGTAATAAAAAACGCCGTAGTTCTGCAACGCGGGGTCCAGGCCGATGTATAACGCTACCCAGTGTGAACCCGACTGGTCGTGGCGATCGGTGTTGAAAATGATCCCGACGTGACAAACGCCGCGATTCCACTCCGCACGCGCGTCGAACGCGCACATCTCCTCCCCGACGCACCTGCCCTCGCCGGGGAGCGTGTGATCGAAGTCGATGGGGAAGACACCGACGAACCGGAAACCTGGGATGGTCCGTTCGTATTGCTGCATGACCTGCTCGATGTCCAGGTTGCTCAACCACTCCCTGTTGTTCTTGAGCCAAGAGACGGGCATCGGGGGACGGAATCTATCAGATAGACGGAGCAACAAATCCGTGTCAATGTCCCGCAAAAAAGGCATCGCCAACCACGTATATTCTTCGCCTTTCACGGTACCTAACCGTCTATGAAGCTCTCGCAACAACGTCGAAGACGGCGCCGAGGGAGTAAAACGGATAGGTTCTTCGGTCAAGAACCCACGCGAGTACGCGCGCGCCACCTCTCGCACGTCGGCGTCATAGAGGCAAGTGCCTGGCAGTCTGCGCGGGCGACCGCGACATTTGCCCCCGCCTCCGCCTTCACCTTTACTTTCGCATCCTCTTTCATCATGAATCACTTGCGGGGAGCAATGTTGTTGCGCGCCTTCGACTAAAGACGTCGGCCCACGATCACGATCAGGAGCACCCTTGTCACCGTTATCATCGCCATCTCCGTATAGATCTCCGTCTCTACTTGCTATACCACGACGGCGACCACGACGGCGATTTATGATGGGCATTACGACTCGACCAACTTACATTTACGGAAGCAAAAAACTGAGTTCATCCGTGTCAATCGTTTTTTCGCTGGCGCAGGTAGACCGCCATGTCGTCCATGGCGTTCTGGAGGTGCGACGTGACTATGCCGTAGTACACTTTGGAATGTTTGTCCAAGCCGGGGACGTCTCGGATGTGACGCGCCATCAGGTCCATAAATACGGACTCTGTTGCGGGACCGGTTGCGCGGATGACCTGATCATCCGAGTGTGTTTTCCCCTTCTCCGAGCATTTTTCACCTCGGTTGTCTCGTTGCTGCCTGTCCTTTTTGGTCAGGCTACGGGCGTTGAAAAAAAGTTCGGGATGCATGATGTAGTGTGCTCTTGGTCGATCTATATATTTTGTTTTTTTCACCACGACCGCGGACTTGTGTGGCTCCTACTTCTGTTGCTTATCCCAGAGCCGCTGGACTTTTTGCTATTGTTGACGAAGATTGGCCCGTTGTACGTGTTTGGTCGCTTATGACGGACGGGTACACGAGTGTAACCCTCTTCATCGTCTCCGTCCTGATGTTCGTGTTTCGACGGTGACACGCCGCTACCTCCACTACCTCCACTAACTCCGCTGCTACTGCTACTGCTACTGCCGCTGCTATTGGCACTGCTGGCGCTACCGGTTCTTTCACCCTCGCTACAACACCGAACCGTCTCGTCTTTCCGAGTCCAGGACTTTTCGTTCAACATGCTTTCGAGCGCACTCGCTTTTCTCTGTTCACGGACATCTTCAAGCTCACGTACTATTTGGTGGGCGGTCTTGTTGCGAACGTCCACTTTGAATTTGCGAACGTCCATTTTGTACCTGTCCACCGCGTTTCTAACGTTGGTCTTGATCCACCCGTGGATGTTGCTCACCCTGCTGAGGTCGAAATCGGGCCTCTGAAGAGGTAAAAGGGCCTCTTGCATCATGAGAGATGTCAGGTCAGGGTCGGTTACACCCCTCCCGCACAACCAGTTGTTAAACTCCGACGACTTCAACAACTGGTTCACCACTTTGGCGACGGATTCGATGTTCATGATCGATAGGATACGGTGGTGTTTGGTTTGAAAAAGATTTACAACTTCCGGAGAACATACAGAAATGCACAGACCTCGTCAAATTTTAGTTCATTCACAGCATTAGCCTACGTCTAGGTACCGGACCGACTCCAGACACCGCCGTCCAGTTCGCCAAAAGTGACCGGAATGCCGACCGACCGACGACCACTCTCTTTCCACCGCCACAAGAAAAATAGGAATGACTCGACTTTTGGGAGCAGGTCGACGTGTACGTGGAGGATGTAAACGAATAAGGAGAGCCACCGCCACCGCCGCAGGGAGACTGACCGTGAGACGAGTAAGGAGAATGCGATAGGGAGCACGATTGCGGTTGCCCCTCGAGCTCTCTCGCTCGAGTTTCTGGGGGGTTTTCGTCGCACTCCCCCTCGCCGACGCATGCTCCAATTGCTCCCCTCCAGAGGACGTCATGTCTTTCACGGATCACTGTGACGAACGTCCGGATGTGTGTGGCGACGAGACGCACGAAAGCCAGTCCGTCGACCACCTGATGTAACGAAAACGACGATCTATCGTAGGTGAGGGCCATCATGGCGTCGTGTTTGGCGGTCTCAGATTCCACGTCGGCAAACGCCGCTCGCAAAGGAAACGCAAACTCCGAATGACCGTATTCGTACGCGTCTCGATAAATGTCCTCCATCGACTGTTGTCCCGCGTGATGACGCAGAGCGGTCAATATCTCGTCCTCCAGACCCCATCTGTTGGTCCAAAAAAAGTCAAAGAGCTCGAAATCTGCGCGAGACAAAACGTCCGTCACTGCTCGTAACGCAGTGTCCATCGCCGACGACATTATCTCCGACGGATCGGAGTGACGGTCACCCTCACCGAGGAACGTCGTCTTTTGTTCACGTACTCGGGCAAACGTTTGTGACGCGGCTTTCCACGACTCCCGAACGTTGTCGTATCCATCTTCATCTGTACATGCACCGTCTGTCACCGCCACCACGTCTGTTCCGGGTGTCACAGAAGGCAATGTAGCCTCTTTTGACCTGTTCTTGGTGCTGAGGGGCGTGAGCATCGAGATGCCGTCGTCTACTTTTTCGACTCCCAGAATGTCCGCCGTAGAAATCGATAAGGCACGGAGAGTTGGAGTTGGAGTGGATGCGTGCACGACTTTGTTGGTTTCGCTTACCACTTCTTTCCACGCGTTCACGATGGCGGTCGAAGCGGATTCATAAGACACGCGACGGAGGACCCTGACGAGGACGTCGACCGTATACGCGTCAAACTTTTGAAATTCCGCAAATTGCGCGGGAAATGCCTCGAGCACCTTGATCAAAGGTACGACTTTGGGAGACGATGACACCGTACACTGATCCTCCAGTGAGTCGTCGTCGCGTTTGGAGTCGAATGCGGCTTCTTTGTAGAGAGGAGCCAAGCCGCGCTTGGTGGTGTAACACGAAAGCGCGGTCTTCCACTTATGCACTACGGGAGAACGATTGGAACGGACTCGATTCAGGTCGCAGCACAATCGGTGAAGGCCGTCCGAGTGAAAGATGGTTTTAATGGACGTCGCGATGTACCTGTCCGGTTTTTTGATCTTGCTCTTGGTCACGTCGTACAACGTGGCCTTGCTGTGCACGCCACGCCTCTTCAGCACCACGAGCAGAGCCTCAATCGTCAGAGAAAGCATGTGCACGTCGGTCAGGCCGAGTTGGGTGAAGAGGATGTCGTAGGTGACTTCGTCTGAAGAGCAGACGATGATGTCAGGGTCGCTTTGTGCTTCGAGCGCGGCTTTGGAAGCTGCGCTCTCGAGCGTGGCTCGGTAGGCCTCCTGATCGGCGCGTATGTGCATGAAAGAAGAACAGGGAGGTGAAACAAAAAGATGGAAGAACGATGTGGAATATTCCAAAAATAAAAACTTCGCCTCCCTTCCCTGGCTTATCTTTTTCTTTTTTCTTTTTGTTTTTTGTTTTGACGACCCCTTACCATGGTAGCGGCCGAGTCCACATCCCTCGTGAAAGCACATTCCCTGTCGTTCAGCAACATTGCGACGCATGCTCCGACTGCAACTACGCGACCACCTGAAGAAAACACAGAGCATGAACTGCGAGAGCGAGAGAAGCAGGAAGAGCGAGAAGAGTGTCTCCGAGTGATGTCGATGATGGTGTTCCTGGACGACACGTTCAGCGCCGACGCTCTCTTGTGCAACTTGTGGAAAGCGTATGGCGCGTTCCACGCAAGTACGCTCCAGTACCTGGTCTGGCGCGTCAGAGTGGACAAACTCCAACAACACGACGTCCTCTTATCGTCATACCTGGCACAGGTGGAGCACAGCGACTTGGAGGCGGCTCTGCTTTCTCCCTCTGTGCGACCTCGCGTTTCGTTGTTAAACGACGCAATGAACGGTCTGATCCAGGTGATCCGACGGCACCCCCACATGTCGGTGGGTGTCCCCAAGTTTTTAGACGCGGTTTGTGACAACGAGTTCATCCTCGTCGTGGACGACCGTGGGTGGGACGCGGATCTTTTGTCGTCGGTTTACATTCGATCTGCCGGAGAGTTCATATTCGACGTGCACGCGAGTCTCTTGAGGAAGCAGTTCATAGAGTGCGTGTGCTTCGTGACCCGAGCCAATGAGACGAGGGTTCCACACGACACGCGAGACGTGGAGGAGTTTTGGAAAACATCGTCCGACTTCGTGTTCGACGAACATACGTCTTACGCGGCGACACCGACGACGATTTCGTACGCGTCTTCTTCGGTGACAACCACATCCCCTCCCCCGAGCTGCTATTCCACACCCCCGAAGAAAAAGAATACGAACAGAACCGAGCAATTCAAAACGGATATGTTCATCGAACATCCAAGAGCCCTCGAATTCCCGTCTCTTGCGTCGCATGTAGACGCAGCGAGGCTTACCGTAAAAAAAACTTACCAGGCCTGTTTCGAGACGACGTACCGTCACGCTCTGAGGCGCAGCATCCTCTCTATCGACGAATGCACGGAGAATAAGAATGACGACGGCTTCAAGTTGGCGAGGCGGATGGTCGCAGCTCTGATCAACGACGGTGATCGGTCATCGCAGTCCCTTCTCGAGGACATCATGTCTGCGATGGACAGGTTGATACAAGACACCTCACAGGTGTTGGACGTGCAGCGCCGCCACCCGAGTCTGTCTCTATCTCGATCTCGATCCCTGTACCGCTGCATCAACGACCTGAAGGAGCACGACCTAGTCGTGGCGAGCCGCGACATCTCGACGCACATCGCGTCCAAGGAGGACCTGCTCAATAGTTTTTGGCTGCTCCACAGCGCACTCGCTCACTTTCGCGCCATGACGGGCGAAGTCGTCAGAGCAGTCGAGCATCGACGTGACCTTCGTGTTCGAGACACATTGACGACATCGCAACCTTTACCTTTTTCGCGGCCTAGTTGGAGAGCGGAAGTTCGACGAGCGGCTTTGGAAAAAGTCGTCGAAGGCTTCGGAGTGAAGGAGATGGAGAAATCGGCTTCGGCATGCGGTGTGTATGAGGACGATGACATGTACGATGAGCGCCTCTTTTCTTGGGTTGTATCTGTTTCGAATCGCACGTGAGCCGATGTATCACGTCCTCATATATTATGATTTTACTCATCGTTTTCTACAAAAGACAGATATCCTTTTCCTTTAGCGCACGTGATCGACCTCGTCAGGTTCGGGAACGTCGTCGTCTCCGAACCTGACGAACGTTGTTTTGGAGAAGGTGGTCCGTATTTGAACGACGTGTCGTGTACGAGGAGACCTTTTTTTATTCCGTGGCGGATCGGCAAAGCGGCGTAAATGGGTAT
>Ga0136590_1001137_pt1 | contig 11431 bp, 10 predicted proteins | sample AntRauMFilla3765_FD_104934 | JGI IMG/M metagenome (GOLD analysis project Ga0136590, IMG submission 104934) | Saline lake microbial communities from Rauer Islands, Antarctica - Metagenome Filla 3 #765 | ecosystem: Environmental > Aquatic > Non-marine Saline and Alkaline > Saline | place... | reverse complement strand
CGATAGCCGCCTCCGGACGCTTTATCGCCCCCCGCACCAATCCCCTGCCCGTGTCACCAACCGACGACCCGCTCGCCTGGGCCCGTGAGTACACCCCTGTACTCCAGTCCCAGGGCGACGAACTGAACGGGTCGCGGAAGGCGAGGAGTGGGAAGCGTTCGTCTGAAAGGGCTGCTCAGTCGTGACGGAACGCCCGCTGCCCGGTGAACACCATCGCCAGCCCCAGTTCATTCGCGGCCTCGATGACGTCGTCGTCGTTGACCGAGCCACCGGGCTGAATCACCGCTTCGGCGCCGGCTTCGGCGGCCTCCTCAACGGCGTCCGGGAACGGGAAAAAGGCGTCCGAGGCGACGACTGAGCCTGCCGCAGATTTCCCTTCGGCGTCCTTCTCAGCCTTCATCGCCGCCAGCGTGACGGCGTCGACGCGGGAGACCTGGCCCATCCCAACACCGACCGTTTCAGTTCCCGTCGCCAGCAGGATGCCGTTGGATTTGACGTGTTTGAGCGTCTTCCAGGCGAACAGCATCGTCTCTATCTGCTCGTCCGTTGGCTCCTTCTCCGTCACCACTTCGAGCTCCTCACGAGCGAGCGAGGAGTGGTCGCGCTCCTGCACGAGTCGCCCGCCGACGAGGGCCTTCTCGGTGAATCGTTCGGTGCGGTCCTCGGGACCGAGCGTGCCGTCTGTGCGAGCACCAACGTCGAGCACACGGAGGTTCTTCTTCTCCCGGAGCACGGCGAGGGCGTCATCGGTGTAGCCCGGCGCGATGACGACCTCTTTGAACGAGTCGACGATCTCTTCGGCCGTCTCGGCGTCACACTCGCGGTTGAGCGCGACGATGCCGCCGAATGCGGATTTGGCGTCGGTCGAGAGTGCGTCGCGGTAGGCCTCCGCCACTGAGTCGGCGGTCGCACAGCCGGCGGGGTTTGTGTGTTTGATGACCGCTGCTGCGGGTTCGTCGAACTCCTTCACCAGATTGAGCGCGCCGTCGGCGTCGTTGTAGTTGTTGTAGGATAGCGCCTTCGTGCCTTCGTTTCGCTGGGGCACGCCCACGACGGAGGGCTCCTCGTTCGCGTCGTCGGCGTAGACCGCGGCGTCCTGGTGTGGGTTCTCGCCGTACCGCAGCGAGGCGGCCTGTCGGTTCGAGATGCTGCGGCGCGCCGGTAGGTCGCCGCCGGTATCGCCCTCGATTTCGACGGCGGTCGGAGTGCCGTCGTCGTACTCGATTTCAACTCGGTCCTCGGCGAACAGCCTGACTGCCTGCGGGTAGGCCTGGAACTCGGCGTCGTAGAGCACGCGCTCTTTCAGTGAGTCCTCGTCGTCGTCCTCGAAGACCGGGACGGATTCTTGGGTGACGACGGGGCCGGCGTCGACCTCCTCAGTGACGACGTGGACCGTCGCGCCGGAGGTTCGGACGCCACTCTTCAACACTTGCTGATGCGCATCGAAGCCGGGGAAGGCTGGCAGCAGCGAGGGGTGGACGTTGAGCGCGGTGTCGATGCCGTCGAGGAACGTCGAGGTGAGGACCCGCATGTAGCCGTCCAGACAGACGAGGTCGAACTCGTGGTCTGCGAGTGCCTCGAGGATGCGTTCCTCGTGAGACTCTCGGGGCTCATCGTCGCCCTGCTCGACGGCGATGGCAGGGATGCCCCGCTCCTCGGCAGCCGCCAGTACGGGCGCGTCGGCGTGATTCGCGACGACGACGGAGAGCTCGGCGTCGCCCGGTGCAGTCTCGGAAAGATGGAGAATGTTTCGTCCACGGTTGCTCGCGAGGCCGGCAATCTTCATGGTCGACTGGCGGAGCGAACGCACAAAGAGCGTTGCGGTCGTCGACGAAGAATAGACGTGTTCGTGTATAGATACTGGCCGAATAACCGTCCACTGCGGGCCGTGTATGCACGGTAGTGGTTCTCCCGTCGCCAGCGCTCCGGCAGGCTTTTGCGACTCCCGAGGCGAAGCTCAGCCATGAACGACCTCCCCCGGGAGTCGCCGCTCGCAGCCGTCTCGCCGCTTGACGGCCGGTACGCCGGCAAGACCGCCGACCTCGTTCCCTACGCCAGCGAAGCCGCGCTCATCGAAGCCCGTCTCCGTGTTGAGGTGGAGTACCTGCTCGCGCTCGGCGAGCACGACGCCGTCGATTGTACGCTCTCGGCCGAGGAACGCGCCCACCTCCGAACAGTGCTCGAGGAGTTCGATGCAGACGACGCCAGACTCGTCAAGCAGATCGAAACCGAGGGGACCGAGCAGTTCTCCGCGACTCGCCACGACGTGAAGGCCGTCGAGTACTTCCTCCGCACGGAGACCCCCGAACGGCTGCACCCGTGGATTCATTTCGGCCTCACCAGCGAGGACGTGAACAATCTCGCCCACCGGCTCAACGCGAACCGTGCCGTTGAGGACGTGCTGCTGCCCGCCATCGCCGAGATACGTGACGCGCTCACCGGAATGGCCCGCGAACACCGCGACCTGCCCATGCTCGCACGCACCCACGGCCAGCCAGCGACCCCCACGACGTTCGGGAAGGAGATGGCCGTCTTCGCCGCCCGCCTCGGTCGTGCGCAAGCCCGCGTCCGCGCAGCGACTGCGGATCTCTCGGGTAAGCTCGCCGGGGCGTCCGGCACCTACGCCGCCCACGTTGCAGCCTACCCTGAGGTCGACTGGCCGGTGTTCGCCCGGCAGTTCGTCGAGTCCCTCGGCCTCGAACACACCCCGCTGGCCACGCAGGTCAATCCCTGTGACGACCTCGCAGCGCTGTTCGACGCACTCTCTGGGGTCAACAACGTGCTCCTCGACCTGGACCGGGACATCTGGCGCTACGTCTCGGATCGCTATCTGGGCCAGGAGAGTGAGGCCGGCGAGACCGGCTCTTCGACGATGCCTCATAAGGTCAACCCTATCGACTTCGAAAACTCTGAGGGGAACCTCTCGAAGGCCAACTCGGACCTCACGTTCCTCCGAGACTACGTCACCACCTCCCGTCTCCAGCGGGATCTCTCGGACTCGACGGTCAAGCGCAACGTCGGCGCTGCCTTCGCCCACTGCCTCATTGGCTACCGAAAGACGACGGCCGGACTTGGCAAGCTGGTCCCCAACGAGCAGGTGATGCGCGAGGAACTCGAGGACACTCCCGAAATCATCGGCGAGGCCGTCCAGACCATCCTCCGTCGCGAGGGTGACACCGAGGCCTACGAGCGTGTGAAAGAACTGACTCGCGGTCGGCGAGTTACGCTCGCGGACTTCCGCGACCTGTTCGCCGAACTCGACGTGGACGAATCCGTGCGCGAGGAACTTGCGGCGCTCGAACCCACGGGATACACGGGCATCGCGTCGGCGCTGGTCGACGAACTGTAGGCGGCTCCTCGCCGATATTCTATCAGGGCGAACGGTGGCCTGAGCCGCGGCTCTTCTGGAGAGGGGAGCGCCACTATGCGCCTCCGGTCACTGCCTACGCGTCGCCCGAAACGGCCGTGATAACAGGAATGTCGACCGAGCGGTCGACGCTGTCGGCAGTCGAGCCGAAGACCATCCGGCGGAGACGACCCTTCGTCGGTGCGCCCATCACGACCGCGTCGTAGTAGTTCGACTGCTCTGCGATGGCCATCGCGGGATCGTCGTGTTCGTAGAGCCAGGTGTCGGACTTTTCGAACCCGCCCAGCGATTTCCGGGCGGTCGTCAGATGCTCGGCACCTGCCGAGCGTTCCTCGGCGGTTGGGTTCTCGGGTATGACGGTGAACAGCTCTACCCACGCGTCAGTGTGCGTGGCCAGCGCCCGTGCGGTTTCGACAGCCAGCTCCGTGTGGGGACCGCCGGCGACGGGAACCAGAATCGACGCGAGTTCGCTCAGGTCGCCCTTACCGTTGGCGACGACAGTATCGGTCGGTGCGTTGGCGACGATACGGTCGGTGACTCCCCGACGGATGCCGGCGCCTGGAGATTCCGACGCGGGTCGTTCGATTGCCACGACACCTGCGGAGGCCGACGCGGCCTCCTGAGCGACGATGGCGTCAGGCGAGCGTCCAGACTGTTCGGTGCCGTCTGTCGAGGTAAATCGGACCGGAGGCCCGTTCGCCGGCGCGGACGCGGCCTGCTGGACGCTCGCGTCCGGTGCGCGCAGCGGCGACAGGAACCGAACCGGTGCGTCGTTGTCTCGTGCGAGCGCGAACGACAGCTCGCGGGCCTGTGCATCGCCTGCTGGGTCGAGCAGTGTCCCCAGCACTGGCCGACCATCCATCCTCACGATTCCCTCCTCACTCATGGTTTACCACTGGACCGTCTCTCCCATAAATAACCCGGGATAAATCCTGAAACGGCGGAACGGGCCACAAATTCCGACATTTTCGGGCGTTTCAGCGTTTGCTCACAAACGAGTTGCAGAGTCCGGCTCGGCTTGCGATGTCGCCACTACGGCAGCATCCACCCGCCAGTTCCAAAACGCACCAACCTGAGGGCGAGACCAGCGATTGCGCAGTGGAAACACCTACCTAGCGAGTCACAAGTCCTCCGCGAGCAACCGCTCGGCCGCCCGTGTCAACGCCGTCGCCGCCACTCGAACCTCAGGAACATCCACGTACTCCCGTTCTGCGTGAGCCACCGCTCCCTCGTTGTCAGCGAGGTGCCCCGGCCCGAACACCACCGTCGGCGTCGGCGCGAAGTAGGACGCTTCTGTCGCCGCGCCGAACGGCCGCGGCTCGCCACGCTCACCCAGCCCTGCCTCGGCCGCGGCGGTTCCGGCGGCCGCCGAGAGCGCACGCACGACCGGCTCGTCCGTATCGGTCGCGAACGCCTCTAAAAACGGCGTCTCCCGTGGCGTGAGCCCGAACTCGACGCTTGGTGCGCCGGCGTCGTCCGGCCCCGCCTCAGCAGCGCCTTGCAGGTGCTCGGTCAGCGCCTCGCGGAAGCCGTCGGCCGTCTCCGGCGGGACGCTCCGCCGGTCCACGGTGAACGAGCACTCGGCCGGCACCTGATTGGTCGCTTCGCCGCCGTCGATACCGGTCGGGACGAGCGTCGCTTCGCCCAGTTCCGGGTGGGCATCGACGTTGTCGAACGACTCAAGCGCGCTCAACAGCCGCCCGGCGCCGGAGACCGCGTTCACACCCGACTCAGGGCTTGCAGCGTGGGATGCGACACCTTCGACGGTTACCGTTCCCTCGAATCGCCCGCGTGCGGCCGTGCACACGTCGAGGCCGGTCGGCTCGCCGACGATGAACGCATCCGGCGCCGGCGCCCTGGCAGCGAGCGGCTCGACCGTCTCGGCCGCCTCCCCAGGGCCGCCCGGCGCGATGTCACCCGTCATCAGTGCGTGGGCGCCCGTCGAGAGCACCTCCTCGTCGGGCGTGATGGCGAGCGTGAGCGTTCCCTTGCCACTCCACTCGGCGTCGAGAAAGGCAGCAACCATCGCCGCCAGTGGTCCCTTGGCATCGCAGGATCCACGACCCCGAATCACGTCGCCGTCACGGTCGAACGGGACGTGGGGTGGCACCGTGTCGATGTGGGTGTTGAACACGAGGTGGGGTGCGCCCGAGCCCCGACTGGCCCGGACGTTGCCTGCGGCGTCGACTCGGGGCTCGACGCCACCATCACGGAGCGTCTGGAGCAGGTGCTTCCGGGTGCCGCTCACGTCCTCGGTGGAGTCATCCTGCACCGCGATTTCGAGGAAGGGAACGGGGTCGACGCTCACTCGTCCCCCGCTCCGTTTTCTGGGCCCAGCGCCGCGCCGTCGGTGACGCCGGCGAGGCGTTCTTCGGTGGGCTCGGCCGGGAGCTCGCCTTCGAACTGCTTGACGGCCGGGCCGCGGAGCCGTGCGGGCGCGTCGTCCGGGACGGCAACCGAGAGGTCACCGCCGGGCGGGGAGACACGAACCCAGTCGTCAGCTTCAACGCTATCCGGGAGCCGGCCGAGACGCTTCGCGGCCGCAGCGACCGCGACGGCACCTGTGCCACAGGCCTGCGTCTCGCCTTCGACGCCGCGCTCAAAGGTGCGCTGGCGGAAGCTGTCACCGTCCGCCGCGCCTGTTCGGTTCGCGGCGCCTTTGTCCGCCGCGCCTGTTCGGTTCGCGGCGCCTTCGTCCGCCGCGCCTGTTCGGTTCGCGGCGCCTTCGTCCGCCGAGGCGAACGTCACGTTGGCGCCCTCCGGGAACACGTCGGCGTGGCGAATCGGTGGCGCGACGGCGTCGATGTCGACGGAATCTACATTCTCGAGGAAGACAACCGCGTGCGGGACGCCGGTGTTGACCGCCGTTACAGTGAGGCCTGCTGCGGGCGTCCCCTCCAATTCGGGGAGCTCCGCGTCGACAAGTGGCTCGTCACCAGCCAGCGGAACCGCTTCAGGGGCAAAGGTCGCATCACCCATCTCGACGGCGATTTCGTCGCCATCGACCACCGCGCGACGTGTGCCTGCGGGTGTTTCGATATCGAGCGTCGTCGCGTCCGAGCGATCGGCTGCCCAGGCGGCAACACACCGGGCGCCGTTGCCGCACATCTCCGCAATCGACCCATCTGGTTGGACAAGCGTCATCGTCACCTGCGCGGGATCGAAGTCGGCCGCAAGCGCGAGAAACAGCACCCCGTCGGCCCCCTTTCTGGCGGTCTCGTCGTCGGCTACACCTGTCTCTCGGTTACAGTGAACTCGGGCGAACGCCGCGCGGTCTGGGAGTGGACTCGCGTCCTCGACGACGATGAAGTCGTTGCCCGCGCCGTCGAACTTCTCGAAGGGGACCGACTCGCTCATTGATCGCTCCTCGGGGCCGCGGCGGCAAATCCGTTCGGCTCCTCGAACTCGGTCACATCTGCCACAGTACCACGGCGCCGGAGCAGGTCGCCATCCAGGCCGACTTCCGCCGGAAGCGGTCGGGTGTTGTACGTCGACGCCATCTCGTAGCCGTAGGCGCCGGCGTTACCCACCGCGAGCAGGTCCCCGCGTTCGGGGCGGGGGAGCGGCCGATTCTCACAGAGTAGGTCGGCCGTCTCACAGACCGGCCCCGCGAGCGTGGCCCCGACCGTCTCGCGGTCCTCGCCGTCGTCAGTCTCAGTATCGAGGTTCCGCACGGCGTGGTAGGCATCATAGAGCGCTGGGCGGAGGAGCGTCGTCATCCCGGCGTCGATACCGCCGACAACCATCTCCGGCGCCTCCTTCACCGTATTCACGGTGGTGAGCAGCACACCAGCATCTGCAACGACGTAGCGGCCGGGTTCGATGGCGAGTGTGGCGTCAGTCTCACCCAGTGCCTCCCGAGTCGCCGCCGCAACGGCTTCGAGGTCGAGCGCCGGCGCCTCCTCACGATAGGGAACGCCGAAGCCGCCGCCAACGTCAACGGTCTCCACAGGGAGGCCGCAGTCTTCGAGCGTTCGGGCGAGGTCACCCATTCGCGAAACCAGTTCGCGGTGGTCGGCCAGTTGCTCTCCCGAAATCCCTGACCCTGCGTGGGCGTGGATGCCCGCGAACTCGAAGCGCTCGGCGGCGGACTCCGCTAGCTCTGGGACACGGTCGAGTCCGACGCCAAACTTGGGGTGCCCGCCAGTCACCACCTTTTCGTGGTGTCCAGCGCCGATGCCTGGGTTCACACGGATCCGGAGACGGCCGTCGAAGCCCCGTTCGGCGAGGCGGTCCAGCGTATCGGCAGCGCCGGCGGTAATCGTGAGTGACGGGTGCTCCTCCCACGTCTTGACGACGGCGTCGAGATCCCGAGCAGGTGGATTGACCGCGGTGTAGGTCACGTCTGAGCCAGGAATCCCGGCAGCGAGGGCCCGTTGGACTTCGCCCGCGGACGCACACTCGATAGCGAACCCCTCGTCGTGGACCGTCTGGAGCGTTCTCCGACCCGTGTGGGCCTTCGCGGCGTACTGAATCTCTGTGTCGGGGAACGCTGCGGTGAGGCGGCGACAGTTCTCCCGCGCCCGCGCGGGGTCGAACACGTAGAGCGGCGTTCCATGCTCTGCGGCGAGTTCCGCGAGCGTGTTGGCCTCCCAGTCCGCGAGCCGGCGAACGGCCGGCCCACCATCACTCGCGGCGCGCGGTCCCTCCGGGACGTCGCTCATTCGCGGAGTGCACCCTCCCGCTGGGTCGCCTCGAGCGTCTTGTCTTCCAGTCCGGTTGCGACAACGGCCGGCTTGTAGGCCGAGCCCGGAATCAGCTCCTCGTCGGAGACAGAGGACTCGACGTAGCGCTGGAACGCGCGGCGCTCCGGCGGTAAGTAGCCGTAATGGACCTCGTCCTCAACAAGGTCGTAGACCGGAATTCGGGGGGTAAGCAGCGTGTCCTCACCCACGACGGAGTTCTCGCCGACGACGAAGCCGGAGGTGACCCGGCAGCCAGCACCCAGCGAGGCGCCGTCCTCCACCACGACGGGAGCGTCCTCGACGGGTTCGAGCACGCCGCCGATGAGTGTGTTGGCGCCGAGCTTGACGCCCTCGCCGATTTGGGCACAGGAGCCGACCGTGTCACAGGAGTCAACAAGGCTGTTGTCGCCGACTCTGGCGCCGATGTTGACGAAGCTGGGCGACATCATGATCACGTCTTCACCCAGGTAGCTCCCCGGTCGGAGAACGGTTCCATCGGGCGTGTTTCGGGTGCCGCGCTCGCCGAGGTCCTCGGTCCCTCGGAGCGGGAGCACGTCGTAGTAGTCGACGCCGCCGTAGCTCCGGGCGTGGGTCTCCCGGAGCGCGAAATTGAGCAGGACGCCCTGCTTGACCCACTCGACGGCTGCCCAGTCGGCGGGGCCCACCTGCTCGGCGGCCCGAATCTCGTCGGCTTCCAATGCGGCGAGGAACGCGTCGAGCGAGTCGTGTTCGTCCGCGCCGGCAGCAGCAGCAGTCAGTCCGTTCTGGTAGCGGTTCCACAGGTCGGTGATTTCGGTTTCGAGCGTCATTGACGTTGGTTAGAGTAGGTCGTCGAACTGGTAGCGGCCGGCGTCGCGGCCGGCGAGTTCTGTGGCGGCGTCGAGGGCGCCCGCTGCGAAAACCCCTCGGTCTCCGGCACTATGTGCGAGCGAGAGGGTCTCGCGGTTGCCCGCGAACAGCACCTCGTGCTCGCCGGTCACATCGCCCGCCCGGCGGGCGTGGATGCCAATTTCGTTGGGTTGGCGGGGGGCCGCTCCCTCGCGGCCGTGCTGGCGTTCGGTCAGGTCCGAACGCTCGGCCTCGATATCTTCGACGAGCGTGAGCGCGGTGCCGCTGGGGGCGTCGCGCTTGCCGTTGTGGTGGGTCTCGGTTACCTCTACGTCGTAGTCCTGGAGGGAGGCTGCTGCCTCACGAATCGCACCACGCAGGGCGGCGACACCGCGGGAGAAGTTGCTGGCGTGGAGGACCGGAACAGTCTCTGCGGCAGCGTCGAGTGCGCCGAGCGGGTCCGCCTCGTGGCCTTCGAGTCCCGTGGTCCCTGTGAGGAACGGGACGCCGTGGTCGGCGGCGGTTTGGGCGTACTCCGCGGTTGACTCAGGCGCGGTGAAGTCCACGACGCAGTCGACTGCTTCCTCGGCAGCGAGCGTCGCGTCGAGGTCGGTCTCGATGTCAGCGTCGGTGGTGACGGAGCCAGGGGTTCGGGAGACTGCGGCGACGACCAATACGTCCTCGCGGTCGCCGGCCACGTCGAGCAGTTCCTCCCCCATCCGGCCGGAGGCGCCGGTCACGACGAGTCGTGTTGGTGCTGGTGGTGCCGTGCTCATCTACGCCTCCAGCGGGGTGGCTGCCAGTTCTTCGAGCACCTCAACGAGGCGCTCGCGCGGCTCCTCGGAGAGTCGTGTCAGCGGTGATCGAACAATCGGAGACGCGCCGTCGCGGATGTGCATGGCCTCCTTCACTGGGATGGGGTTCGTCTCGGCAAAGAGCGCGCAGTTGAGCGGTTCGAGCTCGAAATGAATCTCGCGGGCGCGCTCGAAATCGCCCGCGTTCGCAGCCTCGGCCAGCGCACTCACGCGCTCGGGTTCGATGTTTGCGGTGACGCTGATACCGCCCGTCCCGCCCGCGGCGCAGATGGGCAGCGTGAGCCCGTCATCGCCGGAGAGTACGGAGAACACCTCGTCTCTGGTGCGCTCGACGACTTCCGAGACACGGCCGAGGTCGCCGCTGGCGGCCTTGTAGCCCTGGATGTTTGGGTGTTGGGCGAGGTCGGCCACCACGTCGACGGGGATGTTCCGGCCCGTTCGCGAGGGGACGTTGTAGAGAACCTGGGGCAGGTCGACGGCGTCGGCGAGGGTGCGGTAATGCTCGCGGAAGCCTGCCGCTTCGGGCTTGTTGTAGTACGGTGAGATGAGCAACAGCGCGTCGGCGCCGGCATCGGCGGCGTCCTCGGCGAGGCTCAGTGCTTCGCGCGTGGCGTTCGAACCGGCGCCGGCGACGACCGGAATGTCGACGGCGTCGACGACTGTTTCGACGACTTCGGCGTGTTCGTCGTGCGTGAGCGTTGCGGACTCCCCAGTGGAGCCGACGGGAACGAGGCCGGCGACGCCAGCCGCCTCGAGGCGGCGCGCGTCGGCGGCGAGTTGTTCGTGGTCGATACCTTCGTACTCCCCGAAGGGAGTGGTCATGGCGGGGTAGATCCCGCGGAACGGTGTGGACATCTGGTTTGGTGTGGTGTGGAGCAGTCGCTGCGCGGTGCGTTCTGGGTCCCACCAGCGACCGGGCGCTACCCCGGCCGAGAGCGGAGCAAACTCAGTGTTTGCGTTTGGGCGAGAAAGATCCGACAGCCGGCGCTCGGCGCGAGCGTCGGTCGGCACGTGCCGGTGTCGGTGTCACGTATAGGTGACTGGGCTGAGCCTGTATAATGCTTCTGCCTCCACGGCGACCGAGATGCCAGACGGAGTTCTTTAAGCGATGGGGCAGAACGAACGCATTATGACCGAAATTCACGAGGGCCAACGCGTCGCGGTGCTCGCTGACGCACAGAACCTCTACCATACGGCCCAAAGCATCTACTCACGGAACATCGACTACTCTGCGCTACTCGAGAAGGCGACGATGGACCGCGAACTCACCCGCGCCATCGCCTACGTCATCCGTGCGGACTCGCCAGAGGAGGAGTCGTTCTTCGAGGCGCTGCGGGAGATCGGCTTCGAGACCAAGTTGAAGGAGATCAAGACGTTCGGCGACGGCTCCCAGAAGGCCGACTGGGACGTGGGTATCGTCCTCGACGCCGTGACGCTGGCGTCGAAGGTGGACACGCTGGTGCTCGTCTCCGGCGACGGCGACTTTGCCCGACTCTGTCACCACCTCCGCCACGAGGGGGTTCGGGTTGAGGTGTTCTCCTTCGAGAACTCGACGGCAGAGGAACTGATTGAGGCGTGTGATAGCTTCCACGATATGGCTGAGCGGGAGGAACAGTTCTTGCTCTAGCCAGCCACGGCACACGACCAGCGGGCGACGCCATGTCGCTCGCTCGGAGACTATGCCGTGGCTGTGTGTAGCCGAACGTGGCACACGACCAGCGGGCGACGCCATGTCG
>Ga0136590_1001118_pt1 | contig 11575 bp, 9 predicted proteins | sample AntRauMFilla3765_FD_104934 | JGI IMG/M metagenome (GOLD analysis project Ga0136590, IMG submission 104934) | Saline lake microbial communities from Rauer Islands, Antarctica - Metagenome Filla 3 #765 | ecosystem: Environmental > Aquatic > Non-marine Saline and Alkaline > Saline | place... | reverse complement strand
TGCGATTGCGATTGCGATTGTGCGGCGATGTCCATCGTTGAAAAGAGAGAACAGGATTATGTGTGTTATCTGACCGCGCGTTCGTAATGACAGTTTTTTTAAGGACGCTATCTGTAACACAACGCGATGCCTCTCCGCGCAAGACCAAACGTGGATGATGCCACGACGAATAAGAAAATAAGCGAAAAAGCCTCGGTGACGCTGACCCCACATGTATCTCCCGAAACCAATCCGTTATTGAATAGTATGCGTTCGCTTCATTATCGCAGGCCCAAACCAGGTCAGGACGTGTACGTCGCAAACGCTGTTTTTCGAGAGCGCGGAGACGACACGACATCCGCATCACACCGTCTGAGACTGAAAATAAGCGGAGTCGAAGTCATGAGGGTCGGCGACGGTTTGTCTAACACGTTGAGTATCGTCCTGGGCGTGTCAAAGGGACAGGCCAGCGAGCTTATGCTGTGTGACGCCGAGGCCATCGACAGGTCTCAAGAGGGATTGGTCGGAGGGTGGTTCGATGGAGGACTCGACAGTCACCTCCTCCACGAATATTACCGTCCCGTAATAGTTGCGGATGCCAAAAAGGATCTGGTGGCCAAGATGATCGTCATGGTGGATTCGGAGGGACCCCAGAAGCCTCGTGCTCTGTTAGAAGAAGCTTCGAACTTCGCGAGGTCCGACGTCACGCTCCAGTTCGTGGGGCTCCAGTTTCGAAAACAGCAATTTTCATTAGCGTGGAAGTTGGTGGAGGTCAAAGAATCTGTAACGGAGGCCGAGGCCGAGGCCGAAGTCGAAGTCGAAGCAGAACCCCGAGCAGAAGCAGCGAAACAAAAAACGACGAATAAGAATACGAATACTAAGACGAATACTAAGACGAAGACGAAGACGAAGCCATTTGCACACTACGCGTTCCACGACGAATCCGTACGAGAAACGAGCGAAGCTGACGACGACGACGACGATCTTACGAACAGTGGACCTTATCCTTCTTACGAAGAGTACGAGGCCATGAAGCGTGACGCTCTGAGAGCCCTAGAGATCAAACGCACATCTCTATCACGTGATCTGGAGTTTGTTTCGGATTTGCATCTGGCTCTGACGAATTCTGACGAACAAGACCTGGCCCTTTTAGAACGCGCCACAGCGGATTTGTGAGTGTATTATAATCGATGTCGATTAGATTCGATTCGATTCACCACGCCGCGCCACGCCACGCCACGTTCTAACCTGGCACAATGACGGAATCGGAATCGACATCGACAATGACGTCTTGGTTAGAATTTTTTTATATAGCAGAAGTATAATAACCATCCACCCGGCTGTGTATTGCAGTTCACACGTTTACTCCTGTCACAGCACATGGACAATCAAACAGTGATCCGTTTGCTCTTGGTCGTTTTGGCGGCTTTGATTCTTTTCTGGTTAGTCGGCTATTATAACCGCAACAAAGACCGTCTAGAGGCAGAGCGTTTCAATTCATCAGTATCCGCGAAAGCGAAACAACAACGGTCGATGAAGTCGGTCGACAACGAAGAAGAAGAAGAAGAAGAAGAAAGAGACGAAGGAGGAAAAGAAGGGTTTGATGTAGCGGACGATAACGACGAATCGATGGCTGAAGACGGAGAACAAGGCGACGGCGTCGACGAAGATGTTGAACAATTCACGACGGGCTCTCCTCCCGCTCCCGTCCTTTCCAACGACGACGTGCCATCCGGACCGGGATTCGCCGGTAGCGTCAGACCCTCGGAGCCTTCCAGCAACGAGCAGTACCTCGACCTCGACTTCCCCAAGGCTCCGACAAAAGGACCCGCTTCTTCCTCGGCGTCGTCCGCACGTATCGAGAACCTCCTCCCTAAGGACGCCTCTAACACAAAGTGGGCGCAGATGAACCCGGCGGGCCAGGGTGAAGTGAACGGCCAGTGGCTTTTGACGGCCGGTCATCATTACGGCATTAATACCGTGGGCCAGACGAACAAGAACCCGAACCTTCAGCTGCGAACGGACCCCCCGAACCCTCGCATCAACGTGTCGCCTTGGATGCAATCCACCGTCGAGCCAGACCTTAACCGCCGACCCTTCGAGATCGGCGGTTGCTGAGTCCCGACAGGTCGGTCTTGACGCGAATGGCGTCCTCGGTGATCCCCTCGTCGAATCCGTTCTCGCGCAGGAGCTCTAGCGCGATGTGCTGAGAACACACGCCGGGTCGTAGCTTGTACGGATACGAGAACTTTTTCGTTTTCGGGTCCGTGCCTATGTGAACCGGCATCTGTCGGTTGGCGAACAAGCGCCCTCCCTCGAGGTTGCCCAGCCGACACAGGTACGTGTAGTGCGTGCTGATCATGGCCGCACAGCACCCGGAGGAGGCGATGTGCTTGGCCACGGAGTAGGCCGCCGCGACTCCTTCCAAGGGGTTGGTGCTGCTGAATATCTCGTCGATCACTATCAGCGCGGTCTGACGATCTTTTTTGTCGGCGGAAGCGTTGCTCTCGTCCATCTTCCGAAGCGCCCGAAGGTTGGCTCTGGCGCGGTGCATCTCCTCTTCGAACAGCGACCGCACGCCCTTGGTGTCTGGGACGTTGACGTTGCTGTTGATGAAAGCAAAGGGCTTGACGTATGCCGCACCAGAACAGGGCACGGTGCACAAAGATTGCGCCATGAGCACGGCCACTAACGTGGCTTTCATCAGGGTGGACTTACCACCCGCGTTCGGACCCGTAAGGAGCATGCTCTTCTTCTTAGCGTCGTCGCCGCTTCCCGAACTACCGGAGGTGCCCAACGTCACGTCGTTTTCGACGGCGCTTTTCGGATTCAGACATGGATGCCGTAAACCCTGGAGGGAGAGTTCAGGGGTCTCTTGTTCGTCAGAGAAACGTACCTCCGCGAAACGCCCCCTGCAAGATGTCCCTCTGAGACGCACTATCGACATCAAGCAGTCGGTGGCGTAAAAAGCGCGCATTAGCAGTCGTATGCGCCTGTGGTCGAACGCGCGAAAGGCACACAGTCCGCGTCCTATGTCAACTCCGCGATCGTATGCCATGTCGGAAGGACGCAGTTCCGAAAAGTGCTTCGTCACGGCGTCGATTTCGTCCCAGGAGGGCATGTCCGCGAAAAAAGCTTGACGGATTCCATCGTCCCACCGGGCACGCACCTCTATCGAGGCGCGCCTCAAGAAAGCGGTCATCCGTGTCACGCGCGCGTTCAACGACCGACACACCACCGACAGCGTGCGCGCTATCTCGAATCCGTTGAACGTCGACTGAATGTACATGAACAGTGACAGTACGCACGAGACGAAGGTGATCCACGGTCTGGATGACGACGTTACAGACGTCGTGCCGAAAGGATCAGCGAAGCCGCCGCCTTCGCGAAAGACCTTCACCATCGACTGCACGTACTCTCCGAAAGAGGGTTTGACGCCGAAGGAGTGGCGCATCTTGTACACGATAACCATGTAAGGGACGACCGCATACAAGATGGGAATGGCCAGGCCGAGCAGAGGGCTGACCGACATCCGGTACCAGTTCAGGGCGGTGAGACATCGGGGCGACGCGTTCATAGATCGCGTCATACAGGAAGTGAAGTAGGCGACGTCGTACAGAGCGACCACGTTACCGTGTTCTTCTCCTTCTCCTTCTCCTTCTCCAGTTGCGTTCGCGTGCGCGTATTCGAGCGCCCAGAACACGTCGCTTTCTCCGTAAGCATGATCGTTGACCGTTGTGTCGTCTACGGTCTCGTGTGTTTCAACCTCCATCCTACGCAATACTTCCCGTCGGAGTTCTAATATTCGGACGTCACTGGTCGGATTACGAAGGAGACTCTCTAAATACGCTCGAGACCCGGACGAACGTGTCATGTCCACCGCTTTCATCACGGTAGAAGACTGCGACTGCGACTGCGACTGCGACTGCGACTGCGACTGATAGCATTCGAACATCTCGACGTCGGTAATAGCGTCGTCCGATGGCATATCAACCCGTTTGCCGACCACGGTAGGAGCAGAAACGACGCGGTGTACGCGTTCGGTCGGTATATCGACACCATGTTTTCCGTTGCCCTCTTCTTCTCTCTCCGCCTTTTTTTGTTTCTCGAGCATGTCGGACCTTTCTCGTACGTCTCTGTCGAGGAACCACCGGTGCATGCGTGTCAAAGAGGAAGTAGAAGTGGAAGCAGAAGCGGAAATGGGGCAAATGCGTGTTGTACGAGTGGGGACTGTCATCGATATGTTGTGGGGTGTGAATAAAATAAGTGCGTTACATACACCGCATTCATTGCAAACTCACCAGGTTCTTGAACACGAGCCAATAGAGCAACACCCCCAAGTTGACGTACGCAACGACGCACAGAAAGTCCCACGACACCAACCCCGATCCGCTCCCACTCAGGTACAACATCAACTGGATGGTGATCTGGATTATGTTCATGCGAATCATGTCTTCGAAGAGCGAGATGTACTCCTTTCCTACGCTGTCCGACACGTTGACCTGGAACAATGCAGTGGGAGAGTATCTGTGCGGGAAAAGGTGGGGGATGTCAACCGTAGTGTTTGTATTCGTGTTTTCGACGCGGGAAGGCATGGAACGAACGCCAAAAAGGGCTATATATGTAATTCAGTTATATATTTTCGTCGTCGTCCGAGCGTGCGCGCGTAGCAGTTCTATGGCGATGGTGATACTAAGTCTCGCTTGCTTTTCGTTAGTAGGTGGTACACGTCTTCCGGGAACGGATGTTCACACGCGCATGTGGCGCGTCGTTTGTCTATTGATGCTGTCTGTGCTGTCTGCTGTCTGCTGTCTGCTGACGTACGCGAGGTGTTCGTACAAATTCAAACGCATGAACAGCGTCGCCGTAGACAGAGCAGAGCAGAACAGAACAGAACAGAACAGAACAGAACAGAACAGAACAGAAGAGGAGAGCAAAAAAGACTGATAACGTGGCTCGACTCCATAAAAATATAATTCACGTGACTAAAGATGAACAAAAGCAAAGGAATTTGTCGTTATGCCGACGCACTAGGCCGCCCGAACAGGGGCATACACCGGCACTCTGTGTGGGGCATAGCCATGGCGGACGTGATCATGACCCTGGTCCTGGCCGCATTCCTGACGTTCGCGGTGTTCGCGGTTTTCCCGCAATCGAAACCGTACGTCGCCACCACCTACGCGATCGTGACGCTGCTCACGTTTTTGTTGGGCATAGGCATGCACCGCGTTTTTTGCGTCAAAACGGTCCTAGACAGGTTGTTATTTCCGTGACATTCACGCCACCAGGTCAGACACGATCGAGTCCACCTGCGCCAAAGTCCTTTGTTCGAGAGGCAAAGCCCGCAACCTCTCTAGGCCCTTCTCTAGGGTGGTGTACATCGCGGTGGTGGTCATGCTGTCCTGGTTGACCTCGATGTGGCGCTGTTTGATGCGCGCCTTCAGCACGTCCTGAAACTCCAGGCTGGACACCAATCGACACTCGACGCCGCGATTGAGGACGGGCATTCGCGTCTCGGTGGGCTCGTTGGCGCGGTAACTCTGAACGTGCTCCACCAACTCCTCGGCGTCGGGGGTGCGTTCGTAAACCGCCATGTACACATCGTAAAGGTTGTTGACGATCATGTCCGTCTGGTTCTTGAACTCCATGATGCACTCCCGGAGGCGGTCGTCTGTCAGGGACACGACCTGGGCGCGAGCCGTCAAAAACACGCAGCGCGTGTCGATCGCGGAGATATCGACCGAGAACATTGACGCGTAGTCGTCCGATATCTTTTTGGACATAGCGACCTCGTATTGATCCGTCTGTATGACCTCGTGCGTGACCTTGTGAAACACCTGTTCGGTGGCGGCGCTCGACTCGAACGCCTCCTTGGAAAAGAGCGGAAGGTAACGGTCGATTATGTCGTACTCGAGCACGTTCACGCCCAGGTACTGGACGTAGACGTCGGATATGACGTTGATGAGCGCGTGGAGCGCCGGGCGCTCGTCTTGGAACAATGCCCGGTCGGGTGAGCGGTCGAGCGACATGTACCGGATGTACTCCTGGACGTACATCGGACGACCGTACTCCTCGTGAAACTCGGAGAGCATCGTCTTGACGTCCACCGTCTCTTGACGCGCCTGTGCCGGCGTGCGCTTGGGTTGGCGCCGCTGGTCGTCCGAAGCTCGGATGACCGCCGTTGTCGAATCGTCGTCGTCGACTTGACAAGGAGGAGAAGATGCTGATGTCCCGCACGCTCTTCCGAATTCCTCCAGAGCGTTGTCATGTGCGTGTGTGTTTTCGCCCGAAGTCGTCGATGCAAAGAATGCTCCCGTCTGTGAGATAGATGTACGGATATCCCGTTTCAAGCTTTCGACCGAATACCCGGGCACGGTGCGGAACCTGGTGAGATAAGCTTCCACTTCGTCTTCCGAAATGCTGCTCTCGTCGCATTTGTCCGTGGCGTCGGACGTCGCTTCCAGAAAGGCGACCGAGCGAATGAGGTCCCGGTGTCGTGCGGCGAACGCGTCGGTATTGCGGACGTAATCATAGATCTTGTCCAGCGTGGCTTCTCCGTCCTTGTTCGAACGCGTGAATTCTTCGAGTAGATGAACATCGAACGAGTCCGCCCCGATCAGGTCGTGACACGCGGACTTGAACAACGACAACACCCTCTTTTCGTACTCGCTGCTCTGAAACAGGGTCTTTTCAAAGTCCTGCATACTGCGGCTGCGATTGTTCAGTAGGTTACACCAGTAGGTGCAGGACTTTGAATCCATGCCGTGACCGATCAACTCCTCGTACCGCGCGCATAGAGCGCGTCGCACCGAAGCCATCTGCTGCTGTAAGTGTTGTTTACCAGGTCCGTCCATCGTCCTCTATCCCTCTATAGCTCTATAGCTCTATAGCTCTCTTGAGCGTGTAGAAGAGTGTGTTATACGTGATCGGCGAGATAGCCTTAGATGGTTTTCTTCCCTGTACCTTCATTCCTTCTATCCTTCGTTTTTCCTGTTTCGTGCACATAAGCCTAACCGATAATCCAGATACACTCTCAATACAGCCGCCACAATGACCATCGCCGTAATGGACGTCAGTAACGTGCTCTGGGCGTTCGTCGACCGCGTTCTCGACATCGACGAACGTCATTTCGCGGATGAGTCGTGTCCAGCGACCATGCACCAGAGATGGTCCGACGACGACGACGACGATTCCGACATCGAGGACGTCAGGAGTACGTTGGAGTACCACACGTTGTACGAAGCGACCTCACAAAGAGCGGTGTTGTTGATGTCACATGCCGCGGTATGGCCCCTGGGAGAAGTCGACGGATGGCGCCATGCCCTGTCGTCGGACGACCCAGAAATGCACGGATCTGTCAGGTACGACGACAGTTCGGAGACTTACGTGTTCGACGACATCGACGCGCTCTTTCTCCGTCTACGCGAAATGTACGAACATGCCGGACGGACTACCTCTCACTACCGCGCCCTCCACGACAGACTGACGCGCACGTCGCACCTGATCCACGTGTTCGTAGAGCGGGAGAACGAGAACGAGAACGAGATGGAGTCCGAAAGCGCGTGACACCGTCTGATGCGGTAAAAAACGTTTGTGCATGAAAGTAAGGATGTGTGCTTCGCTCTTGCGGCTAGACTTGACGACCGAAGAGCGTGTGTATGCACACGTAAAACAGGTCCGCGTATGTCTAACCATCCGTGTATTGGACGAACACGGATACATCGCTCACTTCGACTTTGAAGGCGCGCTGGTGCGAACGCTCAGTGGTCAGACGAAGCCCTTGCACGAAAACGACTGGTCTTGGCGTTATCCTTGCGTGTTGCAGCGGCTGATGGGTTTGAGTGCCGATTCGTTTCACAAATCATGCGGATCACGATACGCCGCCGTGCGAAAGCCAGAACGAACGCGCGTGCACGTCTCATGTTCTCGACGGGACTCTGCCACGACTTATGGGCGACCTCTCGAATTGATCCGTGATACATTGGCGAAGAGAGACATAGAACTCGACGTCACGGACTATCCCAATCCTCCGTACGCGTCGTGCCGAGTGTGAGTCGTACGAGACCCGTCCAGCGTTTCGAACTGTGATCGTGATCGTAACGACAACGACAACGACAACGACAACGACACAGACGGAGTGATCGTGGTGACCCCAGACGACTACTTCGACTCCGTCGCGTGTCTTCGCGAAGCGGGACGCGACGCGTGTCGGTGGAGAGACCTGGAGGTTCGTAGCGACGAGATGGTGCTCGGAAAGCGCGTGGTCCTGACGACGTCCGGCTTTCCGGAACCTACAGCCAACGAAGAAGGCTTCCGAGGAACGGAGTTCGTGTTGATGGTGGGAGCCCCGGCTTCGGGTAAGTCCACCGTATCGGAGGCGGTGTTCGGTTCGGCGACCACGCGACTTCCATACGATGTAAGTCGGTACGAGGTTTTGCACGGCGACGATCCGGCCTACATTTCCGAACACTTGATGAAAGCCGCGATAGTATCGCACGTCTCCAGGGGAAGATCCGTCGTGGTGGACTCGATCAACGCGACTCCCGGAAGACGTGTCCGTCTTATAATAGCGGCGTTGATAGCCGCTGTTAATGCACCCTCGTCCGAAGCAGGAGTGTCCGTAAAAACCGTGACGGTCGATACTCCCCTAGACGTGTGCATGGCTCGGAACAGGGCGAGGAGTCGCAGTTCGTTCGTCGCGGAGGTCGCGTACGACACTTATCGACGCAAGTTCGTCCGACCTTCTTCCGCCAGAGACGGGGCACTATTGGCCAAGACGATAGCGGATCGTCGCCTTTCGGTACCTCCCTTCTTCCTGTCATTCGACACCGTGACGTCCAAAAAAACTACTTAAAAAGATCGTGGACGTGCATTATGCATATAGTAGAACACAAGGATGACCGGAGAAAACGAAGCACCCGCCATCGGCATCGACCTGGGCACGACGTACAGCTGCGTAGGAGTGTGGCAGAACGACCGGGTGGAGATCATCGCCAACGACCAAGGAAACCGCACGACGCCTTCGTATGTCGCGTTCACCGACACCGAGCGCCTCATCGGAGACGCGGCGAGAAACCAGGTCGCGATGAATCCCTTCAACACCGTGTTCGACGCCAAACGCCTATTGGGCCGCAAGTTTTCCGACCCGATGGTCCAACAAGACGTCAAACTATGGCCGTTCCAAGTCCGTGGAGGCACTGGAGGAGCTCCGGAGATCGTCGTCACTCACAAGGGCGTCGAGCGCGTGCTCAAACCGGAGGAGGTGTCGTCGATGGTGCTGGCCAAGATGAAGGACGTCGCTCAGGCGTACTTCGGCGAGGGGCGTCCGGTGAAGAAGGCGGTCATCACGGTCCCCGCCTATTTCAACGACAGCCAGCGCCAGGCCACCAAGGACGCGGGAGCTATTGCGGGACTCGAGGTGCTACGCATCATCAACGAACCCACTGCAGCTGCCGTGGCATACGGTCTAGATAAGAGGAGCACCCCAAACTCCGCGGACACGAAAGAACGTAACGTGCTGATCTTCGACCTCGGGGGAGGCACTTTCGACGTGTCCCTGCTGTGCATCGACGACGGGGTGTTCGAAGTGAAAGCCACCGCCGGAGACACGCACCTGGGGGGCGAAGACTTCGACGAGCGTTTGGTCCGTCATTTCGCGCAGGAGTTTCAGAGGCGACACAAAAAGGACCTGACCACGTCCGCCAAAGCTCTGCGTCGGTTACGTACCGCGTGCGAACGCGCCAAACGCACGCTCTCGAGCGCCTCCCAGGCCTCGGTGGAGCTGGACTCGCTGTTCGAGGGCGTCGACTTCGCCTCCACGCTCACGCGCGCGCGTTTCGAGGAACTCTGTCAGGACTTATTCCGCAAATGCATAGATCCCGTCGAAAATGCTATCCGCGACGCCAAAATCGACAAAGCGACGGTCGATGACGTCGTGCTCGTCGGCGGCTCTACGCGCATCCCCAAGGTACAGGCGCTGTTACGCGAGTTCTTCGGGGGCGACAAGGAGCTGAACAGGAGCATCAACCCGGACGAGGCGGTGGCCTATGGAGCGGCGGTACAAGCCGCGATCCTGACGGGAATCACCGACGAAAAGGTAAAAGACCTCCTCTTACTCGACGTCGCCCCGCTCTCGATGGGCATCGAAACTGCGGGAGGAATTATGACCGTCCTCATTCCGAGAAACACCACCGTTCCCGCCACCAAAGAGCAGGTGTTCTCGACTTTCGCCGACAACCAGTCCAGCGTGTTGATCCAGGTGTACGAGGGCGAGCGTGCACGCACCAAGGACAACAACCTGCTGGGTAGGTTCGAGCTGTCCGGCATCCCTCCCGCGCCCCGAGGCGTGCCACAGATCTGCGTCGCTTTCGACGTCGACACCAACGGCATCTTGAACGTGTCGGCCGAAGACAAGAGCACCGGCAAGAAGGACAAGATCACCATCACCAACGACAAGGGCCGGTTGAGCAAGGAGGACATCGAGAGGATGGTGGCGGAAGGAGAACGATACAAGGCAGACGACGAAGAGGTCAAGACGCGGATTGAGGCCAAGAACGCGCTCGAGAACTACGCTTTCAACGTGCGTAACGCGGCGCGGGACGAAAAGACGGGAGGGGCCATGGGAGACGAAGACAGGGCCAAAGTCGAAGAAGCCGCCAAGTCCGCGCTGGACTGGTTGGAAGAACACCCCGACGAGAAAGCGACCGCGTACGAAGACAGACAGAAAGAGGCCGAGGGCGTGTGCACGCCCATCATGTCGCGACTCTATCAAGGCGGTGGCAACCAAGACGAACACTGAGACGCAAATATGGATACGACAGGCCAATTACATTCAGATCACTCAAAACACTCGCATGTTCAGGCGCGTGCGGATGTCGAGGTACAGCGGATGATATATATATGATATGGTTCTCGTATAAGGTCCCCCAATAGCGTCAACGCGATAATATGCAGTCGAGAGGGAAAGAAACTATACGGTTCATGGCTTGGATAGAGAGGTAATGATGATGCCGCATGAGAGTCCCGATCACAACAACATTGTTCCGTATAAACATTACGCTACCGTGTCATATGTAGTAAACGAAATTGATGGAAAACAGGAACGTACACAAAAGCGCGACGCAAGGAGAAGGAGAAGGAAAAGGAGAAGGAGAAAGAGTAAAAGGAAAAACGCTCGACGAAGCGCTTTGCCGGGCGTGCGACTCCGGAGACGTGGCTTCGGCGGAGCTGCTGCTCGAAAAAGGAGCTAGCGTAAACGCTCGCGTGCCGCCGTACGTTATCGATCGAGCCGAGTGCTCCGACTGAGTAGAACACGTCGACTATGACGGCGAAGGCTACCCGATCAGCGTGGCGGCCAGAAACGGTCACGGCAAGCTGGTCCGTGCTTTGCTCCGGCACGGTGCCCGGTGCGACCTGCGCTGCTTGTGGGACGACGGATGGGACTGGACGCAGAGCGCTCCTCCCCTCGCACTGGCTTGTTTGGCTAATAATGTAAACGGCTCAGAGGAGGAGAGGGAGCAGACAGACGCCGTACGCGCGCTGCTCGAAGACGGTCGTCAAGACGCCGCTCGCATGACGGACAGTAACGTGCTGGAAT
>Ga0136590_1001117_pt1 | contig 11590 bp, 9 predicted proteins | sample AntRauMFilla3765_FD_104934 | JGI IMG/M metagenome (GOLD analysis project Ga0136590, IMG submission 104934) | Saline lake microbial communities from Rauer Islands, Antarctica - Metagenome Filla 3 #765 | ecosystem: Environmental > Aquatic > Non-marine Saline and Alkaline > Saline | place... | reverse complement strand
GTAGCCATGCTTCTCCAATTCCGCGGATGCCAATGAATCAACATGGGTGTTACAGGCATAAAAAAGCCCTGTTTCCGGGGCCTTAGGGTGTTTCAGTGGATCTCGCTGGACCCTTTGAAACTCTTGGTTGGTGGAGACGGCGCCCACTTTAAAACCTCAATAAAACTATAATTAATATAGTATTTTAATGTTATTATTTTTCAATTACCCACATTATTACCCACAAAAATAACGAAGGCAGGAGTGGGTCGAAATTTAATGATCGCATGCTAATAGGTGCATTATGCATCTTAAATCTCGTTTCTGGCCTAGTAGGTGAACCTCTAAGTTCAGCTGCTCAGCATGTTTGCATCGAACGATATTCGACAAATTGAACTGGAGCACATCGCCGATATCGATCATGGCACCATTCGAAGCATTCAACTTCTCGAGAGCGGAGATCTCTATATGGCGCCCATTTGATGTCGTTACTTCTGCCCAGAATCTCACGCTCGCTATTTGCAGTTCAACTATATCGCCTCTGTTAAAACTTGTCGGTATTTCCTCTCCAAAACAGCTTTGTTCTTGCTCGTGAACGACACCGCTTCCGTCTTCTCCGCTGACTTCATCGAACATCGCTGCACTCCGTTGGTTTTACTTGGCTCTCATGCGTTCTGCCCTGTTACGCGCGGAACCCAGGCTGCAGAGCTTTCTGTGACCACACCCCGATACATGATGTCCAGCGCCCGCTGGACGTAGGTTAGAAGTTCTCCATGTACAACTTCCACAGAGTCTGCGTCTGGATTGGAGTTGTGATGAAATAGCCCGGCATAACTATTGATAGCGTTGAGCTCTGGGATCATTGATTGAGCATGCGCCAATGGGGAGTCCGGTTCGGCATCTCGGATCAAGGCGATCATAGTGCCGAACATCTCCTTTTTTGGGAGAAGTCCTGGAAATCGGCGGTGCAGATAGCCCTCGAGTACCGGTCGGATGGCTTTTGCGACGGCCCTCTTGTCAGCGACTACCTGACCACTGGCAAATTGGGATAGTAGTTGGTGTTCTCGGTAGTAACGGGAAGCGCATTCTTCGTCTAGGTCAATGGCAGCGAAATCTGTGTACTGATCTGCTGCATATGTCAGTTGAAGCGCAGAGGCGGGTGCGTCACGCTTAACAAGGTCGTCGCGAAAGTCTCTAAGGAAATAAAGGTCGTGGGCCAAAACTATAAGCTGATTCGCTCGATCATAGATTTCGTTGAGAACTCTTCTGGTTTCCTGTTTCCTGTTGAGGTCAAGACTGCACATTGGGTCGTCGATAACTACGGTTTTTTCAGACAGTGAAGCCTCTGAGAGCACGCTGGCCACGAAGAAGGCAAACGCTAAAGTCCGTCGGTCGCCTTCACTTAAAGCCGTGGCGAACGAGGGCTCAGTTCCGTCGACCTTCACCTCTTGACCACGCAGCATCAGGCCATATTCAGTTCGAGGGCCGCCCCCACGATGGTTTGTTCCCATCTCGTGAATGGCAAAGGAGGCACCGAAACGGGCGAGTAGTAGATTTATAGTGCGCTCGAACTTGGATAGGGTCTCTTGCATAACTCTGTCGAGTTTGGCCTTCTCATCGCGCTTGCTCTTTTCTGCAGATCTGTTCGCTCTCTTTGCTGCATCCAAGTCAGAGAATAGCTTCACTATGTCTTGCCGGTGCCTTATGGATGCCAGTTGAATCGTCAGAATTTCACGCTTCAGTCGCTCTGGTTCCTCAGAATCCAGTCTTTGTTTATATTCGTTGATTGCCTTACCGGCAGTCGCAATTTGCTCGTTACATCGCTCCATCAGTTGCTGTAATTGAAGCCATAGAGCTCTGGCTTCCTCTTTTTGTTCATCGGTTCCGGCAGCCTCAGTGGGCCTTAGTGTTTTTTGATTAGCCAGACTGAGCAATAGGTTGCGCAACGATAAGATGAGTTGTAATGCCTGGTCTGCATTAAAATCGATTTCTCTTCCATCTCTGGGTACCTGCTCATCCCAAATGGCAAACTGGGCTTTGGCAGTAGATATCTCTGCAGCAAAAGCCTCTACGATGGTGTCGGCTGTTCTGCGATTGATCCCAGTCGCCAGCGCTGCGACCTTTTTTTTAAGGTCATCGTATGCATCGTTAAAGAATGTTTGGTATGCCTTGATGAGCTCTATGCCATCCAGCGATTGGCCGCAATAAGGGCAGTTGTTGTCGTGCTCCAATTGTTGTCCTTGGCTTATCCAGTTCTCTGCATTGGCGTTTTCTATATGCCTAACGTGCTCGTTAACGACCCTTTCTGCATCTTCATGTATGTCTTTTAGCGCCGTTCCGAGGATCTCAAACAAAGAGTCCAGGTTCAGGCTAGGTAGCGGTATTGGGCTGGGTACGATGCGTCTCTTTATAGCAGTAGCACTGGTTGCTGCATCGAGCCTTCTCCGCAGATCCGTAAGAGCAGTTTCTGGGTTATCTACTGACTTGATTTTTTTGAACTGCTCTAACGGAACTCCGGCGTGATGCCCACTAAGTTCTCTCTCAATGCTGCGAACTTGGTTGATCGTGTCTTGCGCCTGTGTTTTCGCCCTGTCCAATTTCAGTTGTGCGTCAACCGCTTCTTCTCCTAAAGCAAATTCAAGTAGGTTTTTGCGGTGGTTTGTGTTGACCGTGCCTCCTGAGTGCACATTTCTTTCGATAAAATCGACGTCGAACACTAAGATCTCTTGTCTTCTCTCGGACCATGTTCCTGATTCGAGTTTTACTTTGTGACCACTGTCGAATTGAAGTTCAACTTCAGGGGACGCATTGCTATCAATGGTGGATCGTGAAGTTACTATCCCAGGGTCGCCAATGCTCACCGATCTGAAAATCCCTGCGAGAGTTGATTTCCCTCGACCATTTTCAGCATAGATAAGAGTTCCTTTTTTGAGACTGTGACGACGACCGTTAGCATCATGTAGTAGGCCAATTCCTTGTACTTTGAGTATCCGTCCGAGCATTACCTAATCCCTTGATTTGCAGCATTGATTTACCCGGTAACCTGTAGCAAGAGTTGATCCCAATAACAAGCTTAGTCATTCGTAATTTCGTTGTTTGATTGGGCTAATTGTTATTTTGCTGCAGTTCAGCTAATTGGAATCAATGAATTATTAAACCTATACCACCTCTGTGAACCAGGCATGGATCGCCGCCAAGGTTCCGCCTGCTCAAGTACCTGACGCATCCCTGAATAGAAGGGGCGCTGGAGCAGGTCGTCTTACCACCGCTTAAAGACAAAAAGCCCATAGAAGCCCGCCGGAGCCTGATCGTTCTGGCGGGCTTTTTTGTGTCTGGACAAAAAGATGGTGGAATTGAAAGTGAAATTCACCACGCCCCAGCGGCCAGCGCTTCGGCTGGTCTCTACCAAGGGCCTGCCCCGGGAAGAGTGGCATCTTGAGCAGTTCCGCAGCGACCGCTTTGGGCCTGAATCCGTACCAGTTGTAGCTAGAGCTTTGGGTGATCAAGACCAGTCGTGACCAGTCTCTGCCGAAGCCGAACCTCGATGACCAGAGCTCCTCTATGTGCTGGTAAATAGTGGAAAATCCAGACCAGGGTCTTTATCGAGAGGTCTGAAACTATACCTGCCTATTTGACATGCGACCGGAAAAGTCATTGAATGAGTAAAGTTAGCTACACCTTTTAAAGTCGCCCGGTGGGTTGGGAGTGCCAGTACTTCTGGTGGGGTGTATCTAGCATGGACACAACCCAATTACAGCTAAGTTGACTTCACAGCGTTCTGCGCAGCCTGTGCTCCGGCACCTTCATGATCAGTATCTCTGGAGGGTGTGTTGTCAGCTTTTTCTTGTACGAACCAGTGAGAGCAAATATGACTTCTTCTCAGCACAAGCCCCCCCTGAAAAAATCCGTGGACAACCGTTCCAGGCAGCTCAATCCGTGTGATCCGGCTTTCTTCAAATCTCGTGGTTTTTCCGATGAGAAAGCTGATAGGCACGCCTCTTTATCTCGAATTGCTCCCATCAAATTCTGAGATCCTGACTTAAGGGCAATGGCCTCGTGGTGGCTAGCTATCACGAGGACTCTCCCTAAAGTCGGCGGCTTATTGCCGTATGGATTTAACCTTCTGATAGTCAGGCATTCGAGCTTTATCCGGTTTGGTTTGAATAGCCGTTTTTTTTGGAAAAAATCATGACTGCAAAAATTTTGATTACAGGTTCTTCCGGGCTTGTTGGCACATCCCTGATTCACCGTTTTCTCGGACAGGACGTAGAAGTTCGGAAGTTTGATTTAAATGAGAAAAACCAGTTTAAAGGAGATGTTCGAGATCCACGTAAGGTCCGCCAGGCAGTAGAAGGCTGCGACGGAATTATCCATCTCGCGGCAGTGTCGCGGGTGATTTGGGGGCAGCAAGATCCTGATCTTTGCTGGGCTACCAATGTTGGCGGGCTCAACAATTTACTCGAAGCAATTGAAGACATGGAGCGTAAGCCATGGGTGGTTTTTGCCAGCAGTAGGGAGGTTTACGGTGAGCCGAATGTCCTGCCTGTGGACGAAACCTGTGCCTTACGTCCGGTCAATGTTTATGGTCGCTCCAAGGTCGAAGGAGAGCGCCTGATCGAAGTTGCCAGGGCGGCGGGTTTAAGAGCCAGTATCGTTCGTCTCTCCAACGTTTACGGTTCTACAGCCGACCATGCAGATCGAGTTATTCCAGCATTTGCCAAGGCTGCTGCTACAGGCGATACGCTCCACCTTGAGGGTGCGAGTAACACCTTTGACTTTACCCACATAGAGGACGTTTCACGGGGTATTTTAACGCTATCGAAGCGCTTGATCGACGGGGGTGAGGCGCCGCCACCCATTCATTTTGTAGGTGGTGTTCCTACGACTCTCGGTGAACTTGCCGAATTGGCGATCGAGCTCGCTGGCAGCCAATCAGAGATTGCACATGCGGCTCCGAGGAATTTTGATGTTGCCCAGTTTTTTGGTAACCGCTCGAGAGCGGCGGAATTGTTGAACTGGACTCCCGAGGTCAGTCTTCGTGAGGGGCTTGCACGGCTCATAAACGCCTATCGCAAAGAATGTACTGGCTCAAAGCAGGAGATCGCATCCTAATGAAAATAGTCAAAGTCATCCATGGCTATCCCATGCGCTATAACGCCGGTTCAGAAGTCTATAGCCAGACACTTTGTCATGGGCTTGCTGAACGTCACGAAGTACATGTCTTCACCCGGGAAGAAGATTCTTTTGCGCCTGACTTCCGGCTGCGGACAGAACGGGACCCTGATGACCCCAGGATTACCATCCACCTCGTAAACAACCCGCGACTGAAGGATCGCTACCGGGCCACGGGTATTGACCAGCGCTTTGCAGAGGTACTGGATAAGGTTCAGCCCGATTTGGTTCATGTGGGGCACCTTAATCATCTCTCCACCTCTTTACTACGCGAGGCTGCCCTACGGGATATCCCTATTGTCTATACGCTCCACGATTACTGGGTCATGTGCCCCCGTGGACAATTTATGCAAACCTCGCCTAAAGACCCAACCGATCTTTGGGCCGCTTGTGACGGCCAAGAAGACCGTAAATGCGCTGAACGCTGTTATTCCCGCTATTTCAGTGGTGCACCGGATGAATATGAGGCGGATGTCGCTTACTGGTCTGATTGGGTAGGTCGGCGTATGCGGCATGTCGGTGAAATGACCGAACTGGTTGATCTCTTTGTGGCACCCGCCCGCTACCTGAGTAACCGTTATCGCGAGGACTTTGGCTTACCTCAGGGCAAGCTGGTTTACCTGGATTACGGCTTTGACCGGGTCCGAATGGCCGGTAGGGAAAGACCGTCCGGAGAGCCTTTTACTTTTGGCTACATCGGCACACAAATTCCCGCGAAAGGAATTCATGACCTGATTCGTGCATTTGGCCGCCTTGAAGGTAGTGCAATGCTGAAAATCTGGGGGAAGCCGCGAGGGCAGGATACTGAAGCGCTGAAGGGGATGATCGCTGCACTACCGGAAGGACTGAGCGAACGTGTTGAGTGGTGCCCCGAGTATAGGAATCAGCACCTGGTACCAGATGTGTTCAATCGCTGTGATGCCATCGTCGTGCCTTCCGTATGGGTGGAGAATTCCCCACTGGTTATTCATGAGGCGCAGCAGGCTCGTGTGCCGGTAATTACGGCGAATGCTGGTGGTATGGCCGAATATGTAGAGCATGAAGTCAATGGGCTTCTCTTCGAACATCGGTCCTTCACGGCTTTATCGGATCAGATGCAACGTCTTCTTGATGACCCGGATTTGGCTAGAAAACTGGGTGATCGAGGTTATCTGGTCAGCGACACGGGGGATATCCCTGACATCGGAGCTCATGTTGAGGAAATAGAGAAACTTTATGAGCAGGTTTTACGGCGGCGTGACAGTACACGCGTTCAGCATAATCCTGGGACTTGGCGCATTACCTTTGATACCAATCCCGACACCTGCAACATGAAATGCATCATGTGTGAGGATCATTCGCCGCACAGTCAGACACAAAGCCAGCGTAGAAAAGAAGGCCGGCTACGGCGCCTCATGCCCTTTGAGATGATCGAAAAGGTCATCGCTGATGCAGCTCCCAATGGGCTGCAGGAAATTATCCCTTCAACAATGGGCGAGCCGCTTCTATATAAACAGTTTGAAGGCATCCTGGAGCTCTGTGAACGCTATGGAGTCAAACTCAATTTAACCACCAATGGGACCTTTCCTCGACTTGGTGCTCAGGCTTGGGCCGAAAAGATTGTGCCAGTCACTTCGGACGTCAAATTCTCCTGGAATGGGGCCACCAAAGAAACCCATGAGAGGATCATGCTGGGCGCCCGATGGGAGACAGTACTTGAGAATTTGCGCACCTTTATTTCCGTTCGTGACGCACAGGCCCGTGACGGTGGAAATCGTTGTCGAGTTACCCTGCAATTAACCTTTCTGGAAGCCAATGTGGCAGAACTAGCAGACATCGTTCGGCTCGCCATAGAGTGCGGTGTGGACAGAGTAAAAGGGCACCACCTTTGGGCACACTTTAAAGAAATTGATAATCAATCCATGCGGCGTAACCGGGAGTCGATACTGCGCTGGAATGAAGCCGTTATCGAAGCACGGGCTGCAGCTTCAGCAGCCACATTGCCTAATGGGCGTTATATTTTGCTTGAGAACATCTTTTTATTGGACGAAACGGCAACTGAAAATCTCGCTCCTGAGGGGGCCTGTCCTTTTCTGGGACAGGAAGCCTGGATCAGCGCTCAGGGGCGCTTCAATCCCTGCTGTGCGCCTGATCAGCAGCGCAAAACACTCGGTGACTTTGGCAACCTGAACGAAAAGCGCTTTATGGAGATCTGGAATGGTAAAGCCTATCGTGAACTAGCTACGACTTACCGTAATCGGAGCCTATGCCGTGGTTGTAATATGCGGAAGCCGGCTGGGGGTGGTGCATGACTTATCCCAATCATAACGCCCGAGGCATCCGTGCTTCATTTCAAACTGATGGCTTTGTTTGTGATCCTGGTGTGTTATTAAGTCGACAAATTCATGACTTGCTAACAATGGCCGAATCAGGCATTGCCGATGCATCGAAGGCTAACCAGCTTCCATTAGAAAAAATGAAAAGCCTTGCTTCTGCGTGGGGAATCAATAGCACTTTTGTAAAGGCTATGGTGACGGCGGTCATGCCGCAACTCAAAGCAGTGGCAAGCAATGTGGCAGAGGTTCACCCAGAGCCTGTTGATGCCACTCTTTTTATAAAATCTCCTTGGGCAAGAAGTGCAACCCATGCTCATCAGGATATTGCGTACAGGTGGAATCGAGAGCCGGAAGCTCGCTATGGCTTGACCACCTGGCTGGCACTTGATGATATTTCTGTGGAAAAAGGAGGGGTACTTTCGTTTCTACCTGGATCGCACTACAAAAAGATCAGTGTGCGCCAGGACTTTCTCGCGTCTGACTTTCGTGATCACGCAACAATCGATGAATGGGCGGAGTGCGCAATTCCTGTTCCTGTCACAGCTGGAGATGTGGTGATTTTTGATGCACAAACCTGGCATGCAGCAGATGCATTTATGGGGCAGGGTGCTCGTCGTGTGCTGGCAGTCCGTTGGTCTTATGCAGACCAATACGAGAGAAGAATTGAGATTCCTGTTCCCCGAGTTGATTCCGAATGCTTTGGAATAGACACATCGGGGGAGCTATTACTCGATGCTTTTTTTCGTGCTTACCCCACATTACCAATCTTCGAGCAATCAGATACGTTAGCAGAAAAAATCGAGGCAATGCTTGATTGGTGTAGTTCCAATAATGAGCCTGTATGCTCCCTTGCCCAACAAGTGCTAGAAGACCTCGTCAAGGCGTTAAAAATTGAGTCAACTCATGGTGCTCGCTCTAATCCGGATCTTTGGTTGGGTGTAAGAGATCGGGTTATTCCAGCCCTCAGTGCCAGGTTCGAAAAGAGGAGGAGTTCGCATGAGTGATTGGCGCAACTTACGTCCTGCGGCCTGCAAAACTCATCATATTAATCCTGAAGGACAGCCCGCCTATAGAGAACGGTTTGATGAAGTGTTGGCTTTCCATCCGCCAGGCTTAGCGCCTGTTCTGCGTGACTTGGCGGCATGGCACATCAACCCTGAAGGCACGGCGGTCTATTCTCGCCGCTTTTTAAAAACCTTTGGATTCTATGGTGGAATTGCCGCCGTTTATGATGAGCCTGGGTGGTACCACATTGATGCGTCTGCTGAGGAGATCTATTCACAGCGGTATGCATGGTGTGGCAATTTTCAGGAAACGCGATGCACGGTGCGTCAACACGATGGTTTGTACTGCCACATTGATGAGCTAGGTGCTGAAGTATCTGATACTCACTGGCGCTATGCCGGTGACTATCGTGATGGACTTGCGGTTGTGCAGGCAGAGGATGGTAAATCAACGCATGTGGATTTACAGGGTCATCCCGCTCATGGTCACTGGTTTCTTGATCTGGATGTTTACCACAAAGGCTTTGCGCGGGCCCGTGACGACGCAGGATGGATGCACATCGACAGCAACGGGGCTGCAGTCTATAGAAACCGCTTTGCTGCAGTTGAGCCCTTCTATAACGGGCAGGCACGGGTTGAGCGTTTTGATGGTGGGCTGGAGATAATTTCAGAAGCAGGAAAAACGCTAATTACGTTGCGCCCCCCACGCCAGTCAGAATTCGCGGCATTGTCTGGCGATATGGTGGGATTCTGGAAAACGCAGACGTTAGCTACTGCCATTGAACTGGGTATCCCTGAAGTACTCCCGCTCCAGGAGGCCGGTATTGCTGAGCAATGTGGCCTCTCCTCCCAGGCCACTCACCGGCTCATGCGTGCACTTGAAGAACTGCATATAGCTTATCACGCGGATAAAAGCTGGCACCTCACAGCGCGCGGCGAATTTCTACGGGGTGATCATCGGATGACGTTGGCCGATGCAGCCCTTGAATACGCTGGCCCATTGTCTGCTATGTGGTCTTCACTGACGCAAGCCCTGCGTATTGATGGGGATTGGAAAGCACCTGATGTCTTCGGCGAAGTGGCTCAGAGTGCACAGCGTGTGGCATCACACCATCGCATGCTGCGAAGTTATGCCCGTCATGATTACCCCGCTGTCTCAAGAAGTCTGGGGCTTCGTGGTGATGAACATATCCTCGATGCGGGTGGAGGCCTGGGTACGCTGGCCAACTTTATGCTGGATGCGCACCCGGAAATAAAGGTAACGGTCCTGGACCGAAGTGAAGTCATTGCGCAGGGCAGTCATGAACAACCCGAGCGTGATGGGCTTAAGTGGAAAGGAGTGGACCTTTTTAAGCCATGGGGCGTGGAGGCTGACGGTGTGATTTTGTCCCGGGTTCTCCATGACTGGAATGATGCCGATGCCATACAGATTCTGAGCCATGCCAGGGGGTCATTGTCAGCGGGTGGCCGTTTATTTGTGGTGGAAATGCTGTTGCCTGAAGAGGGCGGATCGGGAGGCCTTTGTGACTTGCACTTGTTGATGGCGACAGGGGGAGAGGAGCGAACGGCAAGCCAGTACCAGAAGCTTCTTGAAGCATCCGGCTTTGAGTTTCTCCAGGTTAAGAATCTGGCAGCGTTGCCTTCGGTATTGGTGGGGATAGCCAAATGATCAAGTTAGCATATCAACATTACTCCGTTACCGCCGATCTGCTTGGAAAAGTGCCCTCTGATCGACCTGTCGTGGTACTGCTTCGGCATTCGATTCGGGACGAACTGCCGCCGGACGGTATTGGCTATATGCTTCCGATTACCGAAGAGGGGAAGCAGCAGGGGTCAAAACTTGGTCAAATATTGGGCGATCGCTTAAAGACGTTGCACAGTAGTCCGCTCGCGCGATGTGTACAAACAGCTGAGGCCCTCAATAAGGGCGCTGGGTTGGAGCTACCCATCACCGAAGACCGATTGCTTGGCGATCCCGGGGTATTTGTTATTGATGGCGAATTAGCCTGGTCTAACTGGGAGCGGCTTGGGTCTAAAGGGGTCATGCGACACTTGATCACGGAGAATGATGCTCTCCCTGGTATGGCGCGACCCGGTGAGGCGGCTCATCGCTTGGTGAGTCATATGCTGGCAGCCTCAGAGAATCGGCGGGGGATGCATGTTTTCGTCACGCACGACTCTTTGGTGATGGCCACCGCAGCACGTTTACTGGGGGAGCCGCTGGATCAGGGGGCTTACCCGGACTACCTTGAAGGCGTTTTTTTCTGGCAGGGCGATGGTGGTATCCATACGGCATACAGAAGTTGGTTCTCTGTTAGAGCGCCGACTCTAGCTGGCCTGTAACACGGTAACTATTACCGGAACTGCACCGCACCGAGCTGGCAGCCCGGGCCAGGCCGACCTCTTGTTCACGCAGAAGGTTGGCTTCGCAAGCAGTACTCTGGCCAATAAGGAAGGATCTGATTATACGATCCTAAAACTTTTCAAACCTATATCACCTCTGTGAACCAGGGCACTGATAGTGCCCTCCCTCCCAATTCACAGAGGAATTTTCCAATGTATGAAAAATGCCCCAGCTGCCTGTCCGTTCGGATCGGTAAGAATAACTACGGCAAGAAAACCGCCGGGGTGGTCGGTGCGTCCGCAGGCGCTTATGGCGGGTTTATTGCTGCGACAGCCGGTGCTCGAGCAGGTGCCACGCTGGGTATAGTTGCCGGACCCATGGGTGCAACGGTGGGCGGTATCGGTGGTGCCGTTATCGGTGCACTGCTGGGTGGCGCCACCGGCGCTTCCGCTGGCGTAATTCTGGGCGATGTCCTGGATGAGCGTGTGCTCGACAACTACTGCTGCCTTGATTGCGGTTATTCCTTCAGTGTTGACCCTGACTCCCCAGACGACATTCGTTAATTCCCCTCGCGCACTTCAAAGGAGAACAATCATGGCTCACCTTATCGAGCAAATGGCCTACGTTGGCCAAACCCCGTGGCATGGCTTGGGGAACGAACTGACTTCGGATCAACCCCTGGAAGTCTGGGCAAAGCAAGCCGGTCTAGACTGGCAGATCCAGGAAAGCCCGGTTCGCTACGTCACCAATTCCGGTGGCACCCTGGGCGAGATTCT
>Ga0136590_1001091_pt1 | contig 11758 bp, 12 predicted proteins | sample AntRauMFilla3765_FD_104934 | JGI IMG/M metagenome (GOLD analysis project Ga0136590, IMG submission 104934) | Saline lake microbial communities from Rauer Islands, Antarctica - Metagenome Filla 3 #765 | ecosystem: Environmental > Aquatic > Non-marine Saline and Alkaline > Saline | place... | reverse complement strand
GCCTGGCCGCGACCGCATCAATTGGTAAAAGCTGATCCCATGAGTATTCGTCAACTGGAACCCGGCCCCACAAAACGCAAGGGAGAATTTATCATCGGTTTTGCTGAAGATTTACTTTCGGGTGAACGTGATTTAAATCATTTAGAAACGTGTCAGCCCGAGGTGTTTTATAATACCATCCAAAAGGTGCGGGGCGTGGGGCCAACTTCTGCCCAGCAGCTGATGCTGTTTCGTGAGCGCACGGATGCGATATTTCCCAGCAATAAAACCAAAGGCAAAGAAAAAGGGCTGCGTAAGTGGATTATTTTAAATTATGGGGGTGATCCGGATTCCATCAGCGAGAAAGAATTCAAGCAATTAATTGAAAATTGGCACGGCTATGAAGCGGCCGCACTGGAATACTTGTTTGTAAACTGGGTGATGAGCGAAAAGGAAAAGAAGCGAAAAAAAGACTGAGCCGAGCGCAATCATTTAGCAGAGTACAGTCCTGAAAAATAATGTTATTTGCGAAACGCGTATCTCTGCCCATGTGTTTGAAGTGTATTACCAATTCAACACAAATACGCACAATTAAACACTATTTATTATGGGAAATGTAGACAATAATCGTATTAACACTTTTATTACCGATCTGCTTTCAGTAGAGAAACACACGTTGAAGGCGGTGAAAAAACAGAAAGACACCGATAAGGTTAAAGCCGACAGCGAAGCTTTTGAAATGCTCCAGCAAATGGAAAAAACGCTGACAGCTCAGGTTAATCACTTGCAGGAAGCTGCCAAAAAGTATGGCGACGAATCATCCGAATCATTGAAAAGCAAGTTGACCGGATTCCTCGGGACCATAGCGGGGCTTGTTGACAGTGCACGGAAGGACCCCATTTCAAAAATGATGCGCGATAATTATACGGCTGTCGCCATGATTACAGCAGGCAACACCATGCTGAAGTCTACCGCTCTTGCGGTTGATGATGAAGAATTGCAGCACACCGCCGGCAATCATCTAAAAGAGCTGGCACAGCTGACTACTGAAATAAGCCGCGTGCTTCCGCTGGTTGTTGTACGGGAACTCGTCGATGACCCGAAAGAGGCGGATCGCATCGGTAAAATGGCCGTCGAAAAGACCCAAAAAGCCTGGAATGCCGAAAACGTGAATAAAGGAAAAGAAATCGTTTAATCTTCCGTTATTTTTTTAAATCTCTTACCCCGGTTTCAATCCGGGGTTTTTTTATGCATTTAATTTATGACCGGGCAAGGTTGCAAGACGCTGGCCCTCAAATGTAAACTCGCTCATTGAATGATGAGCAAAAAAGAAAAAAACGAAACAAAAATAAGATCACTCCGTTTTATCTATCTTAACAGAATCATACATCTATATTCGTTCACTTTTACTGGATCTCGCACATGAGAAATTTATACAAAGCACTCGGTTTAGGAATATTATTATTTAGCACCATAAACAGCAGCGGATTCGCCCAAGATCAAATGACGGCCCGGGAACAATATGAGGAAGAACTAAACACCCTGAAGCAAAACCTGGCACAGCAGGGACACCATATTAATAATCTGTTCAACGATCAGCGGTTTGAAGTTTATGGCGACATCGGCAACCGTTTTCGCAATTCAGCCGAGCGCACGACCCCAACGCTAAATGAATACAAGAAAATATTAGATTTTGATACAAAAATGAATAAAGGCGTTGAATTTTTACATACGCATGAAGAACAACTCAAAAAAGCTGAACAGGAATATGGCATTTCCCGACATTTAATTACGGCTATCATCGGAATTGAATCACAATACGGGCAAGTGCTCGGCAGCTACAATCCATTCAATGTGTACGTATCAATGATTGCGGTGGACTATCGCGCCGATTTTGCAAGCGCTCAGCTTAAAGAGTTGCTGGAGTTTACCGAACGCAAAGGTATTGATGTCTTTACGCTAAAATCCAGTTATGCAGGGGCTATGTCGCCGGCGCAGTTCATCCCCTACTCGGTTAACAAATGGTGGGTGGGCGATGATATTTTTGACATGAATAACAGCATTATGTCGGTAGGGAATTACCTGGCCTATTTTAAAGAGCGGACCAATAGCTTACGAACTACCGTATTACGCTATAACCCCAGTGATTTGTATGCAGATACGATTCTCGATTTGGCAGATGCGATTGAGGAGGCAGAAACTAACAAGGATTAGCCTTCCTATAGAAAGCTATTACACAAAGTCCCACAGAGGAAGCACAAAGGTGCACAAAGAAAACTCTATCCAATCTGTTATAATCAGTGCAAATCTGTGGCAAAGGGTGAATAAGCTATAAAAATTAAGATCCCTCGACTCCACTACGCTGCGCTCGGGATGACAGGCAATAAAAAAAGCCCCGCTTCTCTATCGAGAAACGAGGCTTTAAAATTTTGGACTGTTTAGAACAGCCGGTATTCAAAGCGGATGATTTTACATCATGCCGCCCATACCGCCCATTCCTCCAGGCATTCCGCCGCCCATTCCGCCGGGCATTCCACCGCCGCCGGCTGGTCCGTCGTCATCATCATCATCGCCTTTAGAAGGCTTGTCCGAGATAATGGCTTCGGTTGTTAGCATAAGTGCTGCAACAGAAGCGGCATTTTCAAGTGCCATGCGCGTTACTTTGGTAGGATCAATTACACCTGCTTCAATCAGGTCTTCATACTTTTCAGTACGAGCGTTGTATCCGAAGGCGTCTTCGCCTTCTTTCACTTTCTGTACAACGATAGATCCTTCCGCACCGGCATTATTGGCAATGCATCGCATGGGCTCCTCAAGCGCACGTCTGATAATGCTGAACCCAACGGCCTGATCCGGCGTTTCGCCTTCAAGGTTGTCGAGGGCTCGCTGTGCACGTACAAGCGCTACACCGCCGCCGGCTACAATACCTTCTTCAACGGCTGCACGGGTAGCGTGCAATGCATCTTCAACGCGGGCTTTCTTCTCTTTCATTTCAACTTCAGAAGCTGCGCCGATATTCAGTACAGCAACGCCGCCGCTAAGCTTGGCAAGGCGCTCCTGCATTTTTTCGCGATCATAATCAGAGGTACTGTTTTCAATCTGCCCTTTAATTTGATTAACGCGCGCCTGAATGTCGTTATCTTTACCTTGGCCGCCTACAATCGTGGTAGCATCTTTTGTAATGTTTACACGATCAACGGTGCCCAAGAAATCAAGCGTTGCATTTTCAAGCTGGTATCCGCGCTCTTCAGAGATCACGGTGCCGCCAGTAAGAATGGCAAGGTCTTCAAGCATCTGCTTGCGACGATCACCAAAACCGGGTGCCTTAACAGCAGCGATTTTCAGCGAACCGCGCAACTTGTTAACAACCAGTGTTGCCAGTGCTTCGCCTTCAATATCTTCAGCGATGATAAGCAGCGGCTTACCGGTTTGAATGACTTTCTCCAGAATAGGCAGCAGATCTTTCATGTTGCTGATCTTACTGTCAAATATCAGGATATAGGGATCTTCCATTTCAGCGACCATCGCTTCTGAATCGGTCACAAAATATGGAGAAAGGTATCCGCGGTCGAACTGCATACCTTCAACCGTTTCAAGAAATGTTTCGGTGCCTTTGGCTTCTTCAACCGTAATAACACCGTCTTTACCCACCTTTTCCATGGCATCAGCAATATTCTTGCCAATTTCCTCATCACCATTGGCAGAAATTGTTCCTACCTGGTTGATGCTTTCGAGGCTGTCTCCAACCGGGTTGCTCATGTTTTTCAGTTCAGCAACAATGGCTTTCACCGCGATATCAATACCACGCTTCAGTTCCATTGGGTTGGCACCGGCTGTTACATTTTTCAGTCCGGTTTGAATGATTGACTGAGCTAAAACGGTTGCAGTCGTTGTTCCGTCACCGGCGTTGTCGCTGGTTTTAGAAGCAACTTCCTTCACCATCTGTGCGCCCATATTTTCGCGCTTATTCGATAGCTCAATTTCTTTGGCTACCGTAACACCGTCTTTCGTAACGGTTGGTGCGCCAAAAGATTTATCAATTACTACGTTACGACCGCGAGGGCCAAGGGTAACTTTGACAGCATTTGCAAGCTTGTCAACACCTTTCTTAAGGGCATCGCGGGCTTCCATATCATAATGAACTAATTTTGCCATAGCTCTAATCTTATTTTAAGTTAATAGTTATTTTTATTTAAAAATCTACGCATGCTTAGGATACAATTCCGAGAATATCGCTCTCACGCATGATTAAATACTCTTCGCCGTCCAGCGTAATCTCAGTACCGGAATACTTTCCATAAAGAACTTTGTCGCCGTTCTTTACAGACATGTCAATCTTGGTTCCGTTTTCAACCTTACCGGGTCCTGCAGCAACCACTTGTCCTTCCTGTGGTTTTTCTTGTGCAGTATCTGGAATAATGATTCCGGACTTTGTTTTATCTTCGGCTGGCTCCGGCTGAACCAACACGCGATCACTCAATGGTTTGATGTTTGTATTAGCCATAAGTTTGAATCCTGTTTAGGTTAATAGTTAAATTTTAAGTTTAAATTGATCTCAAAATACTGTCTGTTAAATAATAATTCCTTCTTCATTTAATATATTATGTTGTGCAAGTACCGTACCAAAGTTCACTGGAGGGGTAATTTTCTTTGATTAAGAAATAATTTCGGGAGAAATGGTTAACTGGGAGAAATCCGTACAGCAATTCGCCGAATTTTCAGGTCAAAATGCCATCTTCTGCAAGGCGGGCTGTCAACTTTTCATAAATATCGGGTGTCCATGCTTCGGCACGTTTATCAAAATCAAATCCTTCGGGTTGATGTTTTTTATCAACCACCGGCTTTAAGGAATTACTGAGCTTTTTTCGGCGCTGGTTGAAGGCCGTGCGTACCACCGTTTTTAGATGCGCATCACTGCAACGCAGTTTCTCCTTATCAAAATTCAGCCGCACCATGGCACTTTCCACATTGGGCGGCGGGTTGAAGCAATGGCGCGATACCGGAAATAAAATTTCTGGCGAACTCATAAGCTGCGTTTGCACACTTAATATTCCATAATCTTTGGTGCTGATGGCGGCCACTAACCGCTCGGCCACTTCTTTTTGCATCATCAGTGTGGCATCAGCAAAAAGAGGACGTGCCTCCAACAATGAGAACAAAATTTGACTGGTGATATAATATGGCAGGTTCCCGACTACGTGGGTCTGTTCTTTGCCTATGGAAAGTTTGCGCCAGTCAACCTCCAGTACATTTTGGTGATGCACCGGCAGCTTCGGATATTTATCTTCCAATACTTCAATAGCTCGCTGGTCTAATTCTACGCCATGTACATCATCAAAACGTTCTAATAATGCTTCTGTCAGCGCGCCCGTACCCGGCCCGATCTCAATCACCCGGTGTCCTGGTTTTGCCGGAATAGAATCCGCAATTTTGTTGATAATATTCTGGTCGGTCAAAAAATGCTGCCCGAGACTTTTTTTGGGACGAATGCTCATTTCAAATATTAATTTTGATCCTTATAGTAAATTATTTACTTCGAACATGAAATCATCACAGCAAGAAGTAAAAAGTAAGGAAACTACTTATTTTCTTCTCACTTCTTGCTTTTCACTTCTCCCTTGTCCTTTTTGCTTCACAATGCATATTCGATTAACTTCATTAAATAATCAGCTTAACCGTTGTCCCGGAGTCTTATGGAAATCAACCCGCTTGAAACTGAACATATTGGAATTAAAACGCTGGAAAAGCGGCTTATCAAATCAGAATCCAATCGATCGCTTAAGATAGGTTTGCCCAAAGAGATTTCCAATGATGAATGTCGCCTTTCACTCACACCGGGGGGCGTTTCGGTGCTTATTGCCAACGGGCACGAGGTTTACATTGAACAAGACGCCGGCGAACAGGCCAACTTTCCCGATCATGAATATGCCGATGCCGGAGCTGAGATAAGTCTTTCAGCCAGCGATTTATACGGAAAGTCGGAAATGATTTTAAAAGTGGCTCCGCCGGCCAAAGAAGAGCTCGACCTGCTTGATGACGGCCATCTGCTTTTCTCGGCACTGCATATGGGCAACGCTACCGAAGAATTCATGAATGTACTGATTGATAATTGCATTGCCGCTATCGGCTATGAATTTATTCAGGGTGATGATGATGAGTTTCCCGTCGTTCGCATGATGCATGAAATAACCGGCTCGATGTCGGTACAAATTGCCGCTCATTATTTAGAAAAAGGCGGAGACGGAACCGGTATTATGCTGGGCGGAATTTCGGGTATTCCGCCGGCCACGGTCGTGATTTTAGGCGCCGGCATAACGGCTGAATACGCCGCTCGCACCGCCCTCGGCTATGGCGCACAAGTTTTTGTGATGGATGATAATCTGGCCCAGCTGCGCCATCTCGAAAATGCGCTCGATCGCCGCATCATCACCGCAACCGCCAACAGCCAATATATTTCATCGGCCCTGGAACACGCTGATGTGGTGATCGGCGCCTCAATGGTTGAAGGTGAACGTGCCCCGATGCTCGTTACCGAGCCGATGGTGGCCAATATGAAAGCCGGGAGTGTTATCGTTGATACCGTCATTGATCAGGGCGGCTGTATTGCCACAAGTCATGCAACAACCCATTCACAACCCATATTTACCGCGCACGGTGTGATTCACTATTGCGTGCCTAATATTCCATCAAATGTGGCCCGTACTGCTACTTATGCCCTTAATAACGTAATTGTCCCCTATCTTTTAGCCATCGGCAATGCGGGCGGCATCGAAGAATGCCTCTGGAAAAATACCGCTATGCGCAACGGCACCTATGTGTACAAGAAACACCTAACCAAGAAAGCGCTATCAAAAATGTTTGACATCCCCTATCGCGACATTGAAATGCTTATTGCAAGTCAAATCTAATGTTGAATGATTAATTTTTAATGCTGAATTGGTTTCACTAAACATTTACCACTCAACATTTAACATTGTATGTCTAACTCAGAACTAAATACCAGCAACTACAAACGCATTTTCTACATCAACTGCCTGCTTTCGGTACCCTTGATTGTGCTTTTTGCCTGGCCCTATGTGGTTTTTGGATATACCGCCCAAATAATGCCTGTACTATATTATGTGGGAGCACTTATTTTTTCGTTTCCCTTCACCCTCACCATATTGCACGGACACGTGACGTTGGCCCTCGGCTCTGCCCATCGACATCATTATTACATTTGGCTTGAAGAGCACCCGCTCACCTATGGCCTGCTGTTTCGCGCGCTTTTTACAAGCACCCGGTTTCGGCTGGTAATGGTTGCCCTGAGTATCATCATATTTGTAATCGGCTGGCTGATTAGTTGAAGGTTGCACGTTGTGCAGGTTGAAAGTCGCTGGCCCAACGTCACAGGTCAAATGTCGGACAGACATCAGACCATAGACCTTTTTTTCTAATACGCTTTGCCGCCCTTCACCTCTTCTACGGCTTCGGGATTGAGCAAAGTAGAGATATCGCCCATGTCATCGGTTTCACCGGCGGCCACCTTCCGTAGAATGCGGCGCATAATTTTGCCTGATCGCGTTTTGGGCAGATCCGAAACCACCTGAACTTTACCGGCCTTGGCAATGGGGCTTATTTGTTTTGTGATTAAATCGTTGAGCTCTTTCTTAAACGCCTGCAGGTCTTCCACTTCCTCTTCGCAAATACAGAACGCATAAACCCCTTCACCCTTTATATCATGCGGGTAGCCCACCACAGCCGCTTCCACCACCTTGGGGTGATCATCAACGGCATCCTCAATTTCGGCCGTGCCCAACCGGTGGCCGGATACATTCAGCACATCATCTACACGACCGGTAATGCGATAATACCCATCGGCGTCGCGGCGACAGCCATCACCCGTTAAATAATAGCCGGGATAGGTTTCAAAATACGTTTCCATATACCGCTCCTGATTACCCCAGATGCCGCGGGTCATACCCGGCCATGGGTATTTGATGACCAAGTTCCCCTGCGTATCATTTTCCATAATTTCGTTGCCGTCATCATCCATTAAAGCAGGCTTAACACCCGGCAGCGGCAATGTTGCAAAACCCGGCTTAGTAGGCGTGATACCCGGCAGCGGAGAAATCATCATGCCGCCGGTTTCGGTTTGCCACCACGTATCAACAATGGGGCATTCACCGTTTCCAATCTCTTGATCGTACCAATTCCAGGCTTCTTCATTGATGGGTTCACCCACGGTGCCCAGCACTTTGAGCGAGCTTAAATCATAGTCTTTGACATGTTTGATGTCTTCCTTCATAAGCGCACGGATGGCGGTAGGGGCCGTATAAAAATGGGTGACCTCATGCTTTTCTATCACCTTCCAAAACCGCCCCGGATCGGGATACATGGGCGTACTTTCAAAAATAACGCCGGTTACGCCATTCAGCAGCGGACCGTATATAATGTAGGAGTGACCGGTGATCCAGCCCGCATCGGCGGTGCACCAATATACGTCATCGCCCTCCACCGGAAACACATTGCGCATGGTGTAGCTGGTCCAAATCATGTAACCGCCGCAGGTATGTACCTGCCCTTTGGGCTTGCCGGTTGAGCCGGAAGTGTACAATATAAAGAGCGGATCTTCAGCGTCCATGGGCTCGGCTTCATGCTCGGTTGAAGCGCCTTCCATCAGCTCGTGCCACCATTCATCGCGGCCCTCTTCCCATTGAATATCATTCTCTACATGCTTGCATACAATCACGCTCTCAATAGTGGAGCAGTTTTCCAGCGCTTCATCTGAAATTTTCTTTAGCTCTACCAGCTTGGTTCCGCGCTCCAAGCCGTCGTTGGTGATCAGCATTTTGGCATCGCAGTCCTGAATGCGATCGGCCAGTGATTTCGCCGAGAACCCGGCAAATACTATAGAATGAACCGCACCCACGCGCGCGCAAGCCAGTGTAGCAATGGCAACTTCGGGCGTCATAGCCATGTACAAGGCCACGCGGTCGCCTTTTTTGATTCCTTTGGCTTCTAAGACGTTCGCAAACTTGCAGACTTCCGCATGCAGTTCGCGATAGGTTATCGCACGTTTTTCATCATCTGATTCATTGGGCTCATAATAGAATGCCACTTTGTCTCCGTGCTCATCCAAGTGTCTATCGAGGCAATTTTCGGTGATGTTTAAGGTACCGCCTTCGAACCATTTTACATTACCTTCTCGGAGCGTACCACTTTGTACCTGATCCCAAGGCTCATGCCAATCGAACGTTTCGGCAAAATCGCCCCAAAATCCATCGGGATCGTTAATACTTTTTTTGTGTACTTTTTTATATTCATCGAACGATTGAATGGTAAAGGATTTCATAATTTATTCTGTTTCATTCCGGTTTATAATGACCTGCTGCGCTAAATGTATGATACCCTATTTTAAGTAATTGAAATTGATAATCAAGTTTTTTTCTAATAAAAAATTATAGCAATCAGGTGACAGGCAAAATTCATCGCTACGCTTAGCCTCAACTTGATAAATTAGTAACCACAGAGGAATGGAGGCGCGCATAGATAATAAAGTAATTTTTTTCTCTGTGCTCTATACGGAATCCTCTGAGCAACTCTGCCGTTAAAATAATTCATGAATAGTAAAGGTCATCAACAAATAGCCAATTGGTTTAAACAACGCGACTGGCAACCTTTCCCTTATCAAACCGAAACATGGCAGGCGGTATTAAATGGCAAAAACGGCCTGCTCAATGCACCCACCGGCAGCGGCAAAACCTTTGCCCTTTTTATGCCGGCGCTTATACGGTGGATAAACCATCACCCTGAAACCTATAAAGAATTAGCTGATAACGGGCTACAGCTTTTATGGATCACCCCGCTGCGGGCATTGGCCAAAGACCTGGTGCAAGCCATGCAAAAAGTTGTGTATGATCTCTAAATTCCGTGGCAGGTAAAACGGCGTACCAGTGATGTCTCCTCCTATCAAAAGCAGCAGCTTAAAAAACAGATGCCGGAAGTGCTCATCACCACGCCGGAAAGCATGCACATTATGATGGCGCAAGAAGGGTATCCGCGTTATTTTGAACACTTAAATTGCGTGGTGATTGATGAATGGCATGAACTGCTGGGCTCGAAACGCGGTACACAGACTGAGCTGGCGCTTTCACGACTGCGGGGAATGAAAGACGACTTGAAAGTCTGGGGTATTTCGGCCACGATTGGAAATATGCAACAAGCTAAAGAAGTGCTTCTGGGCCCTAAAGATGGTGGAGAAAATACCGTGATGAATGAACAACCCCGAGGCAAGCCATCGGGGTATCAACAATGGGAAGAAGGTATGCAAAACTTGGTTTCTATTTATTATCACCCACCCCTGCACCCCTCCAGAGGGGATCTTAGGAAATTTTTGCATACCTTCTTTTATGAACTTTTCCGACCCAAAGGGTCGGGGAATTGAACCACTAAACTATTAAAGCTAAGGTTGAAAAAAAGCTTGAAGTGCAATCCGTACTGCCGGATGACGTGCAAGAATTTCCGTGGTCGGGACACTTGGGCACGAAACTTCTGCACAAAGTGATTCCGGTTTTAGAGCAAAGCGGCTCCACGCTGGTGTTTTGCAATACGCGATCCCAAACGGAGGTGTGGTTTCAAAAACTGTTGGAAGCAAAACCCGAGTGGGCGGGAAACATGGCGCTGCATCACGGCTCATTGAGCGCAAAAATATGCACCTGGGTCGAAGAATCGCTGCATGAGCGCTTCATGAAAATAGTTGTGTGTACAAGTAGTATTGATTTAGGCGTGGATTTTGCTCCGGTGGAAACGGTGGTCCAGGTCGGCAGCCCCAAAGGCGTAACGCGATTCATGCAGCGCGCCGGTCGCAGCGGTCATCAGCCCGGGGCCACCAGTCGCATCTTTTTCGTGCCCACTAATGCGCTGGAGCTTATCGAAGCCGCCGCGCTCAAAACGGCGGCCCGCACTAAAACCGGTGTCGAAAGTCGCCCCCCGGTGGTCAAACCGTACGATGTGCTCATTCAATACCTTGTTACACTCGGCGTTTCAGATGGCTTTAATCCTGATCAAACTTTCCAGGAGCTCAAACAAACCTTTGCCTATCAAACGCTCAATGAAAAAGAGTGGAACTGGATTCTCAACTTCCTTACCACCGGCGGTGAATCACTCAACCGGTATGATGAATATTCAAAAATGCACGAAGAAGACGGGCGGCTGACCGTCACCAGCAAGAAAATAAAACGCCGCCACCGCATGAGCATCGGCACCATTGCCAGCGACACCATGATGAGCGTAAAATACATGAAAGGCGCGCACCTGGGCAGCATCGAGGAATGGTTTGTCACGCGTCTCTCCAAGGGCGACACCTTCTGGTTTGCCGGGCGAAGCCTTGATGAGCTGGTACGCATCAAAGATATGACGGCTTACGTGCGCCGCGCTAATACCTCTAAAGCCAAAGTGCCCAGCTGGATGGGCGGACGTATGTCGCTGTCCTCCAACATGTCTGCCTTATTGCGCCAAAAACTGCACGAGGCAGTATCCGGCACCGCCACTGATGAAGAACTCCAGAGCATTCAACCAATTTTAGATATCCAGAGTGATTGGTCGGCCCTGCCGGATGATGACGAGCTGCTCATCGACCGTGTACAGCGCATGCAGGTACACAATTAGGCAAGCATGTGTAATTAACCACAGAGGAAACAGAGGAACGCAGAGTAGAAGCGTATTATAAAATTTTTTTGTGTATTCCACACCTAACTCTGTGGTTTATAGTTCAAGATATATTAAACTACAGAGGAAT
>Ga0136590_1001022_pt1 | contig 12284 bp, 10 predicted proteins | sample AntRauMFilla3765_FD_104934 | JGI IMG/M metagenome (GOLD analysis project Ga0136590, IMG submission 104934) | Saline lake microbial communities from Rauer Islands, Antarctica - Metagenome Filla 3 #765 | ecosystem: Environmental > Aquatic > Non-marine Saline and Alkaline > Saline | place... | reverse complement strand
CGCGTACGCCGCGGCCGCGGGCGTCGCGCTCGGCCTCTACATGTGGACGTGGCAGCCCGGCGTCCTCATGGTCGGCTTCACGGGCGTCTTCCTCGCGATCAAGATCACCAGCGACGTGTACCACGGCACCACGCCCGAACCGATCGCCTTCGCGGGTGCGGTGTCGATGGGCGTCGCCGGGCTGATGCAGGTGATCCCGCTCGATAACTTCTCGTTCGGCGTCACCAGCTACTCGCTTACGCAGGTCGTTCTGCCGCTCGGCGTCGCGGTCGGCGCCGTCTTCCTCGCGTGGCTCGCCCGTCAGTGGGAGCACCGAGAGCTTGACGTTGATACCTATCCGCCGGCCGTCGGCGGGCTTATCCTCGCCTCCGCGGGCGTCGTCTGGCTCGCGCTCCCGTCGCTGTGGTCGACGCTCACTAGCAACCTCCTGAACTTCATCGGCTTCAGTGCGAGCGCGTCATTCCAGACAATCGGCGAAGGACAGCCTCCGCTCCAGAACACCGCCTTCTCCGACTTCGTCCTCGGCCAGTACGGCTTCGCGTTCTTCCTCGCGCTCGCCGCGGTCCTCTTCATCCTCGCGCGCCCCCTCTACCGCTCCGACGAGCCCAACCACACGCTCTACATCCCGGCCGCGCTCGCGGTCGTCGGCTCCGTCTACGCGGTCCCGCAACTGTACGGAGCCATCGGCGGCGTCGTCGGCCTCGATTGGCAGGTCGTCGGCCTTGTCATCGCCGCGGCGTTCCTCGTCGGCGCGACGTTCCTCGTCAGGTACGACACCGAGGAGCTCTACTTCGTCGTCTGGGCGGCGTTCATCGGCAGCGCCGCGTTCACGCAGACCCGGTTCAACTACTACCTCGCGGTGATCGTCGCGGTCGGCGCGGCGTACTTCCTACAGGTCGCGCTCGACGCGATCAGCCTCCGGTCGCTCGACGACCTCCGCGACGTCGAAGGGTGGCAGGCGATGGCCGCGATCGCCCTCGTCGTCGTCCTGATCGTCCCGCTGGTCGCGATGGCGACGCCGGTGTGGGCCGCCGGCGCGAACACCGGCCCCGGGGGCGTCACCCAGTGGGACGGGAGCCTCCAGTGGATGAACGACGAGACGCCGACGCCCGGAGAACTCGAGGGCGCGGACAACCCCATGGAGCTGTACGGCACCTACGAGCGCCCGGCCGACGGCGACTTCGACTACCCGGAGGGCGCGTACGGCGTGCAGTCGTGGTGGGACTACGGCCACTGGATCACCACCCGCGCGGAGCGCATCCCGAACGCGAACCCGTTCCAGCAGAACGCGGGCGAAGCGGCCGACTACCTGCTCGCACCCAGCGAGGAGGAGTCCCGTGAGGTCCTCGCCGGCCAGAGCGAGGAGGGCGAGCACACGCGCTACGTGATGGTCGACTGGCAGATGGCATCGCCGAACTCCAAGTTCGGCGCGCCCGTCACGTTCTACTCCGGCAACGAGACGCGCGACGACTTCAATCGGCTCCTCTACCAGGAGACCGAGCAGGGCGGGTTCCGGACGGTGATGCAGGCGAACACGCAGCGCTATCACGAGAGTCAGATGATCCGCCTGTACGAGCACTACGGCAGCGCGGTCGACCCCGATCCGGTCGTCGTCGACTGGGAGACCCGGACGGCGCAGACCCAAGGCGGCGAGCAGGTGGAGATCGACGTCATCCCGAGCGACGCGACGACCACGGTCCGGCGGTTCGACAACATGACCGCGGCGCGCGAGTACGTCGAGGAGGACGGCAGCGCCCAGATCGGCGGCGTCGGCGCTCTGCCGTCCGAGCGCGTCGAGGCCCTCGAGCACCACCGGCTCGTTCACGCCTCTCAGTCCAAGGGCCAGTCGCCCTCGGCGCTCCAGGTGCAGGCCCTCCAGCAGCTCACCCCCGAGGGGACCAGCGTCGAGGACGTCCTCGGTGAGTCCCTCCTCGCGGCGTTCCAGGACGACTACGTGAAGACGTTCGAGCGGGTGCCCGGCGCGACGATCGAGGGCTCGGGCGCCGAGCCCGGCCAAGAGGTGGCGGCGACCGTCGAGATGCGGAAACCCTCCGGCGAGACGTTCGAGTACACCCAGTACGCCGAGGCGGACGAGGACGGGACCTTCGAGTTCACGGTGCCGTACTCGACGACCGGATACGACGAGTTCGGTCCGGAGAACGGCTACACGAACACCAGCGTCCGCGCGACCGGGGCGTACAACGTCACGACGGAGCAGGCGACCGACGACGACCTGTACACCACCCAGCGCGTCGGGCAGGTCGACGTGACCGAGGGCCAGGTCGTCGGCGAGGACGAGACGGCGGCGACGGTCGAGCTCGAAGAGGAAGTCGTCGACTGTCCGAGCGGCGACCCCGAGTGCCCGGTCGACGGGAACGACTCGGACGGCGGCGACGGCTCCGGCAACGAGTCGGCGGCGGTCACACCCGCGACTCCGGTCCTCACGGACGCGACGACCGATGACGTCAGCGCCGTCGAGGGCGCGAGCGCCTAACCGCCGATGGCTGGCCTCCGGGACTGGGCGACCCTCTACTTGAAGGGCGTCGCGATGGGGAGCGCGGACGCGGTCCCCGGCGTCTCCGGCGGCACCATCGCGCTGATCGTCGGCATCTACGAGCGGCTGATCGCGGCCGTGACCGCGATCGACCCCGGGCGGATTCGGCGGGTGCTCGCGGGCGTCCGACCCGCCAACCTCCCCGACGCCCGCGCCGCGTTCCGCGAGGTCGACGGCGCCTTCCTCCTCGTGTTGGGCGCCGGCATCGGGACGGCGGTTATCGTCGTGTTGAGCGGCGTCAACTACCTGCTCGCGATTCGGCCGGTCGCCACCTACGGGTTCTTTTTCGGGCTGATCGCCGCGTCGGCGGCGGTGTTGCTCGGCGGCGTCGACCTCGACACCCGCCGGCGACAGGCGGCGGCGGTCGCCGGCTTCCTGCTCGCGTTTCTCGCGTCGGGATACGCCTCGACCGCGCTCGCCACCTCGCTGCCGGTCGTCTTCCTCGCGGGCGCGGTCGCGGTGAGCGCGATGGTGCTGCCGGGCATCTCCGGATCGCTGCTGTTGGTCGTGCTCGGGCAATACGAGTACATGTCGGGCACCGTGAGCCGGGCGGTCGACGGGCTCGTCGCGTTCCTGACCGGCAACGGGAGCGCGGCGCTGCGCGAGACGCTCCCGACGGTCGCGACGTTCCTCGTCGGCGGCGTCGTCGGGCTGTTCACGATCGCCCACACGGTCCGGTACGCGCTCGACCGCGCCCGGAGCGCGACGCTCGCGTTTCTCGTGAGCCTCGTCGTCGGTGCGCTCCGGGCGCCGCTCCTCGAGGTGTCGATCCGCCTGGCCGAGAGCGGCGAGTCGTGGCGGGCCGCCGCGCCGCGGTTCGCGCTCGCGGCGCTCGTCGGTGCGGCGTTCGTGTTCGTGTTGGACCGCTACTCCGCGGCGATCGAGTACTAACGGCGCCCGGGATTCGTCGACTCTCGCCCGGTGGCTTGAAATCCTCGCTCGCCGAAGCCTCGGAACGATGCGGACGCGTCGAACCGTACTGGCGTCGGGCGCCGCCGGACTGGCCGGCTGCGCCCTTCCCGACCGTCGTGCCGCCGGCGGGGAGCGCGACGGTCTGAACGCCGCCGACGTCGACGCGCGGCTCGGGTTCGTCGGCGACCTCATGCTCGGCCGGAGCGTCAACGAGCGGTGGACCGACGCCGACCCCGCCGGCGTCTGGGGGTCGACGCTGCCGCGCCTCGAAGCGCTCGACGGGCTCGTGGGAAATCTGGAGTGTTGCGTCTCCGATCGGGGCACGCGGTGGCCCGACAAGGTGTACTACTTCCGGTCGGATCCGGCCTTCGCGATCCCGGCGCTCGAGGCCGCCGACACGTCTTTTCTCTCGCTCGCTAACAACCACATCCTCGACTTCGGAGCGCCCGCGCTTCGGGACACGCGGACGCACCTCGGTGACGCCGACATCGCCCGCGCCGGGGCCGGACCCGACCTGGAGACCGCGCTCGCCCCCGCGGTCTTCGAGGCGGGGGATATCACCGTCGCGGCCTTCGGGCTCACCGACCAGTCACCGGCCTTCGCCGCGTCGGCGGACGGTCCGGGAACCGCGTTCGCGACGCTCGATCCGTCCCTCCCCGCGACCCGATCGCTCGTCGGTGGGATCCTCGACGCGGTCGCCGCGCACGATCCCGACCTCGTCGTCGCCTCGCTCCACTGGGGCGCGAACTGGGAGACGGAACCCCGCCGCGTCCACGAGCGGTTCGGCCGGTGGCTCGTGGACCGCGGCGTCGACGTCGTCCACGGCCACAGCGCGCACGTCCTCCAGGGGGTCGAGGTGTACCGGGGGCGGCCGATCGTCTACGACGCGGGCGACTTCGTCGACGACTACGTCTCCTACGTCGACCGAGAGGGCGTCCGCAACAAGCGCAGCGCGCTCTTCGAGCTGATCGTCCGCGACGGCGAGCTCGACGAACTGCTCGTCGAACCGACCGAGATCGTCGACGAGACGGCGACGCTCGCCGACCCTGAGGCCGCCGCGTGGGTGCGCGACACCGTCGCCGAGCGCTCCGCGGCGTTCGGGACCGACGTGGAGCGGAGCGAGGGGCGGCTGACGATCCCGCTGGGCGGGGACTGAACGCGCTCGACGCCGGTCACGACAGCGGTTCGGTCGCGTCTAGTCTCCGGTGGTGCCGTCGCTGTCAGGCGACGAGAGGTCCCGCTGGAACTCGTCGACGACCTCGACGTCGTCGGGAACCTCGTACTCGATTCGGCGCTGTTCACGGCGATCGGCCAACGGTCCGGGATCGGCGGCGACTGACTTCCAGCCCTGCTTGACCCGCACACTCTTCGCCGGCGCCCCCACGGCGATGTGGTGGGCGGGCACGTCCCCGCGGACGATCCCCTTGGCCCCGACCATCGCGTTCTCGCCGACGCGACAGCCCGCTGCCACCATCGCGTCCGAGGCGATCCGGACGTCGTCTTCGAGTTCGGTCAGGTAGATCGAGACGTCGGTCTGGTCGACGACGTCGTGGCCGTGGCTGTGGATCGTCGCGCCGTCGGCGATCGAGACGCGGTCGCCGATCGACAATGCCCCCCTGTCGTCTAAGAGCACGTTCCGGTGGACGACCGTCCGATCGCCCATCTCGATGTTGTGCCCGCACGGGAAGGTGATCCCGCGCTCCAAGAAGAGGTCCTCGCCGGCCTCGGCGAAGAGGTGAGTCGCCAGCATCTGTCGGAACGGGAGCGCGAACGCGAGGTCGTTCGCCGCCGGCGACGCGTCGAACCCGGCCCACAGCCACTTGATCGACTTCGCCTCCCGGAGCGCCGATTCGTCCGTCTCGGCCCACTCGTCCGCCTTCACGAGCACGTTTCGCGGATCGTACCGATCGAGACGGATCCGCTCGACGGGGCGGATCGACTCGCCGGCCCGCCACCGCTCGTAGGCGTCGGCGTCGCCGTGAAGGTCGGCCAGGACTTCCTGTACCACCTCAGCCGTCGGTTCCGGTCCCGCGAGCCGGTCGTCGACGGAATCGACGTAACGGTCGATCCGCGCCCGGACCGCCGGCGGGACGTCGACTGACCGTTTCGTCATGGGGCCTAAATATAATTAATGTCCATTAACTATTTCGGCCAACACGCGCGATACCGTCACCGTTCGGGCTCCCGGCGAGGGTGAAGCCGTCACGAGAGCCGACCGATCGCGTCGACGATCACGTCGACGCCGACGTCGATCGCGTCCTCGTCGACGTCGAAGTACGCCGTGTGGTGGCCCGACGGATTGCTCGCGCCGACGCCGAGGTACGTCGCGGCGCCGCCCCGTTCCTGCACGCGTCGGATGAGGTAGGAGGCGTCCTCGCTGCCGCCGAACTCCTTCTCGATGACCCGGTCGACGCCGTCCGTCGCCGCCGCCGCGGCCTCGACGACGTCGACCACCGCGTCGTCGTTGCGGAACGTCGTGGTCTTCCCGTAGAGGCTCGTCTCGGCGTCGACGTCGTGCATCGTCGCCGCGCCGTCGACGACCTCGCGGGCCCGCCCGAGCATGTACTCGTTGAGGTCGTGGGTCTCGCCGCGCACCTCGACCCGCATCGTCGCCTCCTCGCAGACGACGTTCTGAGCGTTGTCCGCGCTCACCGCTCCCACGTTGACCCGCGTCGCGCCGTCCCCGTGCCGCGCGATCCCGTAGAGGTTCCCGATCGCGGCCGTCGCCGCCTGGAGCGCGTTCCGACCCGCGTGGGGCTCGCCGCCCGCGTGGGCGGGCTCCCCGGAGAACGTGACGTCGACCTTGGCGTTCGACAGCGGGGCGTCGTAGCTCGAGACGACCGTCCCCGTCGGCTCGTCGAGGCCGACGTGGACCGCGAGGAGGCGGTCGACGTCGTCGAGGTGGCCCGATTCGGCCATCGGCTTGCCGCCGCGACCGCCCTCCTCGGCCGACTGGAAGAAGAGCTTCAGCGTCCCGTCGAACCCGCCGTCGGCGAACGCGCGGGCCACGCCGAGTCCGATCGCGGCGTGGGCGTCGTGGCCGCAGGCGTGCATCTCGCCGGGGTGGACGCTCGCGAACCCCTCGCTGGCGGGCCGGTGGTCGTCGTCCATCGCCTCCTGCCGTTCGAGCGCGTCGATGTCGGTCCGCAGCCCCACGGCCGGGCCGTCGCCGAACGTTCGCGTCGCGACGACGCCCGTGATATCGCCCATCGCGTCGAGGTACTCGGCGGGCGCGCCCTCCTCGCGGGCGCGCTCCCGCGCCGCCGCGACCTCGTCGGCTGGGGGCACGCCCATGCGCTCGTCCGTCGCGACGGTGTCCTCGCCGAGGAACACCTCGTAGCCGAGCCTCTCGAGTTCGGCCGCCAACAGTGCGGACGTCCGGAACTCCTTCCAGCCCGCCTCGGCGTGGCGGTGGAGGTCGCGTCGGATTTCGTGCAGCGATCGGCCGTCGAACGACGTCAGCGCGTCCATACCCGCCACGCTCGCGGTCCGTCGCCAAAAATCATCCGTCGAGGCGGGGTCGCCGTCGCATCCGATTCGGCCCCGTTCCCTGCTGGCGTCCAAACTCTATTCCGTCCCAGTCGGCAACGGCGACCGTGACAGCGACCAACCGCGAGTGGGTGCTCGCAGAGCGCCCGACCGGCGAGCCCGACCTGGACTGCTTCGAACTGCGAGAGACCGACGTCCCCGACCCGACGCCGGGCGAACTCCTCGTCCGCACCCGATTCCTCTCGGTGGACCCGTACATGCGCGGCCGGATGCGCGACGCCGAGTCGTACGCGGAGCCGTGGGCCGTCGGTGACGCCCTCAAGGGCGGCGTCGTCGGCGAGGTCGTCGAGAGCGCACACGACGCGTACGACGCGGGCGACCTCGTCACGGGCGAAGGCGCGTGGGCCGACTACGCCACCCTCGACGCCGACGCCGTCGCCCCGGTCGATCCGTCGGTCGCCGCGCCCGAGACCTACCTCGGCGCGCTCGGGATGCCGGGGCGGACCGCGTACTTCGGCCTCCTGGAGGTCGGCGAGCCCAAGCCGGGCGACACGGTCGTCGTCTCCGGCGCCGCGGGCGCGGTCGGCTCGGTCGTCGGCCAGATCGCGAAGCGCGCCGGGTGCCGCGTGGTCGGCTTCGCCGGCTCCGACGAGAAGACGGCGTGGCTCACCGACGACCTCGGCTTCGACGCGGCGATCAACTACAAGACGACCGACGACTACCGCGCCGCGCTCGAGTCGGCCGCGCCCGACGGCGTGGACGTCTACTTCGACAACGTGGGCGGGCCGATCACCGACGCCGTGTTCGCGGCGTTGAACCTCGACGCGCGCGTCGCCGTCTGCGGACAGATCGCCCACTACAACGACGAGGAGGTCCCGACCGGGCCGCGGAAGCTCCCGGGGCTGATTCCGATTCGAGCTCGCGTGCAGGGGCTGCTCGTGAGCGACTTCGCGAGCCGGTTCGGCGAGGCCAGCGAGCGGCTCGGCCGCTGGATCGCGAGCGGCGAGCTGGAGCACCGCGAGACGGTCGTCGACGGCCTGGAGAACGCCCCCGACGCCTTCCTCGGACTGTTCGAGGGGGACAACATCGGCAAGCAGGTGGTGCGAGTGTCGTCGCCCGCGGAGTAACGGGCCGCCTCGTCGCTCGGCCGCGTCCGCTCGCCGGCGTGACTCAGCGGCCTCAGGCGCGTGTATAACTATTACGTGCCGGACGGGATCCCCCACATGACAACTGTCGAATCAAACGGGGTGATCGCGGATCTCTCCTCGTGGACCTGGCTTCACTGGACGGGCGTCCTCCTGTCGCTGGGTATCGCCGGAATTAACCTCTTCATCGGGTACACGGAGGGGCAACCGCAGTTCTTCGCCATCGGGGGAAGCTTTCTCCTCGGCGTCGGGCTGTACCTGAGCCGGCTCTGGAAGCCGATCTTGTACCTGCTCGGGATCCTCCACGTCGCGGTACTGGCCGTCCTCTGGATCCTCGACGGAATGCGGTTTCTGCTGTTCGGTGTCGCTACCGGCGTCCTGAGCGTCGGACTCGCCGTGATCGCGGCGTATCTGTTCTTCGAGGAGGGAAGCGCCACCGCCCGATGATCCGATCGGATACCGCCCACGTCGCGGCTGGGAGCGGGTATCGGCCGGGAGCTCGCTTTCTGTTCGCGTCCGCCGCTGAAAACGTGGTGTCGCAGTTCGAAGAGTGCCTCAGGGACGACACACCCCCGCCGCGAGCGAAGCGTACGCCGGCGGTACTCGATGAGCGAGAACCCGTCGGATTCGTCGGCGCTTAGCCCTCCGTTTATCTTCGGTTCAGTCGTCGGTGGGTCGCTACCGGACGCTAGTCGAGGACGGCAGCCGAATCGTCTCGCGGTCGGTAGTCCAGTTGCTGCATCGTCTCCGTCAGGGTGAGATACCGGTCACCGTTGGCCGATATCCCGTGCGCGATAACCGGCGAGTGCTCGATCGGTTCCCGGGCGGCCGCGCGCAACAGGGCCCGACAGTCCCGGTGACTGAGCCACATCGCGCGAGCGAAGCGACGACGGTCCGCGGACTCCGACTCCATCTCCCGCAACTCCTCGCGTGACATCAGCCATCCGATGCGAACGACGACGACGTCGAGATCGTCCCGATCGGCGTGGTACGAACAGAGTCCTTCGGTAGCGACCTTGGCGACGCCGTAGTAGGAGTCCGGTCGCGGCGGCGTCTCCGTGTCGACGACCGTCGTCGGGTCCTCGACGGTCGACTCGAACGTCGCCGGGTCGTCGCGGTTGTACATCCCGTGGACGTGGGCCGAACTCGCCACGACGACGCGGTCGAGTTCGTTCTCGCGGGCGGCCGCCAACGCGTTCGTCGTGATCCGGAGGTTCGCCTCATCTGCCTCGCTCCACTCCGACTGATCCCCCGTCACCCACGCGAGGTGGACGAGCACGTCGACGCCGTCCAGCGCGTCGACGAAGTCGCCCCTGTCCGTCGCGTCGAGTACCTCGCTGCGCATCTCCTCGTGTTCGCGGTGGGTCAACAGTGTTCGTCGATCCGGGTCGAACGCGTCGACGGCGACGCGGCCGACCTCGCCGGCCGCGCCAGTGATCGCGACGTGCATATCGGGACCGCTTACCGTTCCAGCGTTGTAACTTGTTCGCGTGTCTAAACGTTCGGCGGAAGCTCCGCGACGACGCCGTGGACTCACGCCTTCCCGAGGGCACGCAGCGGGTGGCGGAACGCTCTGCTCGCGTCGAGAGCGCTCTCTCGAGATGCACGCCGACTAACTCATCGTTAATGAGTTCCCCTCACGATCGACGGACGCCGGTCCCGACGTAACGCCGCTGAAAGAGCGCGGTCCCGCCGAGCTGCTGCGGGCACGACGCCCGCCGAGACCAGTTCTCCGCATTAAGCGCGGTATAGTCTTCACCCGTCACGGGAACTACCGCTATGAAAGATGTTCCGGGTGTCGTCACGCTCGCCGACGGCGACTGGACGGACGCGTTCCGACGCCTCGACGAACAGCGGGGCGGTATCATCTGGGTTCCCCCCGGAACCCACGACTGCGAACCGACGACCGTCGATCTCGCCGACTACGACTCGCTCGACGACAACGTCGCGATCCGCGGCGGCGGACTCGGAGCGAGCGTCCTCGATTTCGGCGCCGGCGCGGGTGACGGGTTCTCGCTCGTCGATTCCGAGGGGGACGATCTGTTCTACACCGAGATCACCGGCGTCAGGTTTCAGGGTAGCCGCGACGGCGTCCTCTTTCGGCTCGGTAAAGACGACTGTACCGACGCGTACAACAGCTGTCGACTTTCGTTTGCGACGAACAACGGGTCGCCCGATGCGACCGCCGCCTGCCGGCTCAACCACGTCCTCAACACCCGTCACTTCGGCGTCCACAACTGCGCCGGCGGCACCGCGCTCGAACTCAGACAGTTTCAGTTCGGGGGAATCACGGGGTCGGTCAGCAGCAGACAGGGCCTCTCGATGGACTTCCGGGGCTACTCGATGGCGAACGTCGTGGAGTGGCTCAACGTCGAAGCCTGTGCCGACGGCGTCAGGATCGTCGGCGAAGACTGCGGAATCAACCGGTTCGGGATGCTGTACGGCGCAAACGTACACGGAACTCTGTGGCGACACGAGGCGCCGGTGGAGACGCGCATCGACGCGGCGTTTGTCGGGAGTGACGTCGAGACGATCGCTCGGACGACCGCTGGATCGGTTTCGCTCGGCATTACAAACGCGGCGACGTCGGCGTTCGAGGGAGAGTGACGGTTCCGTGGACGATCAGTCCGTCGGCTTCCGCCTGGCGACCAGTTCTCTGGGCTTATTTCACATACGTGACTTATAACTAAACGCTTCTGAGCCCATCTTCTGACGATGAACCTCCAGACACATTCGCAGGTCACAGCGCAGCAACAGCCGTGCGGAGGGACGCCGTGAGCGAGTCAGCGCGAGGGTACGAGCTCGGTGTCTCTCAAACTGAACAGTCGACGGTATCGGAGGCTCGCTGGAGCGATCCGAAGGGTATCACGATGGTAACGACGCCCGGCGACGGTTCGTGTGGAATCGGGACGTACACGCGGGACCTCATCGAGGGGATGGAGACGGCCGACGCAGAGGTCGTCGAGATCCCGCAGGACGACCGCTCGATACCGTCCTTTCTGAGGCTCGCGGTGCGCGCGGCACGCGGCAGCGGGGACGTGATCCACGTGCAACACGAGTACGGGCTCTTTCGACGCGAGGGGAGTAAGTATCCCGGCGTGCTCGGCCTCGTCTTCTTCCCCGTGCTCTTCGTCGCCGGCGCGCTCCGGTCGAAAGACATCGTCCTGACGATGCACTCCGTGCTCGATTTCGACCCGGACGAAGCCCCGTTTTCGGTCAGGCTCTATCTCCTGTTGATGCACAAGCTGCTGGCTCTCTGCACGGCACATCTCATCTTCCTCGCACCCGATTGCGCCTCGAGGTTTCGAGACAGTATCGCGCTCGGAGGGGAGGAGCACAGCCTGCTCTCACACGGTGTGAACACCGACGTGACGCCCGACATGTCGCAGGCGGAAGCCAAGCGACGGTTCGGCTACGACCCGGACGACACCGTCGTCGCCATCCCCGGATTTATGCGCCCACCGAAGGGACACGACATCTTCATCGAGGTAGCGTCGAAACTCCCCGAGTACGAGTTCCTCATCGCGGGCGGCGCACGCCCGAAGGGCGAAGACTTCGAGTTCGCGGAACAGATCGAATCGGAGGCGCCGGACAACGTGACCGTCACGGGAGTCCTCGACGACGACGACTACTGGGCCGCGCTCAAAGCGCCCGACCTCGCCGTGCTTCCGTACCGCGTCGTGAGCCAGAGCGGAACGTTCAACGCGTGTGCGACGCAGGAGCTTCCGGTCCTCGCCAGCGACGCCGAGTACTTCGCTCGCATCGAGGAGACGTGGGGGTCACCGGAGACGGTGGACGTCTCCGACACCGACGAGGTTGCCGAGCGCGTCCGACAGCTCCTCGAAGACGATAGCCGCCGAACGCGACTCGCCGAGAACATGGCCCGCTACAAACGGGCCAACAGTTTCGAGCAGGTCGGCGCCGACCACCGCGAGATCTACCACCACGTGAAAAACGGCAGGAACAGCGAGTCGTCTGCCGTTTCGGAGTAGGTCGCCGGTTCGCCCCGACGGACGGCGACCTTCGGTCGAAGGCCGATAGCCGTGACTAGGAAGTGATACGTTAGAGTGAAGACCGTTATGGGGCCGGAGGGATTTGAACCCCCGATCGACTGATATCTCCGGTGCGCCTCGGAACTCCAGAGGGTCGTCAACGCGAGCGATGATCAGTCGCCCGCTCGGTAT
>Ga0136590_1001014_pt1 | contig 12345 bp, 12 predicted proteins | sample AntRauMFilla3765_FD_104934 | JGI IMG/M metagenome (GOLD analysis project Ga0136590, IMG submission 104934) | Saline lake microbial communities from Rauer Islands, Antarctica - Metagenome Filla 3 #765 | ecosystem: Environmental > Aquatic > Non-marine Saline and Alkaline > Saline | place... | reverse complement strand
GTGGTCGGCCCCACCGACGAGTACGTGCCGCAGTTCCCCGACAGCCGCCACGCCCTCGCCGACGACTGCCGTCGCTGTCCCGACCTCGCCGAGAGCCGCACCTGTCTCTCGCGGGGGACGGGCCCGCTGGACGCGACTGTCGTCGTGGTCGGCGAGGCACCCGCCACCGGCCTGGTCGGTCACCCCCGGAGAAACTTTCATTGACGCGCCGGCCCCACCGCCGACTATGGACGACTGCATCTTCTGTCAGATCGTCGCCGGTGACATCCCCAGCCACACGGTGTACGAAGACGACGACGTACTGGCCTTCCTCGACGCGAACCCGCTCGCGCCGGGCCACACCCTCCTCATCCCCAAGGACCACCACGAGACGCTCGAGGACCTGCCGCCGGACACCGGCAGTATGCTGTTTACCGCGCTGCATAACCTGACGCCGACCGTCGAGGCGGCCGTCGACGCGCCCGCCAGTACCGTGGCGTTCAACAACGGCGAGGTCGCCGGGCAGGAGGTCCCCCACGTCCACGCCCACGTAGTCCCCCGGTTCGAGGACGACGGCGGCCGCCCCATCCACGCGCTGGTCAGTGACCGCCCGGACCTGAGCGACGACGAACTGGACGATATCGCGGCGAAAATCCGGGTCTAGCGAACGACCAGTCGCCCGTCCACGTCGACGACCGTCGAGCGGGCCTCCTCGAGTTCGCTCTCGGTGAGGTAGCCGTCCGAGCCGACGTAGGACGTTTGCGTGTCCTCGACGTCGAAGCTCTGGATACCGACCGCGATGACGACGCTGCTGTCGTTTTCCACGCGGGCCATGTGGAGATATGTCGCGTTGGGCGTCTCGCTGCTGACGACGACGCCGTGGGTCTCGACGGTCACGTCCTGGTCGAGCTTATGGTCCGTTACTGGCTAGTACAATACCACCGAACTAAGCATAAACATTCTTATTAGTAAGCTAGGCTACCATTATTCCGCCAGCCCGGACTGAACTTTTTATTTCAGGCCGCTCTCCACGTACAGTATGACCACATCGACGCTCGCGCTGGTCGGCGCCGCCGGTGGCGCCGGGACGACCAGGACGGCCGTGGAGATGGCGGCGACGCTGGGGCGGGCCGACCGCTCGGTCGCGGTAGTCGACGCCGCCTTCGGGACGCAGGGGCTCGCGACCTACGTCGACGGGCGGATAGCGGACGACGTGACCGCCGTCGCGCTCGGCGAGAGCGCGTTCGAGACGGCGCTGTACGACGCCGACTACGACGTCCCGGGCCGGGTGGCGTTCTGTCCCGCCCACGCGCCGTTCGAACGCCTCGCCCGGGCGAAGACACCCGAGGCCGCTCGGACCCTCGAAACCGTCGTCGCCGACGCCACCGCCCGGTTCGACCACGTGCTGGTGGACGTCCCGCCCGTCGCGGCCAACCAGGCCGTCGCCGCGCTCACGACCGCCGACCGCCGCGCGCTCGTCGCGCCCGCGACGCCACGCGGTGTCGACCTGCTCCCCAGACAGCGCGGCCGGCTGCGGGACCTCGACGCCCCGGCCGACGCCGTCGTCGCCACCCGAACCGACGCGCCCGACGCCGTCGCCGTCGCGGACGCCGACCACGACTTCCCCGCGGGCGACCCGGTCGGGCCGAGCGCGCTCGACCCCGACTCCGTGCTCGCGCCCGCCGTCGCCGCCGCCGCCGAGGCGCTGCTGGACGTCGAACTGGGCCTCGACTTCGAGGACGACGGGCTCTTGGACCGACTCTCGTAACCATCGACACGGCTCAACACCGACGGCGTGCGGTCGCGCGCTCGGGTTTTCCCCTGGGTGTCGATGGCGGCCCTAGAGGTCGGGTAGCGGGACGACCACGACGGGCCGGTCGACCCGTTCCAGCAGCGCCGTCGCCGTCGACCCCACGCCCGATGCACCCTCGGTCCCGGCGTTGGCCCCGACCAGCACCACGTCGGGGTCGTGCTCGTCGACGGCGGCGAGCAGCTCCGTCGCGGGGTCGCCCTCCCGAACCTCGGTCTCGGGCATCGCCGCCGCCAGCCGCGACCGGGCGACGTTGGCCGCGTCGCCGGCGTCGCGCTCGTGGCTGTCGGGCTCTCGAACGCCGACCACGACGACGCTGTCCTCGTTCGGGTCGAGTCGCTCTTGCAGGTAGTCGGCCGCCGCGGCGGTCACGTGGACCGACGCGGTGGCGACGAGGTAGTCCGTCATACCCGCTTCTGGGGCCCCGGCCGGCTTCGGGGTTTTGCTCGCGTCGCTTCGCTCCACGGCTCCCGTCGGTCGCCGTTCCGTCGAGGCCTCCCGGTGCCGTTGGGCGGCGAGGCCGTCCGACTGGCTGAGGGACCTGTGGTCCCTCTCTGGTCGGCCTCGCTACTGCTCCGCGCTCCCCGCGTCGCTTTCGAGGCCCCTCCCGTCGGTCGGGGCCTCGCTAGCTTTACATACCCCGCACCGACTACCCGAGAGCGTGCGCGTCGAGAACAGCTTCATCGGGGTCGACGGCGTCGGCGAGCAGACAGAGCGCTCCATCTGGGAGCGCGGTATCACCCACTGGGACGAGTTCGAACCCGGCGTCGTCGGCGGCAAGCGCGGCGACCGCATCGACCAGTTCATCCGCGAGGGCCGGGCGTACCTCGACGCCGCGGACGTGGCCTACTTCGACCGCTGTTTCCCCAGCAGCGAGCAGTGGCGCCTCTACGAGACCTTCGCCGAGCGGGCGTGTTTCTTAGACATCGAGACGACCGGGCTGGACGAGAGTCACAACCAAGTGACGACCGTCTCCCTGCATCAGGCCGGCGAGACCGACACACTGGTCGCCGGTGACGACCTCACCGCGGAGAATCTGCGGGCGGCCTTCGCCGACGCCGACCTGCTGGTGACGTTCAACGGCAAGCGCTTCGACGTCCCCTTCCTCGAGGCGAACTTCGACGTCGACCTCCAGCGGCCCCACCTCGATCTGCTGTACACCTGCAAGAAAATCGGCCTCTCGGGCGGGCTGAAACAGGTCGAGCAGGACATCGGCATCGAGCGCGACCGCCCGGACATCTCCGGGCGCGACGCGGTGCGACTCTGGCGCGAACACGAACGCGGCCAGGACGGCTCGCTGGAGACGCTCATCTCCTACAACCGCGAGGACACCGTCAACCTGCAGACGTTGGCCGACGAGGTGACGACGCAGCTGGACGAGCAGGTCTTCGTCGGCTAGCGAGGAAGCGACCGAAGGGAGCTTCCTCGGAGCGAACCGGCGACCAGCGGGAGCCGGAGAGCAGGAGCGAGGCGTGAGCAACACAGTGCGAACGGGGAACCGTGTGACCCGTACAGCGACCCGCGCTGTCGACTGCTACGCCGTTGGCCGTTGCACCTGTGCCCGCTCGCCCGGTGCCAGCAGGTGTCCGCGCCCGGCGAGAAACCCCACCAGCAGGCCGGTGAAATGGGCGATCAGCGCCGCGCCGGGGTTAGCCGTCAGCAGCGTGATGGCCGCCGCCAGCACGATTCCGAGCGCCAGCTGGACGCGAGGTGCGAGTTCGATGCCCGCGACGAGCATCTCGGTGAGTCGGTTCGCCCCGAGCAGATAGCCGTACAGCCCCAGGACGGCGCCGCTCGCGCCCAGCACGGCGACCTGTGCGGGCATCCCGGGGACCAGCGGCCCCACGAGACCGACGACGGCCACCTGCGTCACCCCGGCGAGCGCGCCGACGCCGGCGAAGAAGGCGTGAAACCGGACCCTGGTCGTCAGCCGCTCGACGAGCAGGCCGCCAAGCGCCAGCGCCAGGGCGTTGGCCACCAGATGCGCGACGTCGGCGTGGGCGTAGACGCTCGTCACCACCGTCCACGGCTGGGCCAGCAGCGGGTTCGACAGCGCGAACAGCCCCCGCCAGCCCAGCAGTCCGGCGACCTGCTGGCAGGCGAACACTGCCAGCACGAGCGCCAGCGTCACGACCGTCGGGCTGCGTCGGAGGGTACGCATACTCCAGTGTTAGCGGCCAGCGTACAAGAAGGTCTGGCCGACTCAGCTGCCGTGTTCTGCGTCGCGAACTGGACTGTGAACAGCCAGAAAGCCCCACCCGTGCCGGCCGGTCCGCCGGCTATGGGCGGACTGAAAGGGGCGACCGTCTTCGGGAAGACGGACGACGTAAGCACCACAGGAGTGAGCGTAGCGAACGACGAGGCGCGCAGCGAGTCCCTCGACCGAAGACGGCCGGGGCTTTCTGGCTGTACTACGTCTTGGTCTCTCCTCTTCACTGCACGAACCTGATCGATAGTCACGACTCCACACGCGGGACGAACCGGCCGGTCTCTCTACGCACGCCGGCCAGCAGGGCAAGCACGGCCAGCAGCGGCAGGGCGGCGCAGGCGACGTAGATGGGGTCGAAGCCGACGGCGTCGACGAGCGGGAGCGTGACGATGGGGCCGAATCCCCCGCCGAGGTCGCCCAGAACGTTGTTCGTCCCGACGGCGCGGCCCATCTGGTCGTCGGGGACGAGGTCGGCGAGCAGCGCCATCAGCGGGCCGCTCGTCCCGCCCTGTCCGGCGCCGATGAGCAGGCAGGCGACGACCAGCACGGGGACGCTCTCGACGACGGCGAGAAGCAGGAAGCCCAGCGACGTGGCGACCAGGAAGACGAGCAGCGTCGGGACCCGTGACTGGCGGCGGTCGCTGATGGCACCGCCGGCGTACATCGAGAGGCCGGCGGCGACGACGGTGACGCCCATGAAGATGCCCGACGAGCCCTGCGCGTCGAAGCCGAACACCCGCAACTGGGCCCGGCCCAGAAAGAGGACGAGCGTGGCGAAGAAGGCGCCGATGTAGACGAAGAAGACGGCGAAGTTCACCGCGCCGACCGTCAGCGCCGGCAGGCTGGTGTTGACGTCCCACGGCTTGACCGACTGGTTCGCGTCGCTCTCGACGTGGGTCTCGGGCACGGTCCAGTACGCCACGGCGCTGGCGAGGACGGCGAAGACCGTGGCGACGCTAAAGGCCGTGACCGTGCCGGCGAGCTCGCTCACGACGCCGCCGATGACCACGCCCGTCGGGAAGCCAAAGAGGACGCCGCCGCGGATGAGCCCCATGTTCGCGCCCCGCGAGCCGCCGTCGCTGACGTCCGAGGCGATGGTGTAGGCCGTCGCGAAGACGAGCGCGCTCCCGACGCCCCAGCCGATTCGGGCGACCATGAACCAGGCCTCGGGGGCGGGCGCGACCATGGCGACGACGTAGCCGGCGGTGGCGACCGCCTGTATTCCCATCCCGACGACGAAGGGCGTCCGTGTCCCGAAGCGGTCGACCAGCCCGCCCGCCGGCGCGTTCGCGACCAGCCGCGAGAAGCGGTTGGCGGAGAGAATCAGCCCGACGAGAAACGGGGAGATACCCAGTACGGCGCCCAGGTTCGGCAGGATGGGGTAGACGACGCCACCGCCGAAGCCGATGAAGAAGGTGCTGGTGATGACTGCCCAGACGACGGCCCGCTGGCCCCGAACGCGGTCGATAGCGCGTGCCAGACCGCCCGAAGGCTCGGTTACCATGCGTCTCGCATCTCTACGAGCGGGTAGGCCGAATCGGCGCAAAAGGATTTGGAAACGCCGGAGGAGCGCACGGGTGCCCTTCCCGCTTCCAGAACGAATAGGTGGCTCCAGTCGGTATCGTCGCGTATGTCCGACCTCACCGACGACCTCGCCGACGCGTTCGGCGAGCACACCGACGCCGAGACGGCACAGACGGCCGCCGAGAACGTCGCCGACTTCGCCGAGCAGTACGACGAGGCGCTGACGAGCGAGGCCGTCCTCGACCGCTTCGAGGACGCCCCCTACGCCGACTTCCGCCAGGCCTTCAACTGGCTCGTGGGCGACCTCGCGGCCGGCAACGAGGACTGCACGGACTCCCGGGCGTTCCGCATCGAGGGTCCCGGGCCGTTCGCCGCCGACCCCACTATCACTGGCTAAGGCTGGCGCATGGACGGCGGGACGTACACGCTCGTGCTCGAGCGCTCCAGTGACGACCCCATCGAGGTGGGCGTGCTGGGCGACATCGACTTCGCCGCGGGCTGGTACGCCTACACCGGCAGCGCACTCGGTCCCGGTGGCTTCTCCCGGGTCGAGCGCCACCGCGCCGTCGCGAGCGGCGAGAACGGAGCCCGTCACTGGCACGTCGATTATCTGCTGGGCGACGACGCGACCAGCGTCGCAACGGCCGTGACGACCGCGGCCGACATCGAGTGTGGTGTCGCTCGGCGGCTGGTCGACGTCGTCGGGGGTGGCGTCCCCGACTTCGGCTGTTCTGACTGTGACTGTCGCTCGCATCTCGTCGGCTGTGTCGACCGCGCGGAACTCGTGGCGGCCGTCGAGCGGGCACACAGTAGTGCCGCGGACGCCCGATAGCTACCGCAGTCGCCGGTACAGCGCGAACGAGAGCACGAGCGCGAGCAGCGCCAGCGGCAGGGCGAGCAGCCGCATCGCGCCCACGACACCGGTGTCACTGATGACGAAGCCCATCGCGGCGGGGACGATAGCGATACCGGCGGCGCTCGTGACGGCGGCGGCGGCGTTGACCGGCGCGCTGTGTTCGGGCACCGCCTCCGTGGCGTAGGCAAGCAGCGTGGGGTACATCCCCGAGAGGGCCAGTCCGATGGTGAAGAGGCCGACGAGCAGGCCGTACCCCTCCGCGACGAAAAAGGTGTACAGGAAGGCCGGTATCGTCAGCCCGACCAGCCCGACGGCCAGCCGAACGTAGCCCAGTCGCTCGGAGAGCCAGCCCGAGGCGAAGCGACCGGGGATGTAGGCCGCGAGCATGACCGACAGCGACGCCGTCGCGAGCGAGCCGGGCAGCCGGCCCTGCGCGTAGGTCGTCACCCACGTGAACAGCCCGCCCTCGAACCCCGTCGAGAGAAAGAGCGCGACGGCCATCGTCAGGATCGCCGGCTGGCGGGTGATGCGGCGCAGTTCAGCCCAGTCGAGCGGGGCGTCGCCGCCGTCGACCTCCGGCGTCGGCAACGCGACGGCGAGGGCGACGACCGGGACGAACGCGAGTGCCAGGGCGTAGTAGGCCAGCCGCCAGTTGCCGGCGGCGACGGCGGCCGCGACGAGCAGGGGGCCGGCCGTCGCGCCGACGGCCCACATCATATCGTAGAAGCCGAAGATGCGGCCGCGCTGGCGGGGGTAGAGATGGGAGAGCAGCGGCCGGTCGGTCCCCCGGCCGACGCCGGTAAAGAGACCCGGCCCAGCAGCGCTGCGAGAAAGAGGGCGAAGGAGGGGGCGACGCCCATCACCAGGATACCGACACCGGTGCCGACGATACCGACTAGCAGGAGCCGTCTCGTGTCGAGGCGGCCCGCCACGGCGCCGACGACCATCACCGCGAGGACGTAGCCGACGGTGCCGGCGGGCGCGACCAGCCCCAGTTGCCACTCGGGCACGTCGAACGTGCGCCGGAGCGCGGGGATGACCGCACCGCGCATCTGCAGGCCCGCCCCCTCCAGCGTGATGTACGCGAAGACGGCCACCGTCCACCAGCGCCGGCCCGACGGGTCGGTCCCGTCCTCGACCGCCGTCTCGGGCGCCTCCGTCGCGGCCGCCTCGCTCATACGTACCTCTCTGTGCAGTGTGGGAAAAGTATTTTGTATATACTATCACAATATTCGGCCATGTCTGCGGACACAGTGCGTGCGCATCTGGGGGCGTTCGGTCTCTCGGCGAAGGCTATCGACGCCTATCTGGCCGTGCTCCGGGCCGGCACGGCGACCTCGGGGGAGGTGTCGCGGGCGGCCGATATCTCGCAGGGCTACGTCTACGAGCTCGCCGAGGAACTCGCCGACCGGGGGCTGGTGACGATAGACGAGACGGTCAGTCCGACCGTCGTCCGGGCGCGCCCGCCCGACGAGGCGCTGGGGTCGTTCACCGAGCGACTGGACGAGCTCCGGGCGGGCGTCGAATCGCTGTACACCGCGCCCGACGACGACGCCAGTGCGGTCGAGGTCGTCCACTCGCGGGCGACGGTCCGCAAGCGTCTCCGGCGGTATCTGGCCGACGCGGCGTACGAGGCGTTTCTCGTCCTCCCCGAACCCGAACTCGCTCGCCTCGATGACGCCCTCGCCGACGCTCGGGAGCGCGGCGTGTTCGTCTACGCGCTCGCCGTCTCGCCGCGTTCCGCCGAGGATGCGCCCGACTGGTCGGCCTGTGCGGACGTGGTCCGGTCGTGGGACGCCCCGGTGCCGGTCACCGCCGTCGTCGACGAGTGCACCGGCGTGCTGGGCGCCCACGGCATCCTCGCCGGACGACACGGCAACGCGTACGCGCTCACGTTCGCCCAGCGCGAGGTCGCCGGCGGCTTCTTCGGCAACGCCGTCGCCAACTTCTGGCCGATGGGCGAGGACCGCTACGTCACCGATCCGGACCCCCTGCCGGCGACGTACGACCACCTGCGGACGGCCGCCACTAACGCCGCGCTCCACCGGGCCGCCGGTCGGGACCTGCTCGCGGACGTACAACTTCAGGAGCTTGCGGGCGGCGATGCGCGGCGCTACGAGCGGGTGCCAGTCGTCGCGGTGCGCCAGAACCTCGTCGGCGACCCCACGAACGACTTTCCGATGGAGAACAGTCTGGTCTTCGAGACGCCCGACGGCCGCGTCGCCGCGGGCAACGCCGGCGGCGGCATCGGCCCGTTCTACGAGGGGTACGGGGCGCAGTCGGTCACGCTGTACGAGGGATAGTCCCAGCCGGAAACAGCTTTGAAATTTATTTGGATTCCCCGTGAGTAACTCCGCCGGCGGGCCCAGTTATCAAAAATAGTATTTGCATTACCACGCGAGTAACAATGCAGCCACGTGCTGTCGGCGTACTCGATGTCCGACCAACGACGTTCGAACGGTCCACAGCACAACCGCCGCCAGTTCCTCGGCGGCGTCAGTTCCCTCCTCGCCGCTGCGGCGTTCTCCCGGGAGGTCACCCGGTCCACGGCGGCCCGGGTCACCTCGGGCGACGACTCGCCGACGCAGGTGGTCACGTCGCCGAACGGTCGGCTCGCGGTCACGGTCGACGTGAGCGACGGCGTCCCGACCTACAGCGTCGCGGTCGACGACACGACCCGTATCGACGCCGCCGCGCTCGGTTTCGATTTCCAGTCCCAGGCCACGTTCGGGGCCGGGAACGAGGCCGACGGCGCGGCCCTCACCGTCACCGGGGCCGAACGGGAGACGGCGACCGAGACGTGGGACCCGCTCTGGGACCAGTACGACAGCGTTCGGGCCGAATACAGCGAACTCAGGGTCGGCCTCGCCGAGGACGGCGGCCCGGGTCGCGCGGCGACCCTGGAACTGCGCGTGTTCGACGACGGCTTGGGCTTTCGGGTCGTCTTCACCGACGACTTCGGCGGCAGCGACGATCAGTTCGTGGTCGCCTCGGAGAACACCGAGTTCGCGTTCGCCGACGACTACACCGGCTGGTGGATAGAGAACCGCTTCGCCCAGCCCGAGAACGAGCCCGGCCGCTTCGAGGCCGAGTACAGCGAGACGCCGCTTTCCGAGGTGCCCTCGGGCACCGAATCGCAGGTCCCGGGCGGGGCCTCGACCCGCGAGGGGGTCCATACCCCCTTCACCGTGGACGCCGACGGCGTCTACCTGAGCGTCCACGAGGCGGCCCTGACCGACTACGCGACGCTCTCGCTCGCGCCCGACGGCGACGACGGGACGGTGTTCTCGGCGGAACTGGCCCCGCTGCCCGACGGGACGAAGGTGTCGGCCGAGGCCCCTCACGTCACGCCGTGGCGAACGATGCAGGTCGGGGACACGCCGGGCGACCTGCTGGAGTCCTCGCTCGTCCCGCTGCTCAACGACCCGATCGAGGAGTCGGTGCTCCCGACCGTCGGCGGCGAGCCGGACACCGACTGGATTACGCCGAAGAAGTACGTCGGCATCTGGTGGACGATGATCGCCGGGAGCGCCAACTGGGAGTACAAGAGCGACGAGGCGGTCCGGAACACGGACGAGGGCATCACGAACCCGGCGAAGTACATCCACGGCGCCCGGACCGAGCGGATGCAACGCTACCTCCGCTTTGCCAGCGACAACGCCGTCGACAGCGTCCTCGTCGAGGGGTGGAACGAGGGCTGGGACACCTTCCCCGGACCGGGCGGTGCCGGATTCGACTTCGCCGTCGACGGTTCGACCCCCGACTTCGACGTCCCCACCGTCACCGACTTCGGCCGGTCGCTCGACCCGCCGGCGGAGATGACGATGCACAACGAGACGGCCGGCAACGTCGTCAACTACGAGGCCCAGATAGACGAGGGCGTCTTCGACGGCTACGACGCCGAGGGCATCCGCTCTATCAAGAACGGCTACGTCTCGAACCCGGGGCTTGGCTTCGAGGACGACGGGACGATCGCCACCCACAACCACCACAGCCAGCTGGCGGTCAATCACCACGAACTGGTCGCCAAACGGGCGGCCGGGGCCCGCCAGCTCCTCGAACGCCACGAGGCGGTCAAGCCGACCGGGAAGCGTCGCACCTACCCCAATCTGGCCGCGAGCGAGGTGGTCAAGGCCCAGGAGTACGACGGCTTCGGGGCCCTGGCCTCGGACGTGGGCGAGGGCCACCACGTCACGCTGCCCTTTACCCGGATGCTGGCGGGCCCGACGAGCTACCAGCCCGGCATCTTCGACGTCACCTTCAACGACTCGACCGGCGGGCGTATCGTCACCACACGGGCGAAGCAACTGGCGATGTACCCGACGTACAACGCCGGCATCCAGATGCTCGCCGACCGCATCGAGGCCTACGTCAGCCCCGCGTTCGAGGTCGGTCAGTGCCTGCAGGCCCAGTCGGGCGACCTCGACGGGATGATAACTGCCGACGAGTGGCGCAACGCCTTCGGCGCCCACTACGTCCCCGTCGACCCGAACCGCGAGGCGTCGGGCGCGTCGGTGTCTTTTACTGTCAGGGACGTCCCGTCGGCGGGCGAGTACGACCTCCACCTGCGGCACGCGTCGGCTCCCGAGGAGAACGCCCCGCGGGTTATCGACAACGGCGGGCCGCAGGCGACCCTGCGAGTGAACGGCGAGGCGCGAACCATCGAACCCGGCTTCACCGACTACTGGGACCAGTGGGAGGTGTTCACGACGACGGTGTCGCTGTCGGCCGGCGACAACGCCGTGGCTGTCGAACTCCAGTACGACGACTCTGGCGAGCGCTTCCAGGGCGACGTGGGCGGGTTCAACCTCAACACGGTCGCGGTCACGGCGACCGGCGAGCCCTCGCCGGTTCCGGCCGACTACGAGGGGTACACCCCCGAGAACGAGAACTTCGAGACGGTGCCCGAGTTCGCCTTCCTCGAATCCGTGCCCGCCGGCGGCTGGGACGAAACTACCGCCGTCGACGCCGAAATCGCCGACTACAGCGTCACCGCCCGCCGGGCGGACGACGAGTGGTTCCTCGGCGCGATGACCGACGAGGCGGGCCGGGCCATCGACGTGCCGCTCGAGTTCCTCGGCCCCGGTCGCGGTGACGGGCCGGGCAACAGCGACGGCCGCGGGAACGGGAACGGTCCCCAGGGCCCGAAGTACGTCGCCGAGATATACACCGACGGCGTCGACGCCGACACGACGCCCACCGACGTCCGGGTCTCCGAGGCGCTCGTCGACCCGGGGACGACGCTGCTGGCGTCGATGGCCCGGAGCGGCGGGACCGCGGTTCGCTTCCGCCGCGCTCGCGGCCGGGAGATAACCGAGCTCCCGGAGTACGAGCGGCCGCGACAGACGTTCGACGTGACCGTCGACACGGCGCCGTTCGTCCAGGAACCGTTCGTCACCGCGACGGGCGACAACGACAGCGCGTTCATCGGCGGGACGCCGGTCGACCTCCTCGTCGACGGCGAGGTGGTGCAGTCCGCGAACGTCCGGCTGCCGCCGAACGCGACCGACGCGACCGTCGAGTTCGACTACACCATCGACTCGCCCGGCGAGTACGCGGTGACGGTCCGACGTGACGACGGGACGGACCTCGCGAGCGCGACGGTGACGGTCAGGCCGCCGGCGACCGTCGCCACCGTCGCCGACCCCAGCGGCGACGACGACGGCCCCGGCGCCTACACCTACCCGACCGACGGCGCGTTCGAGGACGGCGCGTTCGACCTGCGCTCGCTCACCGTCAGCCAGACGCCGACCCTCCAGCGCTACGAGTTCGAGGTCGCGAACCTCACCCAGTCCTTCGGCGGCCGGTTCTCGCCCCAGATGTTCGTCTGCTGGCTTCGCGACCCCGACGCGAGCGACGGCTCGACGACCAGCCTCGACGACCTCGGCGCGAACGTCGCCTTCGAGGACGAGTGGCACTACCGACTCCGCGTCGACGGCTTCACCGTCGAGCTGGTGGACGCGAACG